>Ga0310811_10002063_pt1 | contig 25028 bp, 21 predicted proteins | sample YCmetagenome_FD_207642 | JGI IMG/M metagenome (GOLD analysis project Ga0310811, IMG submission 207642) | Soil microbial communities from experimental microcosm in Duke University, North Carolina, United States - YC | ecosystem: Engineered > Artificial ecosystem > Soil microcosm > Unclassified ... | reverse complement strand
TGCCAGCGCCGAGACAATCGACAGTCTGGCGACCGTCCGCGCATAGCCCAAAGTCAACATCGGCATTCCCCCGAACAAGATTCGCGGCCGCACCCGCCTCGCAGCCAAGCGTAAAACTGCTGTCGGAGCAACAACTACGCCCGTTGCCGCGCTCCGGTTTCGGCACAAAGCATCCTATACCAGCCTCAATAAGGCCTTAACCACCTTTGCTTGACAGGAACTTCGCAAGGCCATATTTCGAGCGCGCGATTAGCACTCAAAGGGCGCGATTGCCAAGGATGCGGGTCATCTCTGACGCCATGACGGCGTCGAATAAGGCCGTATTGTGATCCGCGTTCGACTGCCGACCAGATCTGTAAAGCGACCTGTAATCCAAGGGAAACCTCATGGCTAAATCCAAATTCCGTCCGCTGCATGACCGTGTCGTGGTCAAGCGTATCGACGCCGAAGAGAAGACCAAGGGCGGCATCATCATCCCCGACACGGCCAAGGAAAAGCCGTCGCAGGGCGAGGTCACGGCAGTCGGCCCGGGCGGTCGCGACGAGGCCGGCAAGCTGATCCCGATCGATCTGAAGGTCGGCGACCGCGTGCTGTTCGGCAAATGGTCGGGCACCGAAGTCAAGCTCGACGGTGAAGAACTCCTGATCATGAAGGAGTCCGACATCATGGGCGTGCTGGTTTAACGAAATTCACTGAGTGGCTGCGTCGCTCGTAAATCGTCATGCCCGGGCTTGACCCGGGCATCCATCAAGCTTCGAAAGAGATGGATCGCCGGGTCAAGCCCGGCGATGACGAGTGCGGAAAGCGGCAGGCGCATCATTCAAATACTGACAGGAGTCCAGAATGGCTGCCAAGGACGTAAAGTTTTCAGGCGATGCGCGTGACCGCATGCTGCGCGGTGTCGAAGTGCTCGCCAACGCGGTGAAGGTGACGCTGGGTCCGAAGGGCCGCAACGTCGTCATTGAGAAGAGCTTCGGCGCGCCGCGCATCACCAAGGACGGCGTCACCGTCGCCAAGGAGATCGAGCTCGACGACAAGTTCGAGAACATGGGCGCGCAGATGGTGCGCGAGGTCGCCTCCAAGACCAACGACACCGCGGGTGACGGCACCACCACCGCAACCGTGCTGGCAGCCGCGATCGTCCGCGAGGGCGCCAAGTCGGTCGCCGCCGGCATGAACCCGATGGACCTGAAGCGCGGCATCGACATCGCGGTCGCCGCCGTGGTGAAGGATCTCGAAAAGCGCGCCAAGCCGGTCGCCTCCTCCTCCGAAGTCGCGCAGGTCGGCACCATCTCGGCCAACGGCGACACCGCGATCGGCAAGATGATCGCGCAGGCGATGCAGAAGGTCGGCAATGAAGGCGTGATCACGGTCGAGGAGAACAAGTCGCTCGAGACCGAAGTCGACATCGTCGAAGGCATGAAGTTCGACCGCGGCTATCTGTCGCCCTATTTCGTCACCAACGCCGAGAAGATGACCGCCGAGCTCGAGGACGTTTTCGTCCTCCTGCATGAGAAGAAGCTTTCCGGCTTGCAGGCAATGCTGCCGGTGCTGGAAGCCGTGGTGCAGTCCGGCCGTCCGCTTCTGATCATCGCCGAGGACGTCGAGGGCGAGGCGCTCGCGACGCTGGTGGTGAACCGCCTGCGTGGCGGCCTCAAGGTCGCGGCCGTCAAGGCGCCGGGCTTCGGCGATCGCCGCAAGGCCATGCTCGAAGACATCGCGATCCTGACCGGCGGTCAGCTGATCTCCGATGAGCTCGGCATGAAGCTCGAGAGCGTGACCGTGAACATGCTGGGACGCGCGGGCAAGGTCGTGATCGACAAGGAGAACACCACGGTCGTCAAGGGCGCGGGCAAGAAAAAGGACATCGAGGCCCGCGTCGCCCAGATCAAGGCCCAGATCGAGGAGACCACCTCCGACTACGATCGCGAGAAGCTGCAGGAACGTCTGGCCAAGCTCGCCGGCGGCGTTGCCGTGATCAAGGTCGGCGGCGCGACCGAGGTCGAGGTCAAGGAGAAGAAAGACCGCGTCGAGGACGCGCTCAACGCCACCCGCGCGGCGGTGCAGGAAGGCATCGTGCCCGGCGGCGGCGTGGCGCTGCTTCGCGCCAAGAAGGCTGTGGGCCGCATCCATAACGACAATCCGGATGTGCAGGCCGGCATCAACATCGTGCTGAAGGCGCTCGAAGCCCCGCTTCGCCAGATCTCGGAAAACGCCGGCGTCGAAGGCTCGATCGTGGTCGGCAAAATCCTCGAGGACAAGTCGGAGACCTTCGGTTTCGACGCGCAGACCGAGGACTATGTCGACATGGTCGCCAAGGGCATCATCGACCCCGCCAAGGTGGTTCGTACTGCCCTGCAGGACGCCTCTTCCGTCGCGGGCCTCCTGGTCACGACCGAAGCCATGGTCGCCGAGCTGCCGAAGGAACCGGCAGGCGGCCCCGCCATGCCTCCGGGCGGCGGCATGGGCGGCATGGGTTTCTAGGAAAACCCGCCGTTCATCGGATCACGCGAAAAAAGGCCGCCTCCGGGCGGCCTTCTTTTTGGCAGATGCCATAGTGGTTTGCTACTTAAGGCCAAGACGCTTTAGGCCAAGACGCCACGCCGAGACGCCGACTCCAGCCCCTAGAGGAATTTTGCATGCGCGCGCTTTTGTTGGTTGCAGCCATCCTGTTCGCAGCCACGCCGGATTTCGCCACCGCCCAGATCAAGCTTTCGACCAAGGCCGATCCAAATGCCGTCGAGACCAGGTATTTCACCGCGATCGACGGGCTGATGGACGGCAATGCCGACGTCATCCTGAAGGAGACGCGGCATGGCAAGACCGTGACCGCGGCAACACTCGACCTCTGCTATCCCACCGACAAGAGCTCCGACCGCAAGGACCGGTTTGTCGCCAACCTTTCGGTCAACGGCCAGACCATGACCGGCACGACCACGAGCCTTGGCGACAAGAAGCCGGTCTCGGTCAAGCTGACGCGCAAGCAGAACGGCGACACTTTCGATTTCCGCGGCCAGATCACCATCGGCCGGACCGTGACCGAAGTGGTCTCTAGCGAGAATTCCGACATCAGCGAGAAGGAATTCCAGGACACCCAGACCGTCGATGACGGCATCAATGCAAGCCCTAAAGATTTCACCGAAGTTTCGCCGGAATCGGTCGGCGTGCGCATCAAGCTCGACGCAGCGGCGGATTTCCTCAAGAGCCTGAAGGGCCAGGATGTCGAGATCGCGCTGAGCAGCCTTGCCATCACCTGCGATGCGCTGCGCGCCGGCCAGCAGACCCTCAGCCTCTCCGTCGATCCCGACCGCGCCGCGGCCTTGATCGAAAAGGCGAAGGCTGCGCCAGGTGTCGTCGCCGCCGGATGGACCACGGGGCTTGTCGAGATGGACCGCGCCATCCGCTTTCCCGCCGGGGACTGGCGCGACGGCGACAAGATCAACAAGGACAGACTGGTGACCGCCGTTGCCAACGTGCTGTCGAAAACGCTGTCGGCCAAGCTCGCCAGCTCGAGCTGGAGCGCCACCACCGGCAGGCTGAAGCTGGTCTTCAAGCGGCCGAGCACGGTCTATCCCGCGCTCGAGCTCACCGATTCGATCGAAGTCGACGGCCTGGTGTCGGCGGACAAACCCGGCAATTCGGATCACCTGATGCTCTGGATCAGCACTCCCTCCACCACCACCGCTGACGAAAGCACTGGGGCCAAGCTTACCCTGGCCGACGATTCGAGCGGCGATGAGGACAGCGAGGAGCAGGACAACACCGGCTCGATCGAGGCGCTGACCACGGAATTGAAGGGCCAGCGCTGGGACGCCGACAAGTCGGTGTGGAAATAACTAGCGGGCTCGGTCATCCACGTCTTGCGTCGGCACAAAGTAAGACGTGGATGCCCGGCACGAGGTTGGGCATGACGACGGTAAACGGAGCGAAAAACTCAGTTCGCATTGATGTGGAACTTGAGCGTCCGGGTGCCGATAAAGGAAACCGCATCGCCCTGACGGCGCCAGGTGGTGACTTCCGTCAGTGCGGCGACGAGGTCATCATCGGCCTGGGCCTTGTCCGGCGGACAGGAACGGTCCTCCATCGGGCCGGCGACGAAAATCACGGTATCGCCGGCGACCGAAAACTGGCCCTTGCCGCCCTTGCACCAGAGCTCCAGCACGACCTCACCATTGTCGCCGATGTCGAGATTCGGCACGCGCTTCGAGCCGCGCTGCGGCAGCGCGTCCAATGTCATTTCCATACCGAAGGGAAAGTCGGTCTCGGCCCTCGCCTCGCGCACCATTGCGATGGTTGCAAGCAGGATCAGCGCAACGCTGCCCGCGCGCCAGGCAAAATGAATTGAACGCATCAAGCCCCCTCGAAACCAACCGAACCACAAGTCCGACGCCCTTCTATTCGACGCGCGCGACGTTGAACAGGTTCGTAAAGCCAAAAAATGACGCGAAAAAATCCCCGCGGGCGTTGGCCCGCGGGGATTTGGCTAGAGGCGCATCAGATCTTGATCAGATCTCTTGATCAGATCCCTTGATCATATCTTGGCGATGCTCGGGAAGAACAGATAGCAGGCGACGCTGATCAGGATGAGATAGGCCAGCATGAACAGGGTCCAGAAGAAATTGTGCCTGATGACCTCGCCTTCATTGCGCACGAAGCGTGTGGTCGAAACGCCGACGCTTGCGGTTTGCGGTGCGACCGGCTTTCCGATCTCCGCACCAACCGAGTTGATCGTCGGCAGCAGCAGCGGCGGAAAGCCGAGGATTTGTCCAACCAGCGCCTGGAATTTGCCGAACATGGCGTTGGTGGACGTGTTGCTGCCCGACAGAGCGACCCCGATGAACCCGAGGATCGGAGCGACGACGATGAAGGCGGTACCGATGGAGGAGAATGCCTTTGCCAGCGAAGCGGCCATCCCGGAGAAGTTGTAGACATAGGCCAGACCGAAGATAAACACGCCGACGAGCAAGGCCCCCCACATCTGCGTCCACGTCTTACTCCAGATTTCCGCAAGCTGCTGTCCGTTCACACGCAGCAGCAGTGCCACGATGATCCATGATGCAAGAATGGCCGAGCCGCCGACGAACGGCGTCCAGTTGAAGGCCGCTGCGATCGTCGCGCCCTCGGTGATCGAGGACGCTGCAGCGACCTGCATATGCAGAAGGTTGATGCTGGGCAGCTTGGACCATGGCCCGGTCCAGGCGACCACGACGATGACCAGGATCGCGATCGGCATCCAGGCCTGCACCACGTCGGCACCGGAGAGACCATGGCCGCTCGTCGTCGCCGTGTTCGTCAACGGCGCGCCGCCATAGCCTCGCATTTCGCTGGGCTGCCAGAACTTGAGCAGGATCAGGAGGCAGATAAAGCAGACGATCGAGCCGGCAACGTCAGGCAGATAGGGACCAAGATAGGAGCCGACCGGTAACTGGCCTGCGATATAGGCAAGTGAGCCCACCACCGCGAGCGGCCAGGCTTCCCACATGCCCTTCTTTCCCGAGACGAGGTAGAGCAGGATCCAGGGCGGCAACAGCGCGAGGATCGCGACGATCTTGCTGATCGAAGCCGACAGTGCCAACAGCGGATAGCCGGTGACGGCCGCGAGCGCGATGATCGGCGCCCCGAGCGCGCCGTAGGAGACCGGCGCGTTATTGGCGATGGCCGCGACGCGGATGGCGTCGAGGTCGGGGATGCCGAGAGCGATCAGGATCGGCGCGACGAAGGCCCAAGGATAACCGAAGCCGACGAGGCCTTCGAGCAGCGCGCCGAACGCCCAGGCAAACAGGATGGTCTGGACCCGGATATCCTGCGTTCCCTGCGCGATCAGCCAGCGTCGCAGTTTGTCGAACGTGCCGGTCACGACCAGCGTGTTGAAAAGCATCACGCCCCAGAACGTGATCCAGTCGACATTCCATACGCCGGTCGCGGAGCCATAGAGATAGGCGCGGATGCCGTCGTCGAACGGCATGTGCCAAATCCACAAGCCCAGCACCAGCGTGACCAGCGAGCCGATCAGCGTCGCAATCCAGGCCGACCAGCGCAGCACCGCGAGCATGAAGAGCAGCGCCACGACTGGAATCAGCGCGACAAGGCAGGTGATGAAGAGATTGCCGGTCGGATCGAGAATTTGCTTGAACATATCAACGTCCCCCGTTTTTGAGCTCGCGCGAGCGCACGCGGCTGTTTCGTTTCCTCTTGTCGTTATCCCTGATTCCCCGTGGTCGAACGGAATCAGGCATGCCAGGCGCGGGGACGCACGTGCCCTTTATATCGGATGGGAATTGAGCCTAACAATTTGGCAAGGTTCGCCAAATTCCGCTCAAAACCTCGCGAAATCTGCGGGCGCCCCACCCCTCGCCGTTACGCCATGCTAGGGTCTTGTTGCGGGCCGGTACAAGACGACCAGCGCCAAGTGGCTTACGACCTTAGTCTAAGTACAGGAAAATCTCACGTATTCTCAGAGCCTTGGCCCTGCCTTCCAGGAGAATTTTATCTGTGAAAAATATCCGCGCGACGCTCGCGATCGTCTGGCGCATCGCGACGCCCTATTTCAAATCCGATGACAAATGGGCCGGAGGCATCCTCCTGGCCTCGGTCATCGCCATCCAACTGGCGCTGGTCGGCAACAGCGTGCTGTTCAATCAGTGGCGGGGCCGCTTCTACAATGCCATCCAGGAAAAGAACTGGGATGGTTTCAAGCGCGAGATGATCGTCTTCATCGCGCTCGCCACCGTGCTGGTCGTGCTGCAGATCTACAACGTCTACCTTAGCCAATGGCTCCAGATCCGATGGCGCAACTGGATGACGAGAAGATATCTCGGAGGATGGCTGCACGATGCGAACCACTATCGCATGCAACTCCAGGGCGACGCCGCCGACAATCCCGACCAGCGCATCTCCGATGACGTCAAGATGTTCGTTGATCAAACGCTCGGAGTCGGCCTCGGCCTCCTCAGCTCTATCGTGACGTTCTTCTCCTTTACCGTCGTGCTCTGGGGGTTGTCCGCCGATGCGCCATTGCACCTGTTCGGCAGCCTGATTCCCGGCTACCTGGTCTGGGCAGCGTTGATCTACGCCATTTTCGGCACGGCCCTGACGCAGTGGATCGGCTCGCCGCTGGTCAATCTCAATTTCGAGCAGCAACAGCGCGAAGCCGATTTCCGCTTCAATCTGGTGCGGGTGCGCGAGAATTCCGAGCAGATCGCGCTGTTGCGTGGCGACCGCACCGAGCGCGAAGGCCTGCTCGGCCGCTTCGGCCGGGTCATCGCCAATTGGTACGCCATCATGAGCCGGACCAAACGGCTCATGGCGTTCACGCAGAGCTATGCACAAGCGGCCGTGGTGTTTCCGATTCTCCTGATGGCCCCGGCCTATTTCGCCAACAAGATCCTGCTTGGTCCCGTGCTCCAGGGCGCCGAAGCCTTCGGCAACGTGAACGATGCGCTGTCCTTCTTCGTCTCGAGCTACCGCACGCTTGCGGAATGGCGCGCGGTCGTCGCCCGTCTCGACGGCTTCGAGATGTCGATCGAGACCGCCTCGAATCTCAAGGAGAAGAGCGATTCGATCCAATATCTCGCATCCGACGGCATCAGAGCGATCGATCTCAAAGACCTGCTGGTGCGCCTCCCCAATGGTGAACCCTTGATTGCGGCGGACGCGTTTCACATTCAGGACCACGAGCGGCTCCTGGTCAGCGCTCCTTCCGGCGCCGGCAAGTCGACGCTGTTCCGTGCCATCGCCGGAATTTGGCCGTTCGGCAGCGGCTCGATCTCCATTCCGGCCAATGCGTCGCTGATGATGCTGCCGCAAAGACCCTATTTCCCGATCGCGCCGCTGCACGCGTCGATCGCCTATCCAAGCGATGCGAGCAATTTCGGTGCCGAGCGGATGAAGGAGGTGCTGAAAGAGGTCGGCCTGCCGCAGCTTGCCGGCCGGCTGAACGAGGAGCAGCATTGGAACCGGATGCTGTCGCTCGGCGAGCAGCAGCGTCTCGGCATCGCGCGGGCGCTGTTGCAGGCCCCCAAATTCCTGTTCCTCGACGAGGCCACCGCCTCGCTCGACGAGCCCTCGGAGGCCGCGCTCTATCGCCTGCTCGCGGAGAAGCTGCCCGACAGCAGCATTGTCTCGATCGGCCATCGCGCGACGCTGGAAGCTTTCCACCAGCGCAAGATGACGCTCAAACGCGAGAGCGACCACTTCGCCCTGCCCGTCAGCATCGAAGCCGCGAAGTAGACAGAACGAAAGGGGCGACAGATCGCTCTGTCGCCCCTTCGGATAAAAGCTGACGAAGGCTTACCTCACTTCAGGTTGGTCATCGCCGTCAGGTCGAAGGAGAGCCTGGCGATACCCGCCGCGCCGCACCAGTTAGAGCCGGCGCCGGTCGGATTGATCGGCGTCACATTGGTCGTGCCGGTCGAGTTGAAGGCGCTGGTGAAGGCGTTGCAATCGCCCTTGTTCAGGTCGGTGTCGGAGTAGCGCAGATCGAGCGTGAACACCTTGTAGGTGAAGCCGATGCCAACGTTCCAGGTGTCATAGCTCTTGTAGGGAATGCCGGCCGCGAAGACCGTGCCCGGACCGGTGCCGTAGAAGGCGTCCGAAGTGCCCAGCCACTGACGGCCGAACTCGCCCGACACATACATGCCGACGCCGCTGGTGCCCATCATCGCGCTCGGCGCGGTCCACTTGCCGGTGACCGAAGCGTAGTCGCCCCATGCGCCCGAATTGAGGAAGTTCGGCGAGTAGTACTCGTTGACGCCGAAAGCCCAGCTGTCGTTGATGGTGTAATTCAGCTTGGCGTAGGCCTCGAAGAAGCTGACGTCCTTCTTCATGACGTTGCCGTCGGCGAGGAAGATCGTGGCGGTCGAGACCGGGCAGACGTTGCCGCCAGGAATGCCGCCGGTGAGGACGTTGTCGGCGCAACTTCCGCCCGGATACAGGTAACCCCAGACGCCGAAGTCGAAGGCCGCCGGACCGAAGGTCGGGCGGACACCGCCGTAGACGTCGACTTCGGCTGCGGCGCGGTTCGAGAAGGAAATGCTTTCCGCCGAGGTGCCGACGTAGAGTTGCAGGTCCTTGTTGATGTTGTAGCGCGGCTCGAAATAGGCGGTAACCGACGGCTGATGGTTCGACTGCGTGACACCGCGGAAGATGTAGTCGCTCATCACACCGCCGCCGAAGGCGATGTCCCAGGGATCGAACGGAGCCGGCGGTGGCGCTTTCACTGCCTTCAAAGGCATATCCGCCGCGAATGCCGAGCCCGAAATCATTGCCAGCGCCGTTGCTAACAAGACCACTTTCTTCATGAAGATCCCCATCGCTTTCCAAGAACCAGCCGGATTCCGTGAAGCCCCCGGGGCCTTCGACGTTGGGCTGAAGTCAAATTTTGTTAACCGGGCAGCAATCTGGGGCGCAGGACCTTAACGGAGAAGCAAAAAACCTATGCATCTGCTGCCTTTTTGGGCGTTTGAGCCATTCAGCGTAAGGTTGTTGGAATGTGTTGCCGCCAAACAACAATCCTGGCGGTTTTGCCTCATCGGGCACCCCGCAAAACACCGGGTCCAGCGCACGTCATGGACATGACGCGACCGTTTTGCGAATCAGTGCCGAGTGTCACGCCCGGCAAAATAAAAGGCCGCGACGCCCCAGGCGCCGCGGCCTTTTTGCAATTGATCCGGCAGCGCCGGATGGCATCGTCAGCCGTTGTGGTCGTCGCCGCCGGATGACGAGTGGTGGTCGTAGGACGGCGTCTCCGGAGCGGGAGCAGACGGCATCGCCCAACTCGGGGCAGGCGCCGGCTCAGCTGCCGGGACGGGTGCAGGCTCCGGTGCGGGCGCGACGGGCTCGGGAGCGACGGCCTTCTTCGGCGCGCTCTTCTTCGGTGCAGCCCTCTTGGCAGCTTTCTTGGCTGTCGCTTTCTTCGCCGTCTTCTTCGCGGATTTCTTTGGCGCGGCTTTCTTCGCCGACTTCTTGGCTGATTTTTTTGCGGACTTCTTGGCTGCCTTCTTCGCTACTTTCTTGGCGGCCTTCTTCGCAGTTTTCTTGGCCGATCTCCTCGAAGTCTTCTTCGCGGACTTCTTCGCCATCAGCAATTGCTTCTTCTTATCTTTCTTGCCTTTCTTGTTCTTTTTCCCTTTAGCCATAGTGATCCTCCTGTTGCCGCCGATCAGTGTCATCAGGCGTTTTCCAACCACTCCCGCACCTCTCGCGCGGAGCCATTTCGATCAGTTCAGTCTTGGCCCCAGATTTCCTGGCCCCAGATCTCCTGGCCGTGGATCCCCTGGCCGCGGACCGCCCGTCGCCCAATCGAGAAGCTCAATCGTGTGCACGACAGGAACCGATGTGCCGCCGGCAATCTGCATCATGCATCCGATGTTGCCCGCGGCAATCATGTCCGGCTTGACGCTTGCGATGTTGGCGAGCTTTCGATCGCGCAACCTTGTCGCAAGGTCAGGCTGGAGAAGGTTGTAGGTACCAGCCGAACCGCAACACAAATGACTCTCCGGCACATCTTTCACCACGAATCCGCTCTTGGAAAGCAATTCTTTCGGAAGACTAACGACTTTCTGCCCATGCTGCAGCGAGCAAGCAGAGTGATAGGCGACGGTGACGCCATCATGCGACCTTGCTTCCGCCTTCAATTCAAGGCCCGCGAGATACTCGGTGATGTCCTTTGCGAGCGCCGACGTCCTCGCTGCAGGCCCTGCAAAAGCAGGGTCTTCCCGCAACAGATAGCCGTAGTCCTTGATGACGGTTCCGCAACCGGATGTCGTCACCAGGATGGCATCGAGGCCGCCGCGATCGGCCTCTTCCATCCACGCCGTGACGTTGGCGCGGGCGCGGGCCAGCGCGTCGTCGTCGCGGCCCATGTGATGGGTCAATGCGCCGCAGCATTGCTCGTCGGCCACCAGCACGACCTCGATGCCATGGCGGGTCAGCACGTTGATGGCGGCCTGATTGATGCTGGGCGCCAGCACCTGCTGCGCGCAGCCCTGCAGCAGCGCCACGCGGCCGCGCCGCTTGCCGGCAGCGGCGAACACGGTGCCGGCCGCCGGTCCCGGCGCGGGCAGGTGAGCGGGCGCCAGCGCCAGCATCGCTTTGATGCGATGCAATAACGTCGGCGTGGCCGAGGGCTTTGGTGTCGGCAGCAGCACCGCCAGGGGGCGTCCGAGCCGCGCCAGAAGCATGCTGGCGCGGAACAGTTTTGGGCTCGGCAGCACCAGCGAAAGCACCCAGCGCAATGCGCGCTCGGTCAGTGGACGGCGATAATCCCGCTCGATCCGCACCCGCGCCTGGTCGACGAGATGCATGTAGTTCACGCCGGACGGACAGGTGGTCATGCAGGCAAGGCAGGACAGGCAGCGGTCGATGTGCTTGACCACTTCCCCGGTCGGCGCGGCACCCTTCTCCAGCATCTCCTTGATCAGATAGATGCGGCCGCGCGGGCTATCGAGCTCGTCACCGAGCAGCACATAGGTCGGACAGGTCGCGGTGCAGAAGCCGCAATGCACACAGGCGCGGAGGATCTTGTCGGCTTCCTTGATGTCGGGATCGGCGAGCTGGGCCAGCGAAAATTCGGTCTTCATACGGCCTCTCCCCGGATCATCCGGCCGCGGTTGAGCACGCCCTTCGGATCAAAGCTCCGCCGCACGCGCTCCCCAAGTGCCGCAAGGCCTGCCGGCTGCGGATGGAATACGTCGACATTTCGCCGCACCTCCTCGCTCGCGCGCAGCAGCGTGGCATGGCCGCCGGCCGCGTTGACGCGGCCGCGCACCAGCGCCGCCTGCGCGTCCGGCTTGGGTGGCAGCGCGGCCCAGATCAGTCCGCCGCCCCAATCATAGATCACGTCGCCCCCGGTTTCGCGCGCCAAAGCCTGCCCCAGCGCGGCGCCGGAGGCCGGCGGGCAGACGATCCGCCACACCGGCCAAGCCGCAAGGGGGCCTGTGGCGGCAAAGGGCAACACGTCACGGATCGATTGCCAGGCCTCGGCGGAAGGCGCGTCCTCGATGGTCTCGACCGCACCGAAGGAGCCGAGCGTCTTGGCCAGCGAGGCCGCGCGGTGGCTGGCGGAGGCAAGAATGCCCTCAAGCCGGATCAGGGTCAGCGCCTGGCGCGGCGCGCCGAGCCTGTCGAGGCCCGCGGCTCCGGTGCGCAGCGCGGAACTCGGCACATGGGCAGCGGCGGAGACATCGAAGGGCGAGCCCAATGCCGCTGTCATGGCACGGTTCGCGGTGAGATCATCGAGCCCGCGCAGGAGCAGCGTGCGCTCGGCTTCCGGCCGCGGCATCACCTTCAGCGTCACCTCGGTCATGACCGCGAGCGTGCCCCAGGAGCCCGCGAGCAGCTTGCAGAGGTCATAACCCGTGACGTTCTTCACCACCTTGCCGCCGGTCTTGAAACTGTCACCGAAGCCGGAGACGGCGTGCGCCCCGAGCAGATGGTCGCGCGCCCCGCCCGCCTTGATGCGGCGGGGGCCGGCGAGGCCGGCGCCGATCATGCCGCCGATGGTGCCGACCTCGGGCGTGCCGAGCAGCGGCGCCGTATTGACGGGCTCGAAGGCGAATTGCTGGTTCTTGGAATCGATCAGGGAAGCGACGTCGGCGAACGGCGCGCCGGCCTGCACCGTGATGATCAGCTCGTTCGGCTCGTAGGAAGTGACGGCGTTCAGCGCCGACAGGTCGAGCACCGCATTGGTCGCCATCGGATGGCCGATGCCGCGCTTGGAACCATGGCCGATGATCTCCAGCGGCTGCTCGTTGGCGATCGCCGCCTGCACCACCGCCTCGACGTCGCCAGCGTCACGTATTTTCAGAATGTCCACTTAAAGCCTGCGCCTTCTTGAGCCTTCAGCGATGCAAGGGGCATCGCCGTCCTCCATCAACCCTTCTAGCTCGGTGAGCGCCGGACACAAGGGCGCCAATCGACGCCGGCGGCTGCAAGGCCTGCCATCATACTTCGATCCAGATCGAAGCTTTTACAGCATCATTCGCCCGTCATCGAATTATCGGCGCGGTGCGCAGGCGTAGTGAAGCTCCGACCCAACTTAAGCCAAGGAGTGATCGTCATGGGCCGATATGCAGTGGACAAGAAGGTGAACGAAGCCGTCGATGGCGGCGGACTTCTCGTCGTCGCACAATGGGAAGCAAAGGAAGGCGAGGCCGACAGGGTCGCCTCGATCCTCGATCGCTTCCTGCCCGAAGCACAGCGCGAGGAAGGTGCGAAACTGTTCCTGATCTCGCGTGCCAGGGAAAATCCGGCACAGTTCCTGTTCTACGAGCTGTTTCGCGACGAAGCCGCCTTCAAGGCGCACCAGGAGAGCGCGCATTTCAAGACCTATATCGCAGGTCAGGCGCTGCCGCTCCTGGCTAAACGCGAGCGCGCGCAATACGCGCTGCTCTAGGTCGAAACGAGACGACACGAAGCGCGCCGGGCTGTGCCCGGTGCGTCTTCTTCCAACATGTGACTTGTACCTTCATAAGCGGGCGCGGCGCATCCGCGATGCGCTCAGACGCTCCTCGAACTCCAACTTGAGCGCTTCCAGTGTCAGCCTGACCCCACGCAACGATCACTTCAAGCGCCGCCGAAGCGAATTCCAGAAACGGTTTGTTGCCATGCACGTTGGTGGCGTGAGCCGGATGCCTCGGACCTCAAAAGACAAGGATTCTGCATGACGGATTATTCGGTCGCAACAAAGCTCGATCCACGTGAGCAGCATTTCCGCATCCCCGGACCGCGCGAGGGATTGTCGCTGTTCCTGCGGTTCCTACCCGCCGCAGATACCGCGTACGAGCCGCGGCGCGCGGTACTGTATGTGCATGGCGCGACGTTCCCTTCGGGGTCTTCCATTGCACATCGCTTTGACGGCAGATCGTGGCGCGACGCACTGAACGACGCCGGCTTCGACGTGTGGGGCCTCGATTTCTACGGCTTCGGCCATTCCGACCGCTATCCGGAAATGGATCGGCCTGCCGTCGAGAATCCGCCGCTTTGCACCGCCGATGATGGCGCAAAGCAGGTCGAAGCGGCCGCCCGCTTCATCGTCGCACACCAGGGCCTCGAAAAGCTGTCGCTGATTTCGCATTCCTGGGGCTCGATGCCGACCGGCATCTTCGCCAGTCTCCATGCGGCGTTGGTCGACCGCATCGTGATGTTCGGACCGATCGGCCGGCGCGGCCCGCGGCGCTACGAAGCTCCGGCCACGTTTCCGGCCTGGCGTATCGTGACCTCGGAAGATCAGTGGAATCGTTTCATCGAGGATGTGCCGCCGCACGAACCGCCGGTGCTGTCGCGGACGCATTTCGAGGAGTGGAGCAAACTCTACCTCGACAGCGATCCGCAGAGCCGCTCGCGGGATCCGGCGGGCGTCAAGACGCCGCTCGGCCCGTTCAGCGAGATCATCAAGGCCTGGCATGGCCAACTCGCCTACGACCCCGGCAAGGTCCGCGTACCCGTTGCGATCATTCGGGGCGAATGGGACGGCCTGATACCGGACGAGGACGCGCGCTGGCTGTTCGATGCGCTGAGCCAATCACCCGTCAAACGCGACATCAAGATCGGCCGTGGCACGCATTTGATGCATCTCGAGGCGATGCGCCTCGGGCTATGGCAGGAGAGCATCAACTTCCTGACCGCCAACGATGTCGCGCCCGTTCCCGCCTAACCAAGCAGAAAGGAGAAGCCATGTTTTCCGTGATTTTCGAGGTGCTTCCCGGCGAAGGAAAGAAGGACAAATATCTGGAGCTTGCCAAGCACCTAAAGCCGATCCTCGAGAGCATCGACGGCTTTGTCGACAATGAGCGCTTCGAGAGCCAGCTCAGGCCCGGATGGGTGCTGTCACACTCGACCTGGCGCGACGAGAAATCGGTGGTTCGCTGGCGCACCGAAGGCAAGCACCATGCGGTACAGGAAAAAGGCCGATTGGAGATTTTCGAGGATTACCATCTGCGCGTCGGCGATGTCACTGCCGACACCAACCCGCCCAGGGAGGCTCCGGTTCACGAACGCCGCCTCGACGAGACGGAAGTGGGCATTGCAAAGGTCGTAACGTTCACGGAAATTACGCCGGCCAAGGGCGCAGCCTTTGCAAATCAAATCGATCTGCTTGCCGCGCATCTCGGGCTCGATGTAAACGGCGGCGGGGTCGCCGAATATGACGTGTGGGCCAGCATCTATAATCCCGGCAAGCTGGGGCTCGTGGTTGGATGGACCGATCTGAAGGCGGCCGAAGCCTGGGCTCCAAAGAAGATCGACGGCATCGAGCGCTTGCGCCATCGCAAGGTCCGCGTGGTGCGCGATTATGGCCGGTTTGATCGCCGCGAGGCACCGCAGTTCTATCCGGACGTCAAGGGGCGGGAGACGAAGCATCCGCCCGCGCGGAAGGTCGACGCGGCCGCGAGCTAGTCGAGCCGCAAAGCTGCCGAGGGCCGCCAGCCTGGCCGGCGTTGGGCGGCCTTCGCGGCCGAATGCCCCATTACGATGACAGCTACTGCGCGTCCGGCTGCAATTGGATCGGCTGCGCGTGCGCTCTGGCTTGTGGCGCCGAGGCTGGCGGCGGCTTGCGCGCGGCAACCGGCCTAGGCGCCCCTGGCGGAGGCGTCGGCGGCTTGGCACGCGCCTCCTGAGCAACAGGCGGCGCGGCCGGCTTCACGGCAGATCTGGTCGCAACGCGTGTCAATTGCTCCTGGCTTGCTCTCAGTTCCTCGATGGCTCTGGCATTGTCGGCCGCCATTTGCGCCTGGTTCGCCTTGAGTTGCTCGATCCCCTGCTCCACCGTGGCGATGTCGTGCGCCATCGACTGCAGCATCTGCGCGAGATCGGCGGTCGAAGGTCCGGGGGCCGAGGGTGGCGCTGGCGGGACGTCCTGCACCGGAGTCTGCGCTGCAGGCGCGGGTTGCAGCAGCGTCGTCTCAGCCGCCGCCAACTGAACGGGAGATGAGCTCTGTTGCGCCACCTCCTGCGGCTTTGGCACCGCCAGCCAGGAAGCCGAAACATAGCTCGGCACAAACGGCGCGATCGTCGTCTTGATGGTGTCGCCATAGGAAGAATGCCAGGCGAAAGCCGCAGCGCCGATACACGCTGCCAGGACGAAGGCGATGAGCCCGCGCGACGCCGACGCGACGCGGGATGGCCGCGGGCCGTAAGCCGCCGCAGGACGGCGCGCGGCATCATGTTCCATTCTCGAAAGCTTTTCGGTGACGCGCGTGAGCTCGTCGTCCGCGCGGGCGATCTGTTCATAGGCATGGGCGAGCCGTTCGTCCGCGCGGGCGGACAGGACGGCGTCGGGGTTGATCGTGGAATTCATGGGCGCTCCTTTCCCTCCAAAGGTCCCCGAAGGAGGGCAGTCGGACTTCCACTCTATCTCGAACCTACAACACTCAATGCAGATTTGACCAAAGCAAGGCTGGACCGGGACAGCCCCAAGGAAAACCCCAAGGAAAATCTTAAGGAAAATCCCAAGGAAAACGCCAAGGAAAACGCCAAGGAAAAAACGGCACGCCGCAGCGCCGCAACGGCCGGTTCCCTTCGGTCTTAGCGTCGAGCCTCGGTAAGCGAGCGCCCCTTAGAACCGCGGCAGATCCGGGAATGCCGTCTTGCCGGCATGGACATGCATGCGGCCGAGCTCGGCGCAGCGGTGCAATGTCGGAAACACTTTTCCGGGGTTGAGCAGGCCCTGCGCGTCGAAGGCGCATTTGAGCCGCTGCTGTTGGTTCAGATCGATCTCGGAGAACATTTCGCCCATCAAGTCACGCTTCTCGATGCCAACGCCATGCTCGCCGGTGAGCACGCCGCCGAGCTCGACACAACAGCGCAGGATGTCGGCCCCGAAGGCTTCCGCCTTCTCGATCTCGCCGGGCTTGTTGGCGTCATAGAGGATCAGGGGATGCAGATTGCCATCGCCGGCATGGAAGACATTGGCGCAGCCGAGGCCGTATTTCTCCGACAGCTCGCGGATGCGCGCCAGCGCCTTCGGCAGCGCGCCGCGCGGAATGGTGCCGTCCATGCAGAGATAATCCGGCGAGATGCGCCCCACGGCCGGAAATGCCGCCTTGCGGCCGGCCCAGAACAGGTTGCGCTCGGCCTCCGAGGTCGAAATCTGGCAGGTCGTCGAGCCGCAGCCATTGGCGATCGCCTCGACCCGCTTGATCAGCTCGTCGACCTCGATGGTCGGACCGTCGAGCTCGATGATCAGCAGCGCCTCGACATCCAAGGGATAGCCGGCATGGACAAAGGCTTCGGCGGCGTGGATCGCGGGCTTGTCCATCATCTCCATGCCGCCCGGGATGATGCCGGCGCCGATGATGCGCGCCACGCATTCGCCGGCGGCCTCGACTTGCGCGAAACCGACCATCAGCGCCCGCGCCGTCTCCGGCTTCTGCAGGATACGCACGGTGATCTCGGTGATGACGCCAAGCAACCCTTCCGAGCCCGTGATGATGCCCATCAGGTCGTAGCCCGAATTCTCCGCCGACTTGCCGCCGATCCGCAAAATCTCGCCGCTCATCAGCACGATCTCGCAGCCCAGCACGTTGTTGGTGGTCATGCCATATTTCAGGCAGTGCACCCCGCCGGAATTTTCCGCGACATTGCCGCCGATCGAGCAGGCGATCTGTGAGGACGGATCGGGCGCGTAATAGAAGCCGGCATGGGCGACCGCCTGGCTGATCGCCAGATTGGTGACGCCGGGCTCGGTGACGACGACGCGGTTGTCGAAGTCGATCTCGCGGATGCGCTTGAACTTGCCGAGACCGAGCAGCACGGCATCGGCAAGCGGCAACGCGCCGCCGGAGAGCGAAGTGCCGGAGCCGCGCGGCACCACCTTGATGCCCTGCTCATGGCAGTATTTCAGGACTTTGGAGACCTGCTCGGTGGTATCCGGCAGCACCACGACCATCGGCGGCTGGCGATAGGCGGTCAGCCCGTCGGATTCATAGGCCCGCATCTCGGCCGCGCTGTCGATCACGCCCTCGCCCGGCACGATCGCGCGCAGATGAGCAACGATCTCCGCGCGGCGTCTCAGCACTGCGGCATCGGCTTCCGGCATCAGGATGGCCATCGAAAAATCCTCCGGCAAAATGCCTTGACGCTATCTTGGCATTACGTGCTTTCGAGCATGATCCGGAAAAGTGTGCAGCGGTTTTCCGAAAAGATCATGCTCAATCAATAATCTAGAGCGCGAAGGCGATCCATCCCGCTCTAGTGATTTGTCTCGGTAAATCAACCACGTCCGGCATGCCTTGGGTAGGTTATTCGAAGGTCGGATTAGCCTTTCGGCTGACTTCTCTCTGGGACAAGCCCCCGGTCATGAAACCTGCCAAGGTTTCATGACTTGTTCTAACCGAGCGGCCCATGTCAAAAGGCCGTGCCCACCCCCGTCGATCCAGCCAAAGAGCATCTCATGAAATATTTGACCCTGAGCGCCGTCGCTATCGCCTCTGCCATGTTCGCTGCCTCCGCGGCACAAGCGCAGGACGTCGCCGCCGGCGAGAACTCCTTCCACAAATGTATGCCATGCCATTCGATCGGCGAAGGTGCCAAGAACAAGGTCGGCCCGGAGCTGAACGGGCTTGACGGCCGCAAGACGGGCTCCGCGCCCGGCTACTCCTACACCGACGCCAACAAGAATTCCGGCATCACCTGGAACAAGGAGCAATTCCTCGAATACATCAAGGACCCGAAGGCCAAGATTCCCGGCACCAAGATGGCCTTCGCCGGCATCAAGAACGAAAAGGAAGCCAACGACCTCTGGGCCTACGTCTCGCAATTCGACAAGGACGGCAAGAAGAAGTAACGCCGCACGCGCTCGCGCTTTCTCGCGAATCGAAAAGCCCCGGCCTTGCGGTCGGGGCTTTTGTCATGAGGTGCTCACGCTTGTATCCGGTTGTGGTCCAGCCATAATCGAGCGAGAGAAGTTTCCCTCGTCCTGCGGATGTTGGAGGATGGTATGATCTCGAGCACCTCGATACAGACGTCCGTCGCGCAGCCGAAAATCCTGTTTATTGATGGCCTTCCGGGTTCAGGCAAGAGCACGGCGGCAGAGGCTGTCGGCGGGGCTGTCTCCGGTAGCAGGGTTTTCGTCGAGACCGTTGCAAATCATCCCTTGCTCGTCGGCACGCCCGACCAGATCGGAGCAGCGTTCGCAGAAATTCACGAGACACACTCCGCGGATTCGTTTGCCGCCGCAGCGCTCGGAAGGTTGGAAGCCTTCCTGGAAGGCGCCGGACATGATGTGCTGTACGTTTTCGAGAGCCATCCCATACAAAGCACGGTTCGGGTGCTCTTCCAGTTGGACACGCCTCGGACGACGATATTGCAATTTTGGTCAGATTTGCAGGATCGGCTGGCTGTCGTACAGCCTCGGTTGATCTACTTCCAGGAGCGCGATCCTCTGCAAGCCCTGAAGGAGATCAATCGAAAGCGAGGCCCAACCTGGGAGAGCTACCTGGTTGAAGCATTCGAGCAGTCACCATGGATGAAGGCGCGCGCCCTATCCGGCTTCGAAGGCGCGTATCAGATGTTCGTCGCGTATGCGGATCTGGTCGATCAGTTGGCCGATCTGTGGCGATTCCCCATACTGAAGCTCCCCGCTCGGCCGGAAAACTATGAGGTACGGACAAACGTACTGACCAAGTGGGTCGTGGCACCAGCCGCCTGAAGCCTGTGCTGCGTCGTGTCGGTGATGTGCCCGACTGCAGAATGGCCCAACAAAAACGCAGAGCTATCCACTCACTACCAACCGATCTTCCCGATCGATACGGTAGCGGTGCGCCCGGCGACCAGCAGAAGGTCCGGCGGCACATTGTCGAGCTTGATGCGCACCGGGATGCGCTGGGCCAGGCGCACCCAGCTGAAGGTCGGATTGACGAAAGCGAGCAACTCGCTGCTGGTGGTCCGGTTCTGGTCCTCGATGCCGTAGGCGATGCTCTCGACGTGTCCTGACAGCACACGCTTGTCGCCGATCAGCTTTACGGCCGCATCCTCGCCGATGTGGATGCGCCGCAGCTTGGTTTCCTCGAAATAGCCCTCGACGCGGAAGGTGTCGGAATCGATCAGCGCAAACACGGCTGCGCCGGCATTGACGTAGCGCCCGGGCAGGAGACCGAAGTTGGTGACGATGCCGTTGACGGGCGCCACGACCGTCGAGCGATCGAGATTGAGCTGTGCGACTTCAAGCGCCGCGTTCGCCGCGTCGAGTTCAGCCTGATCGACGTCGACCGTTTGCTGCCTCTGCTCGACCTGCTGGACGGTAATCGCGACACTGCTTAGATTCTTGGCACGCTCGAGATCGCGCCTGGCCTGATCGAGCGTGACTTGTTTGCTCGCGACATCAGCTTTTGCCTGATCGAGCGCATATTGAAAGCGCCGCTGATCGATCCGGAAGAGCGGCTGGCCCTTGCTCACCTTTTCGTTGTCGTGAACAAAGACGTCGCTGACGAGGCCCGAAACGTCGGCGGCGACCGTGACCACGTCGGCGCGCACGCGGCCGTCGCGTGTCCACGGCTCGAGCATGTAGTAGCTCCAGAGTTGCCAGCCGACGGCAATTGCGACCAGCACCACAACGAGCGTAAGCAGCACGCGGCCGGCAGAGGAGAAAAAGCTCTTCATTGCACCATGACCCGAGGTTCCACGATCTTATGCCAGCGGCAGGAGGCTCACGCCCGCCGCCGTGACGACGCCGAGCAGAATGACGTAGATCGCGAGATCAAACAGCGCGCGATGCCAGACCAGGCGATAGAAACCAAGGGCATCCAATACCCGGTTGATCACGACGATCTGAAGCAAGAGAGCGATGGCGGCAAACACCGCGAACGCCGGAAAGTACACGCCATAGATATCGAACTCGCCGATCACGATACGCTCCCAACGCTGACGGCTTCGGCCGGCCCGACTTGCACTGCGTCGGCCCGCCCTGTTTGCCTCGGCTGATACGCCGGCGCATCAGGATAAAGGGTCTGCCGCAGACCGACAATCGCGGCGATGCAAGCATGCGTGGATGCGGTGCAGGCCGTTACTTCGCTGATCGCAATGTCGACCTTTTGCAGCAAATCGTCGCCGAGTTGCGCCACGCGGCCGCGCGCCAACGCACGGAAATGCGCGGCGAGGCCCGCGAACATCACCGCCAGGGCATCTTGCGCCGGCTTCGACATGCTGGGCGCCAACGATTGCGTCTCGATCATGTTGACGCCGAGCCGGAGATCCTTGAGCGCATCGGCGAATTCATGCCGCGACTGCGGTTCGAAGCGCGGTTGCCGGTACAGGAGCAGCGCGACGCGATCCAGCATGCGGCTGGCCCATTGGTCGCGGGTCGGATGCGAGCGCCCCGCGCCAAGATCGGCAAGGTCGCGATAAATGGCCCGCAGCAGGCGCCGTGCGCTGGCTTGCGTGCCGATCACACGCATCAGCCGGGTCACGACCAGCGCCACGACGCCGCCGAGCACAAAAGCGCTGTTGGAATTGATGATGGCCGCGAGATCGGCCGTATAGCTCGCCTGCAAGCTCATTTCGACGCAGAAACCCAGCGCGAGCGCGAGACCGATCGGTGCATAGGCCGGGATCGCCATCAACAGGCCAGCCGGAATCAATACAAAAGCGAGCACGATGCAAAGCAGGACGAACCCGCCGATCGCCGGCAACACGAAGAATTGGTAGATGAATACGATCGGGATACACAACGCCAGCAGGATAGTAATGTTGCGAATGGTCGGCGTCGGGTCGTCCAGAGACGCAAACAAGGTGCTGGCCACGGCCGCAAAGGCAATGGCGCCGGCGCCTTCCGGCCATGCGGTCGCGATCCAGAAGAATGCACAAAGGCCCATGGCGATACCGGCCGCCAACGCCGATAGCAGCGCGATGCCCGGATCCGTATGCATCGGTTTGGGCCCGATCTGTGCGGCAGCTTCGCGAATGTCGGCGCTCGGCGTGTGCTTCGGATCGGCGAGATAATCGGCAAAGCCGAGATTGGCCTGCCAGGAGTCGATCAGCTCGATCAATCGCACGCAGATGTTGACCGTCACGAGCTCCGCCCAGCTTGACTCTGGGCCGACGGCCGGCGTTGCCGCGACGCAGGCTTGCCTGAGCTCTGCCGCGCGTCCTGCGTCGCCCGGCGCTTTCGCGTTCACCCAATCGTAAACGCTCTCGACCACCCGCGCGAGCCTTGCGTCAAGCGGCCCCACACGCCGAAGCAGCGTCAGACGATCCTCGATGCTGCTCACCAGTGGCAACAGCGCCACCATCTTGCGGTCGAAGGCGCGAATGGTGTTGATGCCCGGTCGATGCGGCGAGGTGTCGAAGCGCAAGCTCGCGCCGAGTACATAAAGCTCGCTGATATCGGCGGCGATTCTCCGCCGCTCCACCTCGGCTTCCGGGCTAGCCTGCTGGACCAAGCCATCGGCAAGCCAACGGCGTGTGTCCGAAATGGCACCTCTCAACTTTTGCTCAAAGGCGGAAAATACGCTCTTGGGAAAGATGACGCTGTGAACGATGGCGGCGCAGACGACGCCGAGCGTGATCTCCTCGACGCGCGACACCGCGGTGTCGAACACCGTGTCAGGCGCCAGCACGCTCGGAAAGCCGATCAGGGCTGCGGTATAGCCCGACAGCACGAACATGTACGACCGCGGCGTGCGGTCGAGCAGCGAAACGAAAACGCAGAGCGCGACCCAAAGCATGATCGCGAGCGTCGTCAGCTCGGGCGCATCGACCAGGTTGGGAACGATGGCGACCATCGCGGCGGCGCCGACGAAGGTGCCGATGACGCGATAAACGGCCTTGGCCCGCATCGCGCCGGACAGCGGCTGGCTGGTCAGATAAACCGTGGTCATGGCCCAGCCCGGACTCTTCAAGTCCAGGCTGAAGGCGATGAACATCGTGAGGATGGTCGCGATATAGCAGTTGACAGAGAATATGATCGGCCGAACGCCAATGTTCCTGATCATTTCATGTCCACTTCGTCCGACAGCCAATTATTTGAGCCCAGCCGACCGTGCCGCGTCAGAAGCCGAAACCCGTCCGAAAGGTCCATTCGTTGAGCGGCTCCTGTATCGCATATTTAGGGGTCAAGAGGATGTCCCCTAACCTTCACCTATCTGATTTCTTGATCGTTGGCTTCGCCAGGACCGGCTTCGACACATTCAGGCTCAAATACACATCGACCAACCTGATCAGTCGAAAATGCCCTGTAGCTGCCAATGGGCGTTTCTGGCACTTTTAGTGAACTGGCACTTTTAGTGAATTTGTCTGCTAGTGAATATGTCTGCGCACAATTGTGATCGTTTATCATGACGAGTTCGAGACGACAGGACTTGAGTGACATTCACCTGGGCGATTGGGTGGATCGCCGGTTGCCGGCCAGCTGGCGACCCTATACGCGGCTCACGCGGCTGGACCGGCCAGTGGGCATATGGCTGACGTTGTTCCCCTGTTGGGCGGCACTCATCCAGGCAACGCATGGCATTCCTGACCTGAGAACGGCTGTAATATTCACCCTGGGCGCGCTCCTCATGAGGAGCGCGGGATCCACGATCAATGACATCGCGGATCGCGATTTCGATGGCCACGTCGAGCGGACCCGTCATCGTCCATTGGCAAACGGCCAAATTGACGCAATGCGGGCCACGGTCTTTCTTTCCGTTCAGCTTGTGCTCGCCGCGTCGCTCCTGCTCTTCCTGACGCCCTACACCCGCTTGATCGCCATTTGCGTAGTGCCGCTCGTTCTCATCTATCCGTTCTGCAAGCGCTTCACTCATTGGCCACAAGCGGTTCTGGGGGCGGCGTTCAATTGGGGAATGCTGATGGCATGGGCCGAGATCGCCGGGCATGTCCCGGCGGGGGCGGTGCTGATGTGGTTGGGGGCTATTGCATGGCAGATCGGCTACGACACCATCTACGCCTATGTTGATGTGAAGGATGACGTTCGGCTCGGTCTCAAATCAACAGCGATCCTCTTTGGTGCTCGCGGCAAGCTTTGTATTGGCCTGTTCTATGCTTTCGCGGTCTCCGCTTGGTCGCTCGGCGGCTGGATGTTGGGAATGTCGAGCCTCTACGCCATCGGCGTGGTGGTGATCGCGGCCCACCTCGCGTGGCAGACTTGGCGGATTGAGCTCAAGCAACCGGCAGTAAACTTTGGTCTGTTCCTTGCAAATGTTCTGACCGGAGCGCTTCTGGCGGGTGCTGGGCTGGTTGGGGCTTGGTAAGCCTCCATCAAACGGGATACATCCTTGGTCCGCGAAGCAATCGCTTGGCGCGCGCTCCTGACCGATTGCATTTTTCCCTTCGCGACACACCGCGCAACCGTGCGAGCTTGGCCGCCGACAGGAAAAAGCAGTCATAGCCGCCGCGTCACGCCACCAGGCTTATGGCTCCGCTGCGACGCGCGCCTTGCTGGGCTCGTTGCGGCGCGGCGCTTCCCGCATTTCCGCAAAGCCGGCCGCCAGGCGGTCGATGCCCTTTCGGTAGTTGGCCGGCTCTTCCGCGGCGGCGAGGCGGAGGAGCGCACGGCCGGCGCCATCGATGCCGTTGTTGACCGTGATGACCCCATGCCGGTTGGCCAGGTATTCGATCGCGTCGTTCAGATCGTCGATCGGGAAATGACGTCCGTCGCGCCCGGGCAAGAGGCGGCCCTCAAAGTCCTGCGGATCGATCGTAACAAGCGCCGTCATGCCGGGATCGCCATCGACGACGGCCGTGCCGAGAGCGGTCTTGAGCGCGGTACGGTTGGCGATGTACTTCGCACGTAGAGTTGCGAAATGGTCGAGAACGGCGGTGTCGCTCGCTGCCTGCAAAGTTGCCGTCAGGGCGCGGAAATAAGGTGAGAAGAAGCCGATGCCGACCGAGCGCATCAACCGCGCCGAGAGCCGCTTGGCATAGGCTGCGTGCGTTGCGACCATCGTGAAGCCGGGCTCGGCGGTGCCAAAGAACTTCGAGGCGCTGACCGGCATGATCCAGGGCGTTGCCTGATCCTGTCGGAAGGAGTCGAGCCCGGTATCGAGACCGCGCTGGCCGCCGCGTACGATCTCCGGCGCCGCATGGGGATAGGGATT
>Ga0310811_10002062_pt1 | contig 25031 bp, 21 predicted proteins | sample YCmetagenome_FD_207642 | JGI IMG/M metagenome (GOLD analysis project Ga0310811, IMG submission 207642) | Soil microbial communities from experimental microcosm in Duke University, North Carolina, United States - YC | ecosystem: Engineered > Artificial ecosystem > Soil microcosm > Unclassified ... | reverse complement strand
GATGCAGGCGATGGGGACGGCCCCAACTACCTGGCCGACCTGCAAAAGTACGGAATTCTCGGCGTCATCAAGGGCGGGAATTACCAGGAACATGAGCTGCACGGCAGCTTGACCACCGCATGGAGCTCCGATTCCACGATTTGCCTCGCGGACTATGGAGCCCGCGACTGCTCGCCATCGCTGGCGGTGCTCGTGGTCGGCAAGGACCGAGGGACATTCACTCAGCTCGACATTGGGGACTACATGGAAAAAGAGCTGAAGGCAGCGTGTGGTAACAAGACTGCAAACTCTGACGGCGATTTCGAATTCACGCCTTATTACCGGGTCAGAGATGACCATCGCATCCGCTTTTGGGCCGTCTCCACGACCAACCCGAGGGACCGCGACGACGTCCCGACTCGTTGCGCTTTATTTCAAGGTGCCTTCGACGTCGGCACCGGGAAATGGAGGGATGTCCACACCCGCGAGATATCTCCCGAGGACGCCGATGTTCTCTACCGGGCTTTTGACCCGACGAACGAGTGGGACGTCTCCAACTATCCAGACGCGAAGACGGAATTCGACGACCTGGACCGTCTGCTCAACGACGTTTACGAGGCTGACCGCCTCATCCTGCCGGAAGCGCCCTTTGCCCAGATCAAAGCCCATCAGATTGCCTGGCTCAAGGTCCGCGATGCAACCCCGTCCCTCGAGGTAAAGAATCTCATGACCCGATCGCGAATTGTGACGCTGAAGGGGCTCTTTTGGTAGGAGGCAGGTTTTCCTGGCGGCCTCTTGAGTCACCCTGAAGCAGGGCTCCTTTTCGAGGGCCATATGTGGGGATCGCCACATTGCGACGGAATGCGGCGCACCTAGAATGGCGTAACGGATGCGGTGCCGCGTCCCAAATTTTTTCATCATGCGCCTCCATCTACCCGCCGCGACGCTCGTTCTTCTCCTATCCCTCGGAGGGCTCACCCGCGCGAGCACCTTTGTGGCGACGCGTCTGGTTACCTTCGGATCCAGCGGAACGGGGAACGGACAATTCAATTTTCCAGCGGCCCTCGCGGTCAATCAGACTTCCGGCCTCGTTTACGTCGCGGACTCGGCCAACCATCGCATCCAGGTTTTCACCTCGACTGGAACATTTGTCAGTCAGTTTGGCGGAATGGGGATGGGAGTCGGGCAGTTCAGCAACCCGGCGGGCGTCGCGGTCAACCAGGTCAATGGAGACATCTATGTCGCGGATAGTGGGAACAATCGTATCCAACGGTTCTCGAAGCTCGGGGTCTATATCGGCCAATGGGGGATGGCTGGCAACGGGCTTGGGCAGTTCGAAGGCCCCACAGGAATTGCGATCCGCCCGTCCAACGGGGACGTGTACGTGGGGGAGTTCAACGGAGATCGCGTGCAATACTTTGACCGGACCGGCGTCTACAAAGGCGTTTTCGTAGGAGCAACCTTCCAGTCGCCGGGAGCGTTGGCCTTCGATCCGAAGTCGGGGAACGTCTACGTCACGGAGTACAATGGCAAGCGGGTGCAAAGCTTCACTCCGAGCGGGACCCTCGTCGCTTCGTGGAAGATGAAAGGCGACCTCGAGCTCTCCCAGCCGGCCGGTGTCGCCGTCGACGACAGCGGCCGCGTCATCGTGACGGACCGCAAGACTCCGATCCCCATCTTTGATGCCAAGGGCACGCTGATCGAAGGCTTCAGTGATGACTCCACGAATACCAATCCCTACGGCCTCGCGGTTGGCGGGAGTGGGCTGGTCTATGTGAGCGACGGTGACGCGAATTCCGTGTCGTCCTGGCAGTTCTCGACGATCAACAAGCTTCCCGCAGTCGCGGTCGGGGGGAAGCCGCGGATCAAGACTTCCCGCGGAAACGTCCGCCTGCACGGAACAGCCTCCGACCCGGATGGTACGATCTCCCGCGTGGCCGTAAAGATCGGCAAGAAGACGGTGACCGCCGTGGGCACGACCTCATGGAGCTACAAGGCGCGCCTGCGTCCGGGGCGGAATGTCATTTTCGTTACCGCGACGGATTCCGATGGCGGCGTCTCTCCTGCGGCACGCGTGATCGTAATTCGCAAATAGGAGGACTTTGCTGCGCAGCGGGTTGGGCGGCTGCTCCAGAGCCGGCCAACGCGTGGTCCACGGCTCCGTGCGATGAAAGCGGAAGTCAGGCGTAGACGCACTGGAACGGGTTGTGATCGGCCAATGCCTCCTGGTACCAGCCGATGGGGGAGACGATCATTTGAGCTATCTCTTCCGGATGCCACGTGATGAGGATGGTGGACCAGGCGTAGCTAATCCACTGCTCCCAGGCAGAGGCTCGAGATTCCAAAACGGCAGAGGCCTCTTCAATCATCGCCTCGGGATCCTGGAGGATGGCCTGGGCGATCTGGTTGCGCATGGCGGCCCTGGCTGCCAACTGAGCCGAGGTGTCGCTGGATGTGTATTTTGCCGATCGAAAGCCGGATCGGGAGCGGCTGTCTACACTAGTTGCCACATCGATAAATTACGCTCGAGGGGGAAATTGGGATATGTGGGGATCTCCACATATCCGTTGCTCACATAGTCGCTTCATTTTGGCCGATGAAACCTCGGCCGCGAGCCATTGCCACCTCAGTTTGCCGGCGGTTCGCTGTTGACGAGACGTATCCGGGGCAGCGAAAGGTCTGCCCGGCTGGGAAGCAGGGAGGATTCCATCCTCTCGGGCAGGGGACCTTCGGTGAGGATGAGAGCCATAAATGGCATTCCTGGATTGGTGCGGAGAAATGTCTCCAAAGGCTCGTGATAAATCTGGGCGCCCGGCGCGAAATACCACGTGAGATCCCGCATCGCAGGGAACACGGCCGCAGGCAGAACGACCGCGAAGCGCGAATCTTCGGCAGTGGGAAGCCGTTTTGCGAAATCCAGAGCTCTCTGTGCGATCTCGGCCTCCTGCGTGGGGAGGACTGGCGCCTCGGTCGCCGGATCGACCGCCCGCAGGCATTGGAAGACGCCGATGGCAAGCAGGCTCAACCCTCCGGCATACAGGATCGGTCTCCACGTCGGCAGCGCGGGCTTGAACGCGATCGCCGAGAACTCCACCACTGCAAAGACGAGCAAGGGGATGGCGACCATTGACCGGTGCAGGTCGAACGCCGGGGGGCGGTAACAGTACCCCCGCATGGCCAATGCCGCGATCACGACGGTCACGGCCCAGACCCAGATGAAGATATGGAGCCATGCGCGCCCCGAAGGCCGCCGGGTTGCGAGCCATGCAAAGTGGGCGAGGAACAGGAACATCACGGCTGGATGCACGTAGGGCAGCGAAGGATGCGTAAGAATCGCACGGAAGCCCTCCGCCATCCGTGCGGCCAATTGCGCCCCGGTCAAAGCGGTCTGCGAGATCGCATCCACGGTGGAGAACTTCGTCGGGTTCAATGTGCGAAGGTTCCAGGTCGCGACGGCCCCCATCGAGAGCGCATAGACGGCCATGGTCGCGAGGAGTATGCCCTCCCTCCAGGCCCCTCGGCGGATTCGCCAACCAGCAAGTGTGATGATCAACCCCAAAAACAGGGTCCAGGCGGCCAGGCCCGGCGTGTAGCAGGTGCCGAGCATGCCGGCGGCCCACGCCAGCGGCGGCGTGCCGGTGGAGGTCGGTCGTGCGAGCCAGGCGGCGAGCCATCCCGTCGCGAGCATCACGAACGAGATGGGAATGATCGTTTGCTCATATTGCCGGAGCCAGGAGATCACGATCGGAAAAGTCAGAAGTGTCGCGCCTGCGAGCGCTGCGAACAGTCGTGCATCGCGCGCGGAGAGCAGCTTGCGCTGCCACCAGGCACGCATCCCGGTCATGAACATGCAAAATCCCGTAAAAAAAAGAACGGCGAACCCAAGCCGTAGCGGGACCAGACCACGGCCCAGCCATATGGTGGGGCAGGCGACCATGAGGTATTGCCGGGAAGGATAATATCCTCCAAGGAATGCCCCGGCATGTTGATAGCCAAGGCCGGGCTGGTGCCAGCTTTCCAGGCCCGACGCGACTTCCTGGGTCGCTTCGCGATTCACCGCCATGGAATTGTCGCCCGCGATGCCGGAGAAACAAATCCACGCCGCGACCGCCACAACCAGCAGCGAAAACCACTCGCGACGGCGGAGGTCGGCCGCTACGTCGTTCAGAATTTTTGCCCACGACATAAGAAAGGTTGTCGACAAAAGAACGAGCCATCCCCAGGCGGCCAGATTCAACCATTGACCCGCCCAGGCCGCGGATGCGGGCTCCAATACCGCCAGCACCAGGAGCAGACCGCAAGCTGATCCAGCTCTGATGTCCGACCATGAGAATTTTATGGAGAGCCGCCCCCCCTTGGCGGGAAAAACGAAAAGAGATCGTGAATCCGACGGGACTGGTTGCGAGAAGCTTTCATGGGCCCGGCCAGCGGAGGAACTCGGCTTCCCTTGAGGAGCGGTATTTTCAGACGCCAATCCGTGGGTGACGAAGTCAGCGCGCGCGGTATTTTCGACGGATTCTGGATTCATCGAGAGAGGAGTTTGTGTCTGGGCTATTCGTGCCGGTCGCCGGATCCGGGGGGCTCGCCGCGATGAGCGCCAGCCAGATGTACGGTGACTGCCCGCAATGGTTTCGGTGCGACTTTTGATTGTCGTCTGCCTCGGCTAAAGACGGGTGATGGTGATCTTGCTGGAAGAAGAAGTGCCTCCGGGACCATGAGAGGAGATCAGGATTTTGTTTTTGCCGGGCTTCAGCTTGGCGGTGAATTTCCAGCTCGTCGTCCCCCTGGCCGTGCGCGTTTTTTTGCCGATCTCGTAGGTGACGCTGGTCACGTCGCCACCGGCGCGGCCTCGGACGACGAGGCTCCTCTCCGAAGTCGTTCGGGATTTTTTACCGGTAATTTTTATCGTGGGAATGGCTTGGGGAAGTGCGGGAGTGAATTTCCAGAGGACAGCTTCTTTGTTGCCGGTGATGCCGTTGGTCGCGGAGCCGGCCACGAAGATGCGAGCTCGATCGCTCCAAATCGCTTTCGCAGTCGAAGCTTGATAGTCGGCGGTCAGAAAAGAGTGCAAATCGACGAAGCTCGCGGCCGTGCCGGACCAGATGCCTGCATGAGTGTTTCCCGTAGACGATCCGATCTGGATGTATCCCACCTGCTGGGATCCGATGGAGGCGTTGATCGCGGACGCTGGCGAATTCAAGGGATTGAGATCCACGAAATTGGTCGCCGCGCCGAACCAGATAACGGCATGCTGGTTTGCGCCGAAAACGGCTGCGCCCGCCTGTTGCGAGCCTGTGGTGGAGGTAATGAAAGAGGCAGAGGCACCGGGGGGATTGAGATCCACGAAGCTGGAGGGCGTGCCGGACCAAATGCCTGCGTGGCTAATCGAGTTCCCGTTGAATCGGGCAATCCCGGCTTGCTGCGAACCTGAAGTCGCAAGCAGGGCGGAACTTGTCACCCCGGAGGGGTTGAGGTCGATAAAACTGGCTGCGGTCCCGAACCAGATGGCGGCGTGGCTATTGAGGCCGGCTCCAACGCTTCCGGCTTGTTGAGAGCCGGCAGCGGCATTGATGAACGAGTCGGTGACTCCAGTGGGATTGAGGTCGACGAAGCTGGCCGCGGTGCCGGACCACATGCCGGCATGATTGCTCGATCCGAAAACAGCGCTCCCAAATTGATGGGAGGCGGCGATGGCGTAGAGGATGGAGGCAGATGCGCCGGGGGGATTGAGATCCACGGAACTGTCTGCGGTGTCGGACCAAATCTCCGAATGCCCTGCCGCGCCCGTCGAGCCGGCCTGCTGGAACCCGGTCGTGGCATTGACGGAGGATGGAGACGCGGTGGAAGGGGTCAGATATACTACTGTCCAGCTCTGGGCCCGCACGGTGGATACGGCGGTGAAAATCGAAATGCAAAAAAGAGCAGAAAGTTTCATGAAGATGGCGCGCAGTTTATGAATGCCTAACGGCAACTTACGGCCTCTTAGTACTGGTGGAGAATGGGACGACTACCCCAATCTCTCTGTAGAAATCATTGCTCCTCGTGACAACAAGATTGATTGGAGATTCTCCCCGGCCCCGTCGGACGAGTCGGTGATCGTGACCGTCTGGCCGAGTTACAAAAACCTCGGTTACTTTAAGTGGCGGTTAGCATTCCGATCTCCCAAGCCGGAATGGGGAGATCTCCACATGGCGTGTTTCGATCCGAGAGCGTATTCGTGGCGCCGCAAGTCGCAAACTTACGACAAAAACATGAATAACAAACTCCTCCTTACATCAACCCTCGCCGCTCTCACCCTCTGGCAGAGTGCGCGCGCCGAACGGCAAATCGAGGGAAACGCCGGACTCGCGAGCTCGACAAATCCGATAAGCATCGTGATCTCGGCTCCCAATAAAAAAGCGGTCGCCGCCGACACGGTTACCATCTCGGGAACCGTGAGCGGGAATGTTCAGCTCGTGGAATACGGAGCCAATAATCAAAAAGGGGACGCACGAAGCAACTATCGGTTCCGTAAGGTCGACTGGAAATCCGGGGCTTCCACCTGGAGTATCAAGGTCCGGAATCTTTCGATCGGTCGCACCACAATCGTGGTCCGTGCGGCAGGCCCATGGAAACCGGCCGGGGTGAATCCCATCACGAACCAGCCCGTTTTGAAGCGTGATGGTGAGGCCGTTCAGCAAGTGACCGTGATCCGCAAAAGGTAGCCGCAAAGCCTGAAGCCGGCTTGTAGCCGGCTCTGGTCACCTATTTTCGAGCAGATCTTGTTTCCTTATCCGCTGGATGTGCCCCCCGAGCGCCTGGCGGAATTTCAGAAAGCAGGATCTGTCTCGAATGAGGTTGGTTGGAATGGCGCCAGACCTGAACGCCACGCCCGAATGCTCCGCAGATCACTGACTAAAATGGGATAAATCATGAGTGCGAGTTCATACCCACAAACGCCAATGGTGATCGTACGACGTATTCTTTATTTCGTCTGCGGTCTCTGGGCCGCGGAATATGCTTTTTCCACTTCCATGGAAGTATTGCTCGCTGGATTTCCGGACGGGTCTGTCACCGACTATGTGAAGGCAATTCTACTTCCCCAGGAAATCGCTTACAAAGGGAGTTATCTTTTCGCAGTTTATTTTGTCTTTTCCGCGGCGAGACCAAAGCCTCCGACTACTTTCAAACTGATATGGGCAATCGCCGTCTATGTGCTTCTTTTGAGGGTGCCGATATATTTTATTTGTTACTATTATAAATACATTGTGAAGCTTGACGATGGTATCGGAGGGTGAGCGGCTATTTGTCTCCGACGACAATATGGAAAACCTCTGATCGGCACGCGAGGGAGCGAGTCCCTGCTCAGTCTTCTACGAAGAAGGGACGGGTTGCGGTTCCCACGTTACGTTTTCCCGGGAATGCCTTTTGAGATGGCGTCCCGTCGAGGCTGCTGGCAGGATTGCGGCGATGTTTACTCCGGCTTTCCGACGCCGCTCCGTCATGCCCGTGGAGGCGAGTTCTGGCTCGCCGGCCTGGCGTCGGCGTGAATTCCTCGGCCGGGTGATACTCGCAGCCGGAGCAGTGGCTTTGGCGTCTCCGCTGGAGCTGCTTGCGGACAACGCCGCCGGTGGGGATCCGATTCCGAAACGGCATCGCGCCGTTGATCATTTCATCCGGCGCTACAGCCGGCGCTATTGGGTGGGCGGTCCAGGCCGCGAAAGGACCCGTATCCTGCGCATCCTCGTGCGGATCGACGATATGTCGCGACTTTCCACCGCGCTGGCGGACCTGCCCTTCACGAGAGTGCTCGCGGGCGGAAATACGCTTTCCTTCCAGCACCGCGGGCTGGCGGTCGTCATCGAGAATGTCATGCCGCACGAGTTCTCCTCGCGGATCCGTAAGATCCGGGCGACGGGGGTGACGAAAGATATCGGCGCGCCGCGTTCATTCGGCACAACTTTCTGATCCCATGGCTGATCCCTTCATTGGCGAAATTCGCATGCTCGGCTTCAACTTTGCGCCATCAGGCTGGGCTTTCTGTAACGGCCAGATTCTTCCGATCTCGGGAAACGAGGCCCTTTTCACGCTGCTGGGGACCACGTATGGCGGCAACGGGGTGACGAACTTCGGGCTGCCGAACCTCCAAAGCCGGATTCCCTTGCACCAGGGCCAGCGGAGCGGGGGGCCATTCCAGACTCTCGGCCAGATGGACGGAGTCGAGCAGGTCTCTCTTTCCCTTGGGGAACTGGCCGCGCATTCGCATCCTTTTCGGACGACCTCCACCGCAGGCAACAGTCAGACGCCGGCGGCTCACTACGTGGCCCCGGACGGGGCGGGACGGATCGCGCCGTATTCCTCCACGAGGAATACCCAGATGATGTCGCCTCTCCCGGTTGGGGGCAACCAGCCCCATGACAACCTGCCCCCCTATCTCGTCGTGAATTTTTGCATCGCCCTCAACGGCATTTTTCCCAGCCGAAGCTAACCCATCGCCATGTCTGAGCCTTTTCTCGGAGAAATCCGCGCCTTCCCCTACAATTTTGCACCACGGAATTGGGCCTCGTGCGATGGCCAGCTCCTTCCGATCTCGCAGAATTCCGCCCTCTTTTCCCTTCTCGGCACGACTTATGGCGGCAACGGGATAAACACCTTTGCCCTGCCGGATTTGCGGGGGCGCCTGCCCATGCATATGGGGCAGGGGAGCGGTCTCACCCCTCGCCAACTCGGCGAAAGCAGCGGCACTGAGTCGGTGACGCTACTTTCCTCGCAGATCCCGAATCACACGCATGCCCTCAATGCCAGCACCGGCCCGGGATCCCTGCAGTCGCCCGCGAACGCCTATCTGGCGACAGACGCCACGGCCTCGGTGGTCAATTACTCCAGCGGTGCGAATACCCAGATGGCCGGCGACGCGGTCGGCGCCAGCGGCGGCAGCCAGCCGCACGACAACATGCCGCCCTATCTCACGTTCACCTTTTGCATCGCGCTGCAGGGCGTTTTCCCGTCCCGGAGCTAGCGGTGTGATGCTCCGGTTGCGCCCGGCCACGCCGGAGGACACGCCTTTCTTTCGGGAGATCTATCGGAGTTTACGCACGGCGGAATTTGCGGTCGCCGGTTGGCCGGAGGAGACGTTGGCGGCTTTTCTGAATGGGCAGTCGGATCTTCGGGATGACGCCTATCGAAGCAACTATCCCGAAGCGGACTTCTCGGTGGTGCTCTCTGATGACGAGCCGATCGGGCGTATTTTCCTCCATCGCGGATCGGACTGTCTGCATCTCATCGACATCGCGCTCCTGCCGGCGTGGCGCGGTCTTGGTCACGGCACGCAACTGCTCCGCGTCCTGCTCGAGGAGGCACAAGCTGGAGGGCGGCCGATCGTCGCCCATGTCGAGAGCGGGAATCGCGCCCTCGCGCTTTACGAGCGTCTGGACTTCGTTGTCACCGACTCGCAGGGCATCTATCTGCGGATCGAGTGGCGGCCCATCTAGCCGAAAACCGCCTCGTAGTAGCTGCCGTCTCCATCTGTGCGGATGGGGACGATAAATAGCTCCATCCGGCCAAGTTTCTCGCTCGAGATCCAATAGGATCCTTGAGGAAGCGCTGGCCCTGGTAGGGAGCGGAAGAGGATGGAAAACGGAGGTCGCAGTCCGGCCGGAGGCTTCGAAGCGGAAGGGCGAATCTCGACGAGGGTGAGCGGAATTTCGACGCTCTCGTGAAGCAAAAGGAAGCTCTCATCGAGCAACGGCTGGAAGTCCGTGGCCGTGAGCTGCCCGAGGAGCGGTCCGCTCATTCTTTTTTCCGGCGTGCGGCGATCCACACGCCGCCCAGGCCGAGCGCCACGAGCAGGCAGGTTCCGGGTTCCGGCACAGCATAGGTCAGCGATGCGAAGTCTAGCCCGGCGCCGTTGTTTGTCGTGTCGCCTTGTGCTCCGTAGCCATTTTTCAGCGTCAATGTGAAAGTGGCCGTGCCATCGGTCAGGCTCAACCATGCTGATGGCGGTAGCGTTACGGTGTAGATGTTATATTCACCGCTCGCTCCGCCGTGCCCTTCGAAGGCTGTATTCAAAGGGGCCGTGAGGTCTATGCCGTCCACGCCAAAAAAAGCGACCTGCGGGCCGGTGGCTATGGAATCGTGATCGTAAATGCCAATCGTGATCGTTGCCGCCTGAATGTCCGGTGTGGCCGCATAATTGAACGTCCAGCTCTGGGAAAAATCCGGCCCGGCCACGTCTCCGCCGTAGACTAGATCGAAAGGCGCTGGCTCGCCTACGGAAGCGGCATTGAATGCACCGATGCCGAGCAGCATCTGGCCATCCGTGAAATCCTGCTGGCCGAGCGTCACGACCATCTGGCCGCGTGCCGGCATGCCCAGTGCGCAAGCCAGGGCGAGAAATCCGATCAAACCAAGACGCACCGTCATTCTTGCAGGAAATACGACCCTGGAATGGCTGTCGATTCTTGAATCTCGATCGCCTGACGTTCCGAGCCCTCATGGTCTTTGATTCGGCCGCATCGTCTTTGTCTGGTTTCAATTTCAGTGTCATAATATATACGACTCTATAAATCGTTAATGTACGTATGATCTTTTGATATACAGAGTAATATACCTAAAAACTCCGAAATATCGAAGGTGCCATATAATCGATATATACGACTTAAAAAGTCGTATATAAGGCTTGCGCTCTTGCGAGTTTTTGGATTTTTCTCGGCTTCATGTCCGTATTCGTCGTCAAAAAATCCGTTATGTCATCCTTCCCCCGCGCTTTGATCCTTGCCCTTGTTTCTGCGGGAGGTTTTTCGAGCGCGCTGGCTGCGAATGTCTCGTGGACGGGTGGCGACGGCAATTTCCTGGACGGAGGAAACTGGGCGGGAGGATCGTTCCCGGTAGCCGCAAATAATGGGCAGGTGTCCAACGGTGCGACCGCGACGCTATCCTCCGGTTCGGCGACGCTCACCGAACTCTGGATCGGAAATACCGCCGCGGGAAATTTCGTTCAGACTGGCGGCACCTTGAATCTCAGCGCGGGAGTATCGGGCCGCGGCAATGGCGGCGTCGGGACGTGGACGATGACCGGCGGCACGCTCAATACGGCCGAGTTGCGGGTCGGCGGCGGCACCGGTACTGCGACCACTCCGGTGACCTCCAATGGCACGATGACGATCTCCGGCTCCAGCACGGCGGTAAACACCACGGCTTTCGTCGGTGTCGGCACGAGCGGCACCGGCACGCTCACGCTGACGGACTCCGCAGTCTGGACTCACTCCGGTAACACGGTCTTCCTCATTGGCGGAGACAACAATGCGAGCCCTCAGGCCGGTGGTACCGGCACGTTGAACGTCCTCAATGGGGCGACCCTCTCCCTGACCGGCGATGCCAATCTTTCCATCGGGCGGAATACCAGTACCACGACAACCACCGGCAATGGTGCGGTGGTGATCAACGGTGGTACGGTGACCTTGAACACGGGCACGCTGAACTTCGGCTCGACCCAAGGGGGGAATCAGCTCCCTGGGACCGGCACCCTCACGGTGTCTTCGGGCACCCTTACGGTACCCGCCGGCATCCGATTCAACCAAGGCAACGGCACGGCGAACTTCAACGGCGGGGTGACTACGACCAACGGCATCGTGAAGGTGAAGACATCCGGCGTAGGCACGGTGAATTTCAACGGCGGTACGATCAAGGCCGCTGCGGATAGCGCCGACTTCGTGACCTTCGCCACGGGCACCACCGGCAATGGCACGATCAGTCTGAACATTCTTACCAACGGGCTGAACTTCGATACCAACGGCAAAGCGGTGACGATCTCGCAGAGCCTGAGCGGCGTGGGCGGTCTGACGAAGCTTGGCGCCGGTACGCTCACGCTCTCCGCTGCGCAGGCCTATACGGGGAATACGACCATCTCTGCCGGCACCCTCTCGATCAAGTCGGCTTTCCTCGCGGACACCAGCGACATCTCGATCACCTCGGGTGGCTTTTTCGATCTCGATACCGCCGGGGTGACCGACACCGTCCATGCGCTCTACGTCGACGGAGTCGCGCAGGCCGCCGGCACTTACGGAGCGATCAACTCAGGCGCCACGTACGAGCGCTCCTACATCACCGGTACCGGTTTCCTGCTCGTTTCCGTTCCCGAGCCTGCGGCCGGCGGCGCTGCGGTCGCGGGTCTGCTCGGTGTCCTCGTCGTCGTTCGCCGCCGCGCGGTTCGCCTCTAGCGCTTTCCCGGAAATCCCACCGCTCCCGTCATCCACGAGACATCCGACCTTTCCAAAAACAACTCCCTGCCTTTTTCCATGAACCTTCCTGCCGCGAAATCTCTTTTCCGCGCCCTTGCCCTTTCCGTGGCGGCGGCCGCGTTTGCCTCGAATGCCCCGGCCGCGGAGTGGTCTGTCACCAGCGGCGATTTCCTGCTGCCGGCGAACTGGGGCGGGACATTCCCGACCGGAGGCTCGGCGGGTATCGATAACTCCGGCACGGCGACGCTCTCGAGCGGGTCGGCCTCGGTGGCGCAGCTCTGGGTGGGCAATGGGGCCGCGGGCACGGGCATCGGCACGTATATCCAGACCGGCGGTTCCGTCACGGTGACCTCAGGCTGTGTCTCCGGTCGAGCTGCGAATGGCAACGGCACCTGGACGATGACCGGCGGTACGCTCACCACGGCGGACTATCGCATCGGAGGCGTCAGCGGCACGGCAACGGCCTCGAGCAATTCCGCCGGCACGACGACGATCACGAATCCTGGCACGGCCGTGACCTCCAGCGGCTACGTGGGCATCGGCAGCACCGGCACGGGCACGCTGACCATCTCGAACTCCGCCTCGTGGACGCATAACGGCGGGACCGTCTTCCTCGTCGGCGGCGACAACAACGGGGGCGGGCAGGTCGGCGGTACCGGCACGCTGAATGTGACCAGCGGCGCTCAGTTGGTGCTGTCCAGCTCGGCGAATCTCTCGATCGGCCGCAACAGCAGCACCTCCACCCCCGGCGGCACCGGTACGGTCGTCATCGATGGCGGTACGGTCAGTTTGAGCACAGGCAATGTCGCGATCGGCTCCGTTTTTGGCGGAACGAATCAGATCGCCGGAACGGGCACGCTCACCGTTACAGCCGGCACGCTCATCTCTCCGGTGGGCATCCGGCTGAACGAGGGCACGAGCACGGTGAACTTCAACGGCGGCACGACGACGATCGGCGTGCTCGCAAAATCCGCCGGCGGCACGGCCACGGTGAATTTCAACGGCGGCGTCATCAAGGCAGCGGCGGCGAGCCCTGACTTCATCACCCAGGCGACCGGAGATGGCTCGCTGAATCTCAATCTCGCTTCCGGCGGGCTTGTGCTCGATACGAACGGCTTCAGCGTCACGATCAGCCGTACGCTTACCGGAGCGGGAGGCCTGACGAAGCAGGGCTCGGGCACGCTCGTCCTTGCCGGTGCGCAGGCCTATGCGGGAGATACCACGGTCCTTGCCGGTACTTTAAGTGTTTCCACGCCTACCTTCCCCGGCAGCGGTTCGGTCGTGCTGTCGTCGGGCGCGACCCTCAACTTGAACAATGGCGGCGCCACGAACTCCATCTACCAGCTCATCGTGGACGGCGTGGTGCAGCCCACCGGCACCTACGGTCCCGCCGGCTCGGGCGCGCAGAATGAGCGCAGCTATCTCACCGGTACGGGCACGCTGAATGTCACCAACGTTTACGTCGATCCCACCCCGACTCCGACCCCTACGCCAACGCCCACTCCGACACCGACGCCCACACCACCTCCCGGGGTGCGGCCGAACATCATCGTCATTCTTACGGACGATCAGGGATGGGGGACGACCTCGGTGGCCATGGATCCAGCCGTGCCGGACTCGCGGAGCGACTTCTTCCAGACGCCGAATATCGAGCGGCTCGCCGCGAATGGCATGCGCTTCGGCCAGGCCTATGCCTCCCATTGCAATTGCTCGCCCAGCCGCGCGGCGCTCCTGACCGGACGCTCGCCGACGGCGTTGCACCTCACGGACATCGTCGATCGCAGCAGTGGACCGTTCTACACCGGCAACTACCTCACGCCGCCGGACCACGCGACGAAGCTCTCGACGACTGATCCCACCATTCCCGAGCTGCTCAAGCAGTACGACTCGCGTTACGTCACCGCTCTGTTCGGCAAGTGGCACCTCGCGGGCGGGGGGCCGGCGAACTACGGCTTCGACCAATCCGACGGCCCGACGGGGAATGGCGACGGCAACTCGAACGACCCGGCCGATCCGAAGCACATCTTCACGGTTACCAGCCGGGCCATCAACTTCCTGAACGCACAAGTCGCGGCCGGCAAGCCGTTCTACCTCCAGGTGTGCCACTACGGAACGCACCAGACCTGGCAGTCGACTGCCGCCTCGCTCGCGAAGTTCCAGGCTCTGCCGCGCGGTGTACGGCACAACAACGTTCAATACGGCGCCATGCTTTACGATCTGGATGCGGGTATCGGCCAGTTGCTCGACGCCGTGCAGGCCGCCGGCATCGCCGACAACACGTACATCATCTACACCTCCGATAACGGTACCATTCCCACTAACGATCCGGGTAATATCAACGGCCCGATCCACGGCTGGAAGGCCTCGGTCTGGGAGGGCGGCATCCGCGCGCCATTCATTGTCGAGGGCCCCGGTATTGCCGCCGGATCGGTCAGCCGTACGCCTGTCGTCGGCTACGACATCCTGCCCACGATCATGGACATCGTCGGCGTGCCCAAGGCGAATCTGCCTCCGCTCGTGGAGGGCGGCTCGTTCAAGAATATCCTCCTCAACGGCGGCACGGGCACGGTCACGCGGCCCTCGGATTTTCTCGTGTTCCACTGGCCGCACTATCAGCTCGACTACGACAGCACGCCGGACACCTCGATCCTGGCCTCCAACGGGCTGAAGCTGCACTACTGGTGGGAGACGAATCAGGTCATGCTTTTCGATCTGAAGCACGATCTGGCTGAGAAGTACGACCTCGCCGTCAAGGATCCCGAGGACGCCGCGGCGCTCACCACGACGCTGCAAAACTATCTCACTCAGGTCAACGCGCAGCTTCCGGTCCGCAACGCCAGCTACACCGGCCCATCGCCAACCCCGATTCCGGCCCCGGTGGACGAGCCGACGCCAACCCCGACGCCGACACCAACCCCGACGCCGACACCGACACCGACACCGACACCGACACCGACACCGACACCGACACCGACTCCGACACCGACTCCGACTCCGACTCCGACTCCGACACCGACACCGACTCCGACTCCGACGCCAACGCCAACGCCAACGCCAACGCCAACGCCAACGCCAACGCCAACGCCAACGCCAACGCCAACGCCAACGCCAACGCCAGGCTCTGCGGATTCTGGAATCAATCCCGTGGGCTTTGTGAAGCTGGCGATCCTGGGGGCAGACAGCGGCTCACCGGTCACCACGCTCGTGTCGCCGTCCTTCGTCCAGCCGGATGTCTGGTCTGGCTCGGTCGCCACGGTCGAGGGGACGCAGGTCACCGTGGCCTCGGCGAGCTGGACGCCTGCGGCCTTTGTCGGCGCCTATTACGCGGAGATCGCCTCCGGGGAGTTCGCCGGTGCGTGGACGGACATCGCCGCCAACGCTGCGGCCAGCCTTACGACGAGCGATGATCTCACCGATCTCGTCTCACCGGGTGACACGCTCGACATCCGGAAGTTTGTAACGTTGCAGGATTTCCTCGGCGCCGACAATCGCGCCGGCCTGCATGCCGCCGCCACCCGCGACGCGGCGGACGAGGTGCGCGTGTACAACGGTCCCGTCCCGCAGGTCTACTGGTTCTACGATGGCTCCGCTGGAGGCGCCGCCGAGTGGCGGAACGCCGCCGGTCTGTCGGCCGGGACAGTGATCGTTCCGCCGGGCCAGGGCCTCGCGATCACGCGCAAGACGCCGGGTGCGCTGACCGTGATCAGCTCGGGTACCGTGAAGCGCGGGCCGACCTATGTGGCCGTGCAAAAGGCGAACAACGTCGTCGATGCACTCTCGCCGCTCGGTCTCAAGCTGGGGCAGTCGAATCTCGTGACGGATGATCCCTCGACCGGTGTGCAATCGGGCAACTCGCCCGCGACCGCCGACGAAGTCGTCCTCTACCCCGCGTCCCAGCCGAAGGTCTACTGGCACTACGATGGCTCCCAGGGCGGCGCCGCCGGCTGGTACGACACCTCGTATCAACCTGCGGACAATATCGAGATCCCGGGCGCTTCGTCGTTCGTCATCAACCGCAAGAACGGCGTCTCCTTCTTCTGGATCAAGCCCGCCGTCATCCCTTGACCGACCACACCACCATGAAAATCAAATCCTTCCTCGCCGCCACGGTTCTCGCCCTGTGCAGCCAGGCCTCCAGTCACGCCACCAGCATCAGCCTCTCGAGCAGTCCGCTCGGGCGGAATGTCGTCGATGCGGCGCTCGCCGCGCTGGCCGATGGCGACCTTGTCTGGATCGGTACCTTCTCGGATCCTGGCGCGATCGGGAGCGCCCCGGTCGTCGATCTGGCGAACGAAGCCGGATGGACGCAATTCGGCTCGTCGTTGCAGATCGGTTCGGTGTTTGGCAATCCCGGCAAACTGATCGGCACGGATACGGATACTTCCACCGCGGCGGATTTCTTCAATGGGAAGCAGGTCTATCTGTGGGTCTTCAACGCCTCCACGGCGGCGGAGGCCACGGAGTGGGGGATCTATACGGCCACGGGCGCCTCGCCGGCCTGGACCTTTCCGACGAACAGCGGCGGCATTGGTGACCTGCTCACGCTCTCGGCTGATGCCTCGCAACTTAACGCCGTGAACGGCATTGGTGCGGTTACCGCCGACCACCTCCAGCTCGTGCAGGCCGTGCCGGAGCCGGGCACCAGCCTCCTCTTTGGCGTGGCCGGTCTGTTCCTGCTGCTTCGCTGCCGCCGCGGCCACGCGACGAACTAGAACTTCAACTTTCCCATCATGCGTACTCTGCTCTTCACCACCCTGGGCGCCATCGCGGCCCTGAATCTCCCCCTTGAGCTCCGGGCCGCGGATCCCGCGCGACCCAATATCCTGCTCATTCTCGTCGATGACATGGGATGGGGCGACCTCGGGTGCCAGGGTAGTGAAATCTCAACTCCGAATATCGACGCGCTCGCCGCCACAGGCGTGCGTTTCCGCCAGTTCTACAATGCGGCCCGATGCAGCCCGACGCGCGCCGCGTTGCTGACCGGAGCGTACACCCAGCAGGTCGCGGACAATCCTGGCGACTCTCTCCCGACCCTGCGCATCGACAACAACGCGACCATCGCCGAGGAGCTGAAGGCCGCCGGGTATCGGACGTACCAGGTCGGAAAGTGGCATCTCGGCGCGGGCGCGCGGCTGCCCGAGAATCGGGGATTCCAGAACGTCTTCCGCTTTGCCAATGGCACGGCGCACAGCGCGAACAACTGGGATCAGACCGCCTACACACTCGTCTCGCAGAACAACGAGATCCCCTTCCGCGACTACACGGCGGCCGGCCAGCAGTTTTATCAAACGACGGCGATCGGTGACTACGCGCTCGACTTCATCAATCACGACCTCGCCAAGGGCGATGCGCCGTTCTTCATGTACCTGGCCTTCGGGTCCCCTCACTTCCCGCTGCAGTCCACACCGGCCCGCGCCGACGCCTACAAGGCAACCTACGAGAAAGGCTGGGACGTCCTCCGCCAGGAGCGCTACGACCGGCAGCTCGCGCTCGGCGTGATCGACAACCGATACCCGCTCTCCCCGCGCGGGGGCACGACAGACCCGATCCCCGCGTGGGACACTCTGGACGCCGATCGCAAGGCGGACCTCGTGCGGCGCATGTCGCTCTACGCCGCGATGGTGCAGCAGGTCGACGAGAATGTCGGGCGCATCGTCTCGCGGCTGCGCGAGACCGGGCAACTCGACAACACCCTCATCCTCTTCCTCTCCGACAACGGTGGCAACTACGAGGGCGGCACCTTCGGCGAGACGGGAAATCCCCGCACCGGCGCGGCACTGACGAACATGGGGCAGCCCGGCGCGAACGACGACATCCACTACGGCACGGGCTGGGCGAATCTCAGCAATACGCCGCTGCGTCTCTTTAAGCATTTCACCCACGAGGGCGGCATCCGCACGCCGTTCATCGCGCATTGGCCCGCGGGCTTCGACGCGCAGAATGTCTGGCGGGATGCGCCGGGCCACATCATCGACGTCGAGCCAACGATCCTCGCGGCCGCAGGGGTGACGCACTCGACGACGATCAACGGCCACCCGGTTCTGCCCGAAGAAGGACGGGACCTCCTGCCCGAGATCCGCGGCGGCACGCTGCCCGACCGCTCGCTCTTCGTCGAGCACGAGTCGAACCGCATGATCCGGAAGGGGGATTGGAAACTTGTGACCAAGAACTTTTCGCTCTGGGACGGCACGTCGCCCGCGAACCAGCGCGAACTCTACAACATGTCGCTCGACCCCGGCGAGAGCCACAACGTCGCGGGTGAGAATCCCACGCTCGTCCTTCAGCTCGTCGATGAATGGAATGCCTGGGCCACTCGTGCGCTTGTGCCCGCGGACCGGCTTTTCACCTCGCCGCCCGACAGCCCGTCGCCCGCGCCGCTGGCGACCGATCTCTTTGTCGATACCTTCGACCGGCCGGACTCGAACGACATCGATTCCTCACTCACCGGCACCTTCGGCAGCCTGGCTGCGCAGTTCAGTCCCGGTGCGACCTGGTTCGAGGGCTACGAAGGCAGTGGCACGCCGGACTCGATCCATATCGAGAACTCCATCCTCTATCTCAAATCCGGATTCGGAATGAGCGAGAACGGGCTGAATCACAATTTCATTGAGCCCGAGATCGTCGCCGCCGGCGGCTTCTCGATCTCACTGAAGATCCTCGAGATCAATACCGATCAGACCGATCTTGCGAACCGTTACGCCGGCTTTGCGGTGGGATTGAACGCCGCGCAGGCGGCCACCGGCGCCGACATCTCCGACAACACGGGCAAGACCATCCGCGGCCGAGTCGATCGCAAGGGCACGGCGGATTGCTTCGTCGAGCTCGATCTGAACAAGAACGTGAAGGTCTGGGTGCACGGAGCCATCGTCGCGACCGTTCCCGTGGGCGCGGTCAACGGCACCCTCACCGCGACCTACGCCACGACCGGCTTCGGCACGAACGACACCGTGACCGTCTCCGTCTACTTCAACGGCCAGCTCCTGGATCTCGACCCGAATACCGCCGGAAAGACGATCTCCTTCAAATGGGATGAGGCGAACCAGAACTATCTCGCGCTCAGCGCTCGCGGCACGAACTACGTGACCGGTGACAACTTCGCCGTGCGGAAGCTGCCGATCGCCGAGACGCTCGCCCAGGAATACGCGCAACGCGCCGGACTGCGCGAGGCGGATGGCGCCCCTTCCGCGAATGTCGATCACGACCACCTCGACAACTTTCATGAGTGGGCTTTCGGCTCGAATCCCAACTTCTCCGACGACTTCGTCGCCGGTACGACGCTCGTTTTCCAGAACCTCGCCTCCGAGGGCTTCCGGTTCGCGCACCGCGCGCTCATCGATGCCGCGGCCGATGGCGTGAAGTATCATTACTATGTCTCCGACGATCTGAAGACCTGGAGCGAGGTCACGCCGACTCCAGTCTCGACTTCGGCACTGGCGAACAGTCCCGGCTACCAGGCGGTGGAACTTCGTTTGCCCGATGCCGCGGTCGCGGGTAAAGATCGTCTGTTCCTGAAAGTGGACGCCACACCGTGAAGTATTTGCCTCTGAGTCTGCTTGCCGCTGCTGTTTTGACCGTCCCGCATGTCCGGGCGGTCGAGCCGGTGAAGACCTGTTGCGAGGTCAAGCTCCCGTCCCGTTTTGCCTTAGCGAAGCCGGAATCGTCCGCTGTTGACGTGCAGCAGGCGGCGAAGGCAAAGCGGCCCGTGGGCATGGTCTGGATTCCCGAGGGTACCTTCCAGATGGGCAGCGACGATGCCGACGCGAGGCCGGATGAAAAGCCGGTTCACAAGGTGCAGCTCGATGGCTTTTGGATCGATGCCACGGACGTGACCAACCGCCAATTCGCCGAGTTCGTGAAGGCAACCGGCTACGTGACCACGGCCGAGCGTCCGCCGGATCTGGCCGAGATCATGAAGCAGGTTCCACCCGGTACCCCGCCGCCGCCGAAGGAAGCTCTCGTGCCTGCAGGCTTGGTTTTCCGGGCAACTTCTCAGCCAACCGCCATGAACGATGTCTCACAATGGTGGAACTGGGCGCCGGGCGCGAACTGGCGCCACCCGGACGGACCGCAAAGTACGATCGAGGGCCGTGATAACGACCCCGTCGTGCAAGTCTCGTACGAAGACGCCATCGCCTATGCGAAGTGGGCTGGCAAGCGCCTCCCGACCGAGGCCGAATGGGAATACGCCGCGCGAGGTGGCGGGGAATCCCGGCGGTATTCCTGGGGTGTCGAACCGCTGGAGGAAAACGGGAGATATAAAGCCAACACATGGCAGGGAAACTTCCCTGCCCATGACGATGGCGAGGACGGCTACGCCACGCGCTCGCCGGTGAAGAAGTTCCCCGCCAACGGCTACGGTCTCTACGACATGGCCGGCAATGTCTGGCAGTGGGTGGAGGACTGGTATCGGCCGGACTCGTACCCGAAGGAGCTGGCGAAGAATCCCACCGGCCCGTCGGACAGTCACGACCCTGAGGAGCCGTATGCGCCGAAGCGGGTCATCCGTGGCGGCTCATTCCTGTGCAATGCGTCCTACTGTTCAGGCTACCGGGTGAGTGCCCGCATGAAGTCCTCGCCCGACACCGGTACGAACCACATTGGCTTTCGCTGCGTGCAGTCGCTCAAGGCGGATTAAACCGCGAAGGGTGCCAAGGACGCGAGAGGGAGGAGTTGACGAGATCTTGTGGAATTTCTCCATTTCTTGCCTGTCTGATTGTGTTTTGGATTTGTTGGCGTGTCTAAAATCCATTTGAGAGAACAGAGACCATGAATCGCTTGATTGGCGGCAGACTCATGCGGACTTTCGGGCTGCTCATCGCGATTGCGATTCAATGGTCGGAAGCGGCGGACGCTGCCTTGGTCAAGGCCCCGGAGCTGCTTGCTGGTGAGACATCGAATCCAAAGGACTTGGGGGTGTGGGACGACGTCTACCCGGCTCCAGATCAGGATTTCATCCTGGCTCGTCGCGATGACGCTTTAGTTTCGATCTCAACGGCTCCCGGTTTCAAAAAAGCGATTCTCGCCAAATCTTCAGTGCTAAAGGATACGCAGATCGATTCGGCGATTTGGTCTGGAGATCACATCTGGGTGCTTTTGAACTCCTCCAAAGGATTGCCGTTTGTTTTCGAGGCTCACCGGGGCAAGGTCGCTCAATTCGATATTCCAGGGTTAACCGTGCCGGGAAGACAGGCCCCGACGATCGATTCCTGCGTGCCGGTTCCAAGCAATCATGCGGCGATCGTTTCGGTTTCCGGTGGGAATGGTAAGAGCTGGCCTCGTGACGGAAATCGTCCCGTCTACTTCTGGCTGAGTCTGGAATCCGGCAAGATCATCCGGCTACCCATAGGGTGGGATCTCGATTATTTTTCTCCCGATCAATCCGTTGGAGTTTTTTCCGAGTTTGGAGTCATGCCTGAGGGGCGTGTTGCTCGCCAGGGAATCGATCTGAAAACAGGAAAGATCACCCAGGAGTTTCCCAACCCCGAGACCGAACTATATGTGAACTATAGTTGGACGGATAGAGTCCCGGTCAAGGAACTCTGCTTTGGGCGCTCACTCCTGCCGAACGTCAATTGGCTGCAGGGAGTGGCGATAGATGGAAAAACCTTTCGTCTCGATATCCCCAACGCTGCCGAGGAGGGGAATGTTTTGGACAAAATGAAAGCGGGGGACGGATTCGTCGGCTTTTGTTTTTCCCGATCTGGTCATTCCGGCCCGAGTTCGTTTTGGCTGGCGCCGCTGAAACAGCATGGAAAGGCCGAAAATCTACAGGATGATATTTCTGATTTTTCGCTGCTTGGTGAAGGGAGATGCGTGATGTCCATGGGCGATAGGTCCTCACCCAGTCGGGTGTCGAAAGTGATTTTTGACACCTACGATAGGTCCGCTTCGTGGGATGTTTTGGACGGGGTTGAACATCCTCTTTGCGCAGATCTGCGAATTGATGGCGGTTACCTGAAGGATGAGATGCGCGCACACTTGATCGACGGAGTTGGCGGCCGTCAGCATGCCCCACTCGCCTTGGCTATTTTCTCGATCGCCCGCAGGCAAGCCGGCCCACTTTCAGGTGCGGAGGACGTCACAACAATCTGGCGTCGAGTTATCGCCATCACCGGTGAAGGCAAACGGTACCTGACCGCGTTGTTTCCGAACGGTGCCGAGCCAGATGGGATATGGCTCAACAAAGCGGGAACGGTCGTTGCCATGACGAAAAGCTGGCGCGGGCCAAATTTGCCGGAAATTCGGCTTTCGGGTTTTGAATTAGTCCTTCCTTGATTGCTGACGCGCCAGGAGCGCAAAGAGGAAACAAAGCTCACGCGAAGGCGCGAAGGCGGATGAGGAAAGGAGGACCGCCTTGCCTCATCGGGATTTGTTTCGGAGGAGATACGCGCGTGACCGTGCCGTACCACATCCCCACCAGGGTAGGAACGTCACGCCGCTGACGCCCAAGCTTTTCCATGTCAAATCAACCCGTGAGGCTCACGAAACGCCGCCTTCATGGCGGAGCGAATGACAAGACAGGAGTTCCAAGGAATCTCGTATCGACTTGAAGAAGTGCGAGGCAGTTCCGCTCCATTTCTGCCTTCCCTGGAGCTTCCTCTTCATCGAGTCACCCTGAAATGCAAACAACCGCCCGAGCCTGCGCGCCGGGCGGTTGTTGGAAAGGGCTTCGGTCCGGTGAGCGGTCACTCTCGCGGACGAAACGAAAAACTGATTTACGAGACCGGCCCAGGAGGGGCGACCGGGGTGTAGCTGTCGTCGGCCTTGGTCACGGCCTTCGTCACGCTCTTGATCGTGCCGGCAGGGAGATCCGCTTTCTTCAGGATTTTGGTCACGTCCTTGGCCAGCTTCGAGGCATCGGCATCCGCCGTGCCGCCAGCGTTGCTGAGCTTGGTCAGGCCGGTCTTGAAATACTTGGCGGCGTTCTTCGGATCCAACTGGGCGAGCTTCTTGACCAGCTTGCTGACCGCGCTGGCCGAGGAACCCGAGGTCGTCAGCTTCTTGAGCTGGGCGGAGAGCTTGGTGATCTGCGCCTTCGTCGCGCTGCTGTTGACAGCAAAAACGTTGGAAGGTGCAGCGATGAAGAGTGCGAGGGCGGCCGCCAGCGCGAAGTGCAATTTCGTGATCATATCGTTTTTTGGGTTAGTCGTCGGTTGGTATGGTCAGGGTATGGTCGAAATACGAGTGATTCAATCGTTATTTTGTACTTTCAGGCAAAATCAGTGATTTTTGCAACGAACAAGCAGGCTTTGGGCCAAAGTTTCCGGGGAATTTTTGCAAGGGGGAATGCAAGGGAAACATTCGGCTATTTTCCGACCAGTGCAAACACAATAAAGCGGGTAAGCCGATGGGGACCGGGACGAAGGTTCATGACTCGGATCGGGCCGCGGATCCCTTTCCCGATGGGAATGTCCATTTGGCGTGCTCAATCTCATCGGAATGTCACAAGAATGAATTTCGCAATGCGGCCCCCAAGGGGTAATGCTATCTTGCACGCTCGCTACTGCACGAATGTTGCCAGTTGGCCGTATGCGGCCATATGCGCGGCGCCGGGCAAAGGGTAATATCGATTTTGGAATTCAGCATGTCTACATCCCATCTGCCTTCGGGCCCTATTCGAAGCTATCGAGCAGGATTTGGCGGTGCCGTGGTGTTCGGGGTGGACGATGTTTTTCCGGGGACGCGCGGCCGGCCTTTCGAAGCCGGCGGCGCCTTTGAAAAGGGCGGCCTTGGCCGCTTGCTTTGGCTGCTGAACCGCCATCCGAAGCTCCATCTTACCCTGTTCACGACTCCGGACTGGCGCGAGACAACTCCGGTTCCGCGCAGTGTGCTTCAGCACGTGCCGTGGGTGCGGGATCGGGTCTACCTGGCGCCGATTTTGCCCAAAGGAACCATGGATCTCCGCCGGCATCCGGAGTTCGTGAAGTTCCTTAATGCCATGCCTCGCACCGAGGTGGCGTTACATGGGCTCCATCATATTCATCGAGGCAAACGTATAAGCGTGGAGTTCCAGGAGCAGGATATGGCCACCTGCACGGCGATGATGCAGGAATCGATCCGTATCTTCGACGAGAGCGGATTGAAGTGGTCACGCGGCCTGCAGCCGCCGGGTTGGAATCTGCCGCCGTCGCTTCATCGTGCTTGCGCCGATGTCGGTCTCCGCTGGGTCGCGTCCGGTCGGGATCTGCGGTCCCCAGTGACGCCAGATGCGACGACGGCGGAGGGGTTCGGCCTGGAGGGGGCCAGCCTTATCTATCCTGAGCGTACGCCTGAGGGGTTGATTCATTTCAGCACCAATTTTCAAGCGACGACCGCGCCGGAGCGTGCCTTTGAGATCCTGGATGCCGGAGGAATCCTCTCCGTGAAGGCGCACATCACTCAATTCGTGCCGGGCCACATGCACTCCGATGGAGTGAACCGACTTTACATGAACTATCTGGATCGGCTGTTCCTGGATATCGAGGAACGGTACGGTGATGCTGTCGATTGGACGACCATGGGGCGTATCGCCGAGACCACGGCGCTGGAGGATTCGGGTTGTGTAGGTGTTTGCGCGTGACCGTGCCATCCCCGTGGCAGGGCGAGATGCCGGCCGCCAACCTGTTCCTGAATTCCATTTCCTTTCCGGCTTTCGCCAAGTTCTTGAAGTCTATTTGCCAACCCGCTTTGGGGTAAATTCCAAGGATTGGTGAGTGATGAAGCTCTCCGGATATGGTTCAGGCTGCCAGGCCGGTATTGCGGTATGCGACCAAAGCGCCTCGTGATATCTTATCTTTTTGGATGATTATTCATCAGGCTCCACGTTGATCCTGAATGCTTGGGAATGTGAGTTTG
>Ga0310811_10002058_pt1 | contig 25050 bp, 25 predicted proteins | sample YCmetagenome_FD_207642 | JGI IMG/M metagenome (GOLD analysis project Ga0310811, IMG submission 207642) | Soil microbial communities from experimental microcosm in Duke University, North Carolina, United States - YC | ecosystem: Engineered > Artificial ecosystem > Soil microcosm > Unclassified ... | reverse complement strand
CGGCCGACGCGCCGTGATATCCCTCGTTGAACAGCAGATAGAGCGCTCGACGTACCGCCGACAGGCGCGCCGGAAATTCCGCGTCGGCGAGGTCGAACAGCCGCTTCGATTCGGCGAGCGTCTTCTTGCCGCGCGAGATGCGCTTCTCCATCGCCGCGCGTGTGGTGAGAAACGCCGCCGCTATTTCGGGTGCGGCAAAGCCGCACAGGACATTGAGGACGAGGGCCACCTGGACTTCCTCGGGCAGCCTTCGGTCGCAACACGAGAACATCATGCGCAGCTGCTCGTCGCGGATCGTCGAGCCGGTAAACGCCTCTTCCACGGCCGGCGCGAGCGTCCATTCCGATTCGAGCACGCGCGTCAGCTCCGGCGCGAAGGTGCGAGCGGTGCGCTCGCGTCGGACGATGTCGAGGGCGCGGTGCTTGGCGACGGCCATCAGCCAGGCGCCGGGATTGTCGGGAATGCCGCGCACCTTCCACACCTCCAGCGCTCGGCAGAAGGCGTCCTGGACGACGTCTTCCGCGAGCGCGAGGTTGTGCACACCGAAGATGCGCGTGAGCGCCGCCACGAGACGACCGGATTCGCGGCGGAAGAGATGCTCGCTCAATTCCATGTGCGTGCTACATGTCCATCTTCATGACCGGACGGACTTCAACAGATCCACCGCCCTCGAGAATCGGGCAGCCGCGCGAGAGCTCCACCGCCTGATCGATGTCGCGCGCCTCGACGAGCGTGAAGCCGCCGACAAGGTCCTTCGTCTCGGTGAAGGGACCGTCCGTCACCGTCTTCTGCTGACCGCGCACCACTTTACCCGTCCGCTCCAACGGCTGGCCGCGATCCTTCAGGTGACCTTTCTTGTCGAGCTCGTTCATCCACGCCATCCAGCGCTGCATGCTCTGCTGCGCCCGTTCGGGGCTGCCCATGTTTTCCTGCCGTGCGGCATCCGTCATGCGATACAGATATAGAAACTGGCCCATTTCCGTGCTCCTTCCCAATGTTGCGACGTTACTTCGCGTTTGTCAGCTATACGACGCGCGAAGCCCGCGGGTCCGGACATCTTATTTTCCGGGCGACGTGTCACATCGATGAGGTAGGCTTTCGGGTTTATGACAGCGAAAAAAAAGGACGGCCGGACCGCGATCGAGCGGGAGGAGGCTGCCGAGCGCAAGCTGAACGAGGCCGTCGCCACTGCCAAACGCCTGAAGGCGAAGTCTCGGGCGGCCAAGAAGCGGATGAAGCAGGCGAAAAAGGCGGCCAAGGACGCCTCCAAGTCGGCACGCAAGGCGCGGAAAGCTGCCGAGGAAGCGCGCCGCGAATATCAGAAGATGCGGGCGCGCGCGGCGAAGGAGCGAAAGAAGGCGGCCCGGGCCAGGACGCCGATCGTTACGCCGAAGCGCCGCTCGATCGATCGCGCCGGCGATCGGCAATTCCTGCAACCTTGAGTCGCCCCATCACCCGAGTCAGAGTTGGGTACGACCGATCACCCGAGTCAGAGTCGCGTACGACCGATCACCCGACTCTGACTCGCAGGTCAAAGCGTGCTAGAACCGAATGGTCCGCACGATCTTGATCGAGCCCTTGCGATCCAGGGTCTGCAAGGTCGTGCGGTCCACCCAGTTGTGCGTGTAGACGAAGAAGATGTCGTTGCCCGGTCGTGTGATCCAGCGAAAGCGCGACTGCCAGCCAAGCTGACGCGTCACCGTGTCGTACTGCAACCGGTTCACGAGCGAGATGAACGGGTTGAACTGCGTGTTGATGTCATTCAGCCACAGACGCGTGCGGAAGGTCCCTTCGCGCAGCGCCACGTTGTTGAAATCGCCGCCGACGTTGATCAGCCACCCACGATGCGGACGGATGCTCAACGTCCCGTTCACCTGTCGCCGCTCGCCAGAATAAAACTCGCCGTCTTCGTAAGACAGATTCAACGACACTGGTCGGCTCGTGCTCGTCTGCGCCTGATAGTGGCGCCGTAGAAAGCTGTACTGACTGCCAGCAGGAAGGACGATCCCGGGAGCGATCTGGAAATCGCGCGGCAGCCGTTCGTAGAGCGGCAGCAGGTGGAACTCGAGGAGGTCGCTCGATTGGAGATCGATGCGCAGGAACTGCACGTCCGTGCGGCGCGTCTCGAGCCGGTTATCAAGATCGAAATAAAAGCTGGAAACGCCTTCGAACGAGAACCGCCGCACGTATCGCGACCGCTCGGTATGCACGGTGAAACGGGCGTCGGGATCGATGAGCCTGTAGCCACGGCGATCGACAAAACCAATCGCGGGATCGTAGCCGTCCTGCACCTCGCGGACGGCGAGTCGCGCATAGATCGGATCGTTCGGCAGGAAGATGCGCGCGCCATAGGCGGCGCCGCCGTGCGAGCCGGGCAGTTTCGTCGTATTCAGATAAAACCCGCTGACTTCGAGGACTTCCTTGCGAAGGAACTTCGACGTTGCGAGCGCGACATCGACGCCTGCCGTGTTGCGTGCTTCTCCATTCGCTCCGCTTGTTCGGGTCAAGCCGTCGCCGCTTCGCGTCGTGAACAGGCCGCCGACGTACGACTGCTGCCAGAACCTGCGTTGTCCACGCATCACGGTGAAGTCTTCGCCTGGCACACTGCCGCGATCGCGTGTGCGTACCTGCAGCACCCCGAGGTCGAACGCACCGGCATGCCCCGTCAACTTCGCCCCGTAATCGATCGGCTGCGGCACCCCTGAATCGTCCAGCCCGATGCGGCGGCTGAAGAACGGGACGATCGAGTTCCCGGTCTCGCGCGAGAACGTGAAGACGCTGGCGCCCTCGAGGAAGAACGCGCGCTTCTCGGGATAGAACAACGGAAAACGTGTGAGGTTGACCTGACGCTGATCGACCTCAGTCTCAGCGAAGTCGGTGTTGATCGAAAGGTTCGCGCGAAGCCCGGGCGTCAGGTTGTACGCAATGTCGCCGCCGACTGCGCCCGTTTCAACCGAGTTCGGCGCCGCTCGCCCCGGCGCGGCCGAGGAGTTGCCGACGACATACGGCATCAGATCGAGTCCGAGCCCCTGGCGCAGGCCGGTAAGTCCCTGCAGCCGCCCCGCCGCAGGCATGTAGGTCAACCCCTGGTTGCGCGCCCAGCCGGTCCACAACGTCTCCTCCACCTTACGGCGAATTGTGCGTTGGAAGTTGATGCCCCAGCTCGATGCGTCGGGCGCGAAGTTGATGGTATGCAGCGGGATCTCGATCTCCGCGCTCCAGCCCATGTCGTTGCGATCGACGCGCGCGTTCCAGATGCCGTCCCACGAGCGATTCACCTGCGTGCCGCTGCCCGCCGCAATCAGGCCGTCGCCCATCGCTCCCGAAGGGTTGATCTCGAAGTAGTAGCCGGAGCGACCGTCGGAGTAGGTGTCGATCGCCATCATGAACCGATCGTCGGCGCCGAGCGACTGGTCGCGCTGCATCTGATTGCCCATGACGCGGCGCGGCTCCGAGTCGAAACAGATGACGCCGACGATGATGCGGTGGTCGTCGTAGAGGATGCGCACCTCCGTTGGCTCGGTCGCGGCATCGCCGTTGTTCGGATCCTGCTGACGGAAGCCGCTGGCGGGCGTCGCGCGGCGCCACACTTCCTCCGACAGCCGTCCATCGAGATCGATGCGGTCGGAATCCTGCAGGCGAACCGCGGTCATCGCGGGTATGTCGACCCCCTGAGCCACCGCCGTCGCCGGAATCAGAAAACTGAAGATGAAAACGAGAACCAGGATGATGCGGCCGACGCTACCTCAACATGCCCCCATCCGGTCAACTTGTTTCCAACGACTAGGCGGCCGCCCACGACCCGTTCCGGAACAGCGTCAGCGCGATGTCGACGTTGCTGCGCAGCGCCTGCCGCACGGCGGGCCAGTTCTTCTCGCAGCGCACCAGCGTCTTCCATGAGTACAGATGCTTCGGTTTGTGGAAGTCGCTGTTCGCGACATACGGGTAGTGCTTCAGGCTGGTGACCGGAAACAAGTCGTCGCGGTTGGCCGCTTCCCATACGTCGACGAGGTCCGACAGCTCTTCGCGGTGATCCCACAGATAGCACGTGCTGATCTCGAACCGCCGCGGCGGCCGGTGATGCGGATGGCAGGCGATGCTGAGAGCGCCCTGCCGGCGGATTTCTCGCAGGATCGCGTCGGCCGATTGATCCGCGCTGATGTACTTCTTGATGTCAAGCGCAATGATGTGCGAGTTCTTCCGACCGCGCAGACGGTTCTGCGTCACCTCGACGCCGGCGACGACGAGCATCCCGTACTGCTTCACGGCGCGCTCGGCTTCCTTCCTGATGTCTGCGAGGTACGACTCGAAGTCCTCTTCGCGAAGTCCGAAGCGCCGCTGGCCGAGCGTCGCAATCCGGGCCGCGCGCGCAAGCAGGTCCTTTTCCATCAGGATGTGATCGGTAATGGCGATGACATCGAACTTGCCGGTCGCGCCGTACAGATCGACGACTTCGCGAACCGACAGCTTGCCATCACTCCACGTCGTGTGAACGTGGAAGTCGCAGAGCAGAAATGGTTCGTACCCCGGCATCACGTCCTCACGTCCACATGCACGCGGTCCTGCGGACGGTGGTGAACGATTTCAGACACAAAGTTGCGCACGTAGAGGCGGAATACTTCGCCCTTCCCCATCGCGACATAGCGGCGGGCGGAGGTGTAGAGCCAGCAATCGTGGAACAAGCCCACCTTGCCGATCGCGAACAGCCGTCGTCCCAGATTGGTGTCCTCACCATGAAACTCGATCGAGGTGTCGAAACCTCCAATCCGATCCAGCGCCTCGCGCCGCACGGCGAAGTTGCCGCCGTAGAAGATCGTGCCGATGCGCAACAGGTGTTTGACGAGCAGCTGCGTGGCCGGCGCGAGCGTGAAGTCGTAGATACGGATCAGCAGCCGCCCGCACCAGTCCCAGTCGTAATAGCGGTACGGGCCGGAAAGCGCGATTAGCTTTCGGTCGTGCTGAAATCGCTGCTCGATGCGACGCACCCACGTCAGCGGCGCGCGGCAGTCGGCGTCGAGGTAGATCAAGACGTCGCCCGATGCGTGGCGGCGGCCCGTCTCGCGCGCGACCACAAGGCCTTTGCGCGGCTCGTCCACCACAGTGACATGCGGTATCCGCGACGCCACGACGGACGTCTCATCAGCGCTTGCATTGTTGATGACCACAACTTGATCCGGAACCCGCGATTGCGCGAGCACGGAGTGAAGACAAGCCGGCAGATAGCGCGCTTCGTTATGCGCGCAGACAATGACGCTGATCTTCAAAGGCAGCGCCATCGCTGCGCGATTGGGTTCGAACGCCGTGGTATGCCCACGTGCATATAGATGCAGCGTAATGGGGGTGCATGACGACCGGGTCTCGACCGTGCAACAAGGGCGTGACTACCTGCCGCGGCACGATGATCGCTTGAGGATAATCGGCCGGGCGTTTGCACATGACGCGACGAAACATGGCCGGCGACACGCTCGCGCTCATCCTTGGCGGTGGCCAGGGATCGCGTCTGTTTCCACTCACCGCCACGCGATCGAAGCCGGCCGTGCCGATTGGCGGCAAGTACAGGCTCATCGACGTTCCGGTCAGCAACTGCCTGCACGCCGATATCCGTCGCATTTATGTGCTGACGCAGTTCAATTCCGAGTCGCTGAACCGCCACGTGACGGCCACGTATCGGCTCGATCCGTTCACACAGGGATTCGTCGAAATCATTGCGGCCGAGCAGACGCCGGACAACCCGAACTGGTTCCAGGGCACCGCCGATGCGGTTCGTCAGGCAGCGCGACACTTCGCGCTGCACGACGCGAAGTACTACCTCATCCTCGCCGGCGATCATCTCTACCGGATGAACTACGCGCGGCTCGTCGAGGCGCATGAAGACCTCGGCGCCGACATCACCATTGCGGCGCAGCCGGTCGACCCTGTCACCGCCACGCAGATGGGCATCTTCCGTTTCGACGACGCGGGCAGCATCGTCACATTCGAGGAAAAGCCCAAATCCGACCGGCTGAAGGAGATTGGCCGCAGCATCCCACCAGGCGCGACGTTCGCCACGCACACGGATGAGCAGCCTTTCATGGCGTCGATGGGCATCTACGTCTTCTCACGCAACATCCTGCTGCAGATGCTCGAGCGCGAGAGCGGCCTGGACTTCGGGCGCGAGCTGATTCCGAACGCGCTCACCAAGTACAAGGTGAAGCCGTATCTGTATCGCGGCTACTGGGCCGACGTGGGAACGATCGAATCGTTCTATGAGGCCAATGTGATGCTCGGGCGCGTTGGCGCTCCGTTCCGCTTCTGGGATCCGAGGTGTCCCATCTACACGCACCTGCGGCATCTGCCGGGATCACGGATGACGGACTGCGAAATCCGCGACTCGGTTGTGTGTGATGGCTGCTTCCTCGACAAATGTCGGATCGATGAAACCGTCGTCGGCATCCGCACGCATATCGAAGCCGGCGCAAGCATCAGACAGTCCGTGCTGCTCGGCGCCGATTTCTATGAGGACGGGTCGCCGCCGAAAGACGCGCCGCGGCTCGGCATCGGCCGCGACGTGGTGCTGAATCGAACGATCATCGACAAGAACGCCCGCATCGGCGACGGTGCGCGGCTCGTCAACGAACGCAACGTCGAACACGCCGATGGCGACGGCTGGTACATCCGCGCCGGTATCGTCGTCGTCCCCAAGGGAGGTGTCATTCCGCCGGGGACGGTGGTCTGAGGTGGCTTACTTCCCTAACGTCTGACTGACGGCCGCGCGAAGCTGCTGCATTGTCGCCGGCGATCCGGTGAACAGCCCCTCTGGATAACGACTCTCCTTGATCATGTTCCGATAGATCGCGTCGCTTTGATACAGGTTCAGACCAAGACCTGCCAGGAACTGCAGCCGCAGGTTGCGATCGCGATTGAGCTGCGCGCCTTTGAGCCAGCCCTGCATGTCCGACACATGCCCGGCGTAGTTACCGAACAGATCGACGGCGGAGTGAATTCCAATCTGCGCAAGTGAGTTGGCGATCGGTGCATTTGCCGGATCGGTCAGGCGCGCCTGCACGCGATCGATGTCGATCGGCTTCGGATTGACCTGACCGAGCAGCACCAGATCGTAGCCAAGCCCGTTCGACGTGTTCGCGAACACCATCCCGCCCGGAAACGCATCGAGGAAGGTCGCAACCTCGCTCTTCACCGCTTCGTCGTTGCTCTCATACAGCTGCACGAACAACGTCACGACGCCGCCAGGGTTCAGATGCTGCTTCGCCACCTCGAAGAACTCGCGCGTGTAGAGCGTTGCCGCGCCGCGCACCCACGGATCGAGCGGATCCGACGTGATGGCGTCGAACTTCTCCTTCGTCGTCAGCAGGTAATGCCGCGCATCATCCAGATGCACGTTCACCTTCGGGTTGTTGACGACGTTGAAGTTGTAGTCGGAGAAGTATTTCGAGACGACTTGCGGAACGAGCGGCTCGATTTCGGCGATCGTCTCGTTCCTCACCTGAGGATCGACGGACACGGCACCCGCGGTCACACCGGCGCCGCAGCCGATGACGAGCACGCGCCGCGGATTGTCGGGTACGAGCGTCGTCAGGTGGCCAAGCATTCGCTGCAGGCGCATGTCCTGCGGCTCGCTGGAGGCCTGCACCTTTCCCGCGTTGTGGTAGTTGAGCACTCCGGCCGGCGTTCGCGATACGGCGACCGATGCGGTGACGCCTTCTCCGGAATAAATGATTTCGTTGATGCCAACCCACGTCACCGTATAGCGACCATATGCGACGAGGATGCCCGGCAGCGGCGGGACGGTACGAATGAGGAGACCGGCAGCGGCGCCCGCGAGGACTGTGGTAATGAGCGGAATCGTCCCGAGGTTGCCGGCGGTGGCCAGCATCAAGAGGCCGGACACGGCGGAGACACCGATCAACGCCTGCTGCGCGTGCTGGCTGCCGATTGCCGCTACAAGCACCAGACTGGTGACGATCGCGCCGACGATCGCGCCGACAGTATTGGCGGCGTAAATACCACCAACGAGGCGTCCCGCGTCTTCCCCTTCGCGCGCCGCCGCGCCGATCGCCAGCGGAAAGCTGGCGCCCCACAGAATTGCCGCAGGCAGCACGACCCAGAAGGCGCGTAGCAGATCGAGATCGAACTGATAGACGGGACTCTTGCTGATGGACGGATTGATCGGCCAGTACGGCATCGATGAACTGGCCGTATGTGCTGCCCAGGCTATCGCGCCGCACAACAGCAGCTGGCAGACGCCCAGCGGCACACGCGAGTGGGCAAAGCGACGCGCCAGCGCGGCGCCGAGCGAGCTGCCGATGCCGAGCCCGGCGAGAAACACGGCAAGGATTAACGAGAACGTGTAGGTGGTCGCGCCGAACAAGAGCGACAGCAGGCGGGTCCAGACGACTTCGGCGCCAAGCGCGGTCATTCCTGACAGCGCAATCACCACATAGACGAGCGCGTTGCCACGGCGAACCGCGGGCGCCGCAACGAGCGGCGCCGGGCGATGCTCGACGCGACCGGCGACGAACAACGCGATCAGCGCAACCGCGATATTCAGAGCAACGGCTGCGAACGTCGCGGTCGGCATGTCATACACGCGCAGCAGATAAAACCCTGCGACCAGACTGCCCGCCACGGCACCAACGAGGTTCCCGCCGTAGAAGAACCCCAGCCACGAGACGCCGTTCGGCGTTGCCTCAACGCCGCGCGCAACGACGGGCAGCGTCCCGCCCATCAACAACGTCGGCGGCAGCAGGCAGATGCTGGCGACCAGTGCTCGAAGAATCAGGCTGGTCATCCCGGTCCCCGCCCAGGCGGTGTAGATGCCGCCGAGGATCGGCACGCCATAGAGGACCAGGATTCCGAATGCGCCGATGCCGAGCTCCAGGTACGCATACACGCGGAGCGGATGCTGGATGGGCGACACATAGCGCGGCAGCAGCAGGCTGCCGAGGCACATGCCACCCATATAAATCCCGAGCAGCACGCCGAGCGATACGGCCGACGAGCCGATCGACAGCTGCAACAGCTGGAACCAGACGACCTCGTATATCAACGCAGCGCAGCCGGATCCGACGAACAACAACAGTAGAGCGGGCAGCCATGCGGCCGCCGCCCCGCGATCCACCGCAGGTGGCAGGGTCTCCTCCAATGTGGTCATGTGTCGCGGGATACTATCATCGGTATTGTTCTGTTTACATTTGCGGGGCGGCCGAGCAAAGCCGTTCGAGCGATGGGATAATTAATTACGATGCGCGCCAAGCCCCTGATTCTGCTCGTCGAGGATCAGTCCGATCTGCGGCGTCTGTATGCGCAGCAGCTGGAGCTGTCGGGCTTCGACGTAATCGAAGCAGGCAACGGGGAGGATGCGCTCACCCATACCGCCGCGCATTCGCCCGACGTCGTCCTGATGGACTTGAGCCTGCCCGTGCTTGATGGGTGGGAGGCGACGCGCCGCCTCAAGACAGATCAACGCACGGCACATATTCCGGTCGTGGCGCTCACCGCGCACGACGGATCCGGTGATCTGCAGCGCGCGACACGCGCCGGCTGCGACTGGTTCGTGCCGAAGCCGTGTCCCCCCGACGCGCTCGTCGTCGAAATCCGCCGCGTCCTCGCCAGGTAAATTCCAAATTCGAAGCTCCAAAAACCAAACTCCAAGCTGCCCGAACGCCGACTTCGAACTTGAAATGTTGGAGCTTGGAACTTGGAGCTTGGAACTTTCCACGTGTAACCCACATTTAACGCCTTCGTCACCCCGCGGAAACGCCGGTTCACTACGGTGGGCGCTGGGGAAAGCCATGAAGGCAGGACGAACACGCGTCCTCGTTGTCGAGGACGAACAGGATATTGCCGGACTCATCAAACACGCGCTGGAACGCGAGGGGGCCATGGAAGTCGAGACCGCAGTCAGCGGCGACACTGCGCTGAAAGCGGTCAACGAGGACCTCCCGGATCTGATCGTTCTCGATCTGAACCTGCCAGTTCTCAGCGGCGTCGAAGTGTGCCGCATCCTCCGCGCACGGCCGGAGACCGCGAAAGTACCGATCATCATGCTCACGGCGCGGTCCACTGAAAGCGACCGCATTACTGGCCTCGACGTAGGTGCCGACGACTACATCACCAAGCCCTTCAGTCTCCGCGAGCTGGCGGCGCGGGTCCGGGCCGTTCTTCGACGCCGCACCGAAGGATCCGACAGCAACACGCCGGTCTACCGGGGCAAACACATCGTCGCGGACTTCGATGCGGTGGCCGTCCACGTCGACGGCGAGCCGGTGCGTCTCACGCGTCGCGAATTCGAGCTGCTTCGATACCTCGTCGCCAACAAGAACCGCGTGCTCTCGAGAGATCGCCTGCTCGAACGCGTGTGGGGATACGACCAGGTGATCGAAACGCGCTCCGTCGACGTACACGTCGGCCGTCTCCGGGGAAAACTCCGCATCGCGGGACGTCAGATTGAAACGGTTGTTGGTCTCGGATATCGCTTCGTCGAATAGGCCGACCTGACAAGGTCCGCGCCGCTAATCTTCGTTCCAGCCGCTCTCTTCAAGCAGCGCCGCCTCGAGCGCAAATGCCATGCGTGCGCGCTCCACGCGGTGCCAATCGCGATACCGCACCCATCGGATCACGCGGCTGTCCTGCTCGTCGCGGACTTCCCAACCCGATGCTCCCGTGGACGTGATGGTGAACTTGCGGATATGACTCGCCTTCTGAAAACTACGTGAATACATATGTAGGAAGGCAAGATCTGTACTCCGACTCCGGACCGCCGGGTGTAAAGCTTCTGTAAACATGGCGGTTGCCCTAACACCTTACTCTTAAGGCGCGCGGCCGAAGACGTGCAGACACTCCTAATGTTCCAGCGATCGGTTCGCCGTCGAGGTGGTAGATGATCGGCGACGACGATGTGATGTCGACCGACTCCGCCGTCTGGATGCGCACGCCGGCGATCCGATCGACCATTCCCATAAACACGAACGGCAGCTCGAGGGACGCGCGCAGGAGCGATCGCGCGCTGATCGTGACGATGTCAAAGCGGCCGTCGTCGAGCTTCGCGTGTGGCGCGATAACGGCGCCGTTCCCGTACTGGCGGCCGTTGGCGATAGCCACAAGCAGTGACGGCTTGCAGGTCGAGCCCGCTGGAGTGCTGACGGTCAGGACATCCGGCCGGTACGCGGCGAGCTCCCTCATCGTCAACTGCAGGTAGCGGCCAAAGCCGCGCTTTTGCAGGCCGTTCACCGCGAAGGCATGGGCGACGCGAGCATCCAGACCGACGCCCGCCACGTTGAAGAACAGACGGCCGCCAATGTCGCCGGCATCGATGATCCGCTCGCGGCCGCGCAACGCCGTCTCGAAGGCCGCATCTGGATCGAAGGGTATGTTCAGCTCCCTCGCGAGGCCGTTGCCCGAGCCGCTCGGAACAAGAGACAGCGCCACATCCGTGAACGCGATCGCCGTGCCGACCTCGTTCATTGTCCCGTCGCCGCCCCACGCGACGACCGTGGATGCGCCGCGTCCGATCGCGTTGAGCGCAATCTCACGTCCGTGGCCTGCACGCTCGGTGATGAAGACGTTCGAAGGATCGGCACCGTGCGCTGCGAGCAGCGCCGCGGCTTTTGCAGCGCGGGCGCGAGCCACGTCGAGGCGTCCGCCCGTGCCGGAGATCGGGTTGATGATGACGGCTATCGATGCAGTCGTCGCAGCACCTTCGGCGGAAGGAACCACACGAGCTCGCCAGGCCGGCGCGAGGTAAGCCCCTGGATGGCGATGTAGCACACGCCACCCTTCTTGAACGGCAGCGGACGCGGCGCGCCGAGCACATGGGCGGCGAGCTCGCCGAGGCCCGGCTCGTGTCCGACAAGTGCAACGCGATGTCGCTTCGCGGATCGACTTAATTCGTTCATCACCTGTCGCGGACTGTGGCCTGGAGCCAGCGCTTCGAGTGTCTTGACCGACGTCTTGTTGCCCAGGCCGTGCGCGAGCAGCGTTGCCGTCTGCTTCGCACGTACCAGCGGACTCGTGAAGATCTCGTCGATCTCGATGTCGAGCCTCGACAGGCCCTCAACGACTTCCTTGAATTTGTTGATGCCCTCTTCCGTCAGGGGTCGCTTGGTATCGTCGGGCCACTGGTCGCCGCGCTCCGCAGCAATCGCGTGGCGAACGATGTACAGGTCGCACGGTTCCATCGGATTTACGCTGCGGACGAGCGGGCGCGCGCTCGCGGCTTCGGCGCCGCCGTCAGACGGTGGCAGAGCGCTAATAGCGCCGGCCGGGCGGCCATGTAGTGGCCGTGCAGCTGCCGGCACTCGTTTTCAAGCCGGCGCACCAGTCGATCGAGGTCGGCCGACACTTTCAATGTCGAGGCACCGGGCGAGCTCTGAATGCCGCGAGTGCGTGCGATCAGCACTTCGAGATCGTGCATTCTTCCGAGGAGATCCTGAGCATTCTTTAGCGTGCGCAAGCGCGAGGCGTGGCGGGCACCACCTGCCAGCTCCAGCGTGTAGCGCAGCTTCTTGACCGCGATGCGCACCTCGTGAAGCCGATCCGGCAGATACAGACCGGCGGCGCTCTCAATAGCAACCGTCAGGTGACGTGCTCGGCGTACGGTCCGCTCCCGCGTCTGGTGCGCGCTGTGCGCCTCCTTCGGTTTGCGGCCCGACATCTGTTTCCGCGCGGCCGCAAGCGCGCGCTTGTGCACCTTGTCGAGGTCGAATTCGTCAATCTCGTCGCGAACCGCTGCATGCAGATGCCGCCGTTCGTCCATCACCGACAGCCGCAGCCGGTCTATCGCCGCCTGCGGCACGTCGCCGCCGCGCTCGAGCTCGTCGAGAATCAGCACGGCAACATCCAGCTCGCGCACCGGTCCAAGCGCACGGGTCAGCCGTCGAACCGACTTCACGACCTTCTGCGCTTTCGGTCCGCTGGCGACCAGCGGAAGCGCCGCACGCAGGCGCCGGGTGGCCACACGCGCCTGGTGCAGCGAGGTAACGTCCCCTGCCTTCGCGGCGGGGAGCACGCGCCGAAGTGCTGACACGCGCTGGCGGATGAGGTATTCCGCGGCCGGTGCCCGCATAATCTTCTCGATCATATATGCGGCTTGCCGCCATCGACATCGGCACCAACTCGGTCCACATGATTGTGGTGCGCGTCCGGCCCGACCTGTCGTTTGAGGTGACCGATCGCGAAAAGGCGATGGTCCGGCTAGGTGCCGGCGGCCTCGATGGCCGCGCCTTGACATCGGAAGCGATGACGGCGGCGCTGCAGGCGCTGTCGAAATTCAAGCGAATCGCCGAGTCTCATCGGGTCGATCAGGTCCTCGCTGCGGCGACCAGCGCCACGCGCGAGGCGCGGAACGGCGGCGAGTTCCTCGCACGAATCGAGCGGGAGACCGGCATCCGTCCACGCGTGATCTCCGGCGTCGAAGAGGCAAGGCTTATTCATCAGGCTGCCGTCTACGGCGTCGATGTTGGCGGTAGACGGGCGGTGGTAATCGATATCGGCGGCGGCAGCGTCGAAATCACACTGGGCACGACGACAAGCGTGCAGCTGGCGCGCAGTTTCAAAATCGGCGCGATCCGGCTGACGGAGCGCCTCGTCGGCAGCGACCCACTTTCGGAGCGTGACGAGCGGCGGATCGTCAAACACATCCTTGGCGAGATCGACCGCTACTGCGATCAAATCGTCACCGCGGGATTCGATCGCGTCATCGGCACCTCGGGGACCATCCTGAGTATCGGTGCGGTGGCCGCAACCGCTGCGCGCGGCACACCGCCGTCGGAGCTGCGCAACCTCCACATTTCAGCCAAGCAAATCCGGCGGGTTCGGAAGGCAGTCGTGGGCCTCGATCTCGAGCATCGCCTCGGGATGCCCGGCCTCGATCCTCGGCGCGCCGACCTGATCGTGGCCGGCTCAGTGCTGCTGGACACCATTCTCCGCCGTCTCGGTGCGGAGGAGCTGACGCTGTGCGACCTGGCGTTACGGGAAGGACTCGTACTCGACTACATCCGGCGCAATCGCCGTCAGATCGCGCAGATCGACAACATTCCGGACGTGCGCCGCCGCAGCACGCTGGAGCTCGCCGAGCGATGCAGCTATTACCCGGAGCATTCGAATCAGGTCGCGCGGCTGGCGCTGGCGGTCTTCGATCAGACCCGCGGCATCCATGGCCTGACCGAACGCGAGCGCGAGTGGCTCGAATACGCGGCGCTGCTGCACGACATCGGAGGACACATCAGCTACTCCGGACACCACAAGCATTCCTACTACCTGATCAAGAACGGCGATCTGCGCGGCTTCCATCCGGACGAAATCGAAGTGATGGCGCTGGTCGCACGTTACCACCGCCGCGGCACGCCGAAGCGATCGCATGACGAATACGCGCAGCTGCCTGCGTCGCTTCGCCGGACGGTGAAGACGCTGGCCTCGATACTCCGGGTGGCCGAAAGCCTCGACCGCAGCCACGCGCAGCCGATCTCAGGCATCGAGGTTCACGACCGTGGGAAAGAGATTCTGGTATCGCTGCACTCGGCGGGCGACGCCGAGCTGGAGCTCTGGGCGACGAGCCGCCATCTCGAGCCGTTCGAGGAGGTAGTCCGGAAGCCGGTTCGGCTGGAGCTGTCGGGCGCGCTTGCCGCGTCGAAGCCCGAAGGGCGAAGCCGGGTTAACAAGGATTTAACAACGCGGAAACGAGTGCGAAATTCCCGCCCGATACGCTCCACTCATGACACACAAGCGTCACATCGGGGTCGCGCTCGCAGCAGCGCTGCTGACCGCCTGCGGCGGGGGTAACACTCAGCCCGTCACTGCGAACAACGGCGCGTCAGACGGCGCACAGACGTTGACGATCAACGGCGCCGGCGCCACCTTCCCGTATCCGATCTATTCGAAGTGGTTCAGCGAGTACAACAAGCTACATCCAGACGTCCGCATCAACTATCAGTCAATTGGATCGGGCGGCGGCATCCAGCAGGTGACGAACCGCACGGTGTTCTTTGGCGCGACCGACGGTCCGATGAACGAGGACCAGTTGAAGGGTGCGCCCGGCATCATGCACTTTCCAACGGTGCTCGGGGCCGTGGTGCCGGTCTATAACGTCGCCGGCGTCAGCGAATTGAAATTCACCGGTCAGGCGCTGGCCGACATCTACCTCGGCAAGATCAAGAAGTGGAACGACCCGGCGTTGACGAAGCTGAATCCTGGCGTGAAGCTTCCGGCGACGGACATCAGCGTGGTGCACCGCTCCGATGGGTCGGGCACGACCTACATCTTCGTGGACTACCTCTCGAAGATCTCGCCGCAGTTCAAGTCCGACGTCGGCGTCAGCACGTCGGTGAAGTGGCCGGCGGGCGTCGGCGGCAAGGGCAACGAGGGTGTTTCCGGTCTGGTCACGCAGACGCCCGGCTCAATCGGCTACGTGGAGCTGATTTACGCGCTGCAGAACAAGATTCCGTTCGGATCGGTTCAGAACGCAGCGGGCGAATTCGTCAAGGCCTCCACCGATGCGGTGACCAAGGCCGCAGCGGCGGCGGCAGCAACGATCCCGGAAGACTTCCGCGTGTCGATCACCAACGCCCAGGGCGCTGGTGCATATCCGATCTCGTCGTTCACGTGGATCCTGCTCTATCAGGATCCGATGGACAAGCGCGCCGGCAACGCCATGGTGGATTTCCTGAAGTGGGCGCTGACCGACGGACAGAAGTACGCGCCGGATCTTGGCTACGCTCCCCTGCCAGCCAACGTCATCATGCTGGAACAGGCGGCGCTCGACAGGATCAAGGTGTCGTAGGCGCGTCGTGCGCTCGACCGACCTGCGGTTCCGGATCGGCATCGGCATCTTCGCCGCCGCACTGCTGCTGATTGTCGTCGCCATCGGCATCACGCTGGCGAACGATTCGTCGCTTTCGCTGCAGCGGTTCGGCTTCAGGTTCTGGCGCACGAGCAACTGGGATCCGGTCGCCGGCGAATTCGGCGCGCTGCCCTTCATCTGGGGAACGTTCTATTCGTCAGTGCTTGCGCTGGCAATCGCCACCCCGGTCGCACTCGGCATCGCGGTGTTCATCTCGGAGCTCTGTCCGCAGGCACTCCGCGCACCGCTGATGTTTCTCACCGAGCTGCTGGCGGCGATCCCGTCGATCGTCTACGGCCTGTGGGGAATCTTCGTCCTCGTACCTGCCGTACGGGCGATCGAAGCGTTGATGCCAGAAGGTCTGCGAGCGCTGCCGTTGTTTTCAGGGCCGCCCTTCGGTGTCGGCATGCTTGCCGCCGCGCTGATCCTCGCCGTGATGGTTGTGCCGTTTACGTCGGCCGTGGCACGCGAGGTGCTGAAAACCGTGCCCATGACCCAGCGCGAGGCCGCCTTCGCGCTCGGCGCCACGCGGTTCGAGGCGATTCGGGCGGCGATGTTCTACGCCCGCACCGGCATCATCGGCGCGGTCATGCTCGGCTTCGGACGCGCGCTCGGCGAGACGATGGCGGTGACGATGGTCATTGGCAACAATCCGCAGGTGTCGCTGTCGCTCTTCGCGCCCCAGTACACGATGGCGGCGGTGATCGCGAACGAGTTCACCGAAGCGGCCAATGCGCTCTATCTGTCGGCGCTGATCGAAATCGGCCTCGTGCTGTTCGTCATCACTCTCCTGGTGAACGTGCTGTCGCGGGGACTCATCTGGTCGATGGCGCCCCCATGATGATCCGCAAAATCATCTCTGCCGTGTTCGTCGGCGCGTGCGGTCTGGCGGTGGTGGTCGCGCTCATTCCGCTGGCGTTCGTGCTGTTCTTCGTCCTCAGCCAGGGCATTCAGTCGCTGAATCTCGACTTCTTTCTGCACAACCCTCGGCCTGTCGGCGAAACAGGCGGAGGAATGGCGAACGCGATTGTCGGCACGCTGATACTCACCACGCTGGCGGCGGCCATGGCGGTGCCGATAGGCATTCTCAGCGGTGTCTATCTCTCGGAATACCGTGGCAGCCGCTTCGCGTCGGCCGTTCGCTTCGCGGCCGACACCCTGAACGGTGTACCGTCGATCGTGATCGGCGTGTTCGCGTATGCGGTCGTGGTGCTGCCGCTCGGCCATTTCAGCACGCTGGCGGGCGGGTTCGCCCTCGGCGTCATGATGATTCCCATCATCGCCCGCACGACTGAGGAGTTGCTGCTGCTTGTTCCCAATACGCTGCGCGAAGGAGCGCTGGCGCTCGGAGCCACGCGTGGTCGTGCGGTCTTCAGTGTGATCGTCCCGGCCGCGCTGCCGGGTATCATCACCGGCGTCGTGCTGGCGCTGGCGCGTATCGCGGGAGAGACCGCGCCGCTGCTCTTCACATCCTTTAACAACGCGTTCTTCTCGACATCGTTGACGCAGCCCATCGCCTCGATCACGGTGCAGGTCTTCACCTACGCCATCTCGCCGTACGAGGACTGGCATCGGCAGGCGTGGGCGGGTGCGCTCGTGCTCGTTGCCATCGTACTGACTTGTTCGATGGCCGCGCGCATTGCCGCGGCGCGAATCGTGCGCATTCGGGGCCTGTAGATGGAATCCTCCGTCGCCATTCCACGCCCGACGCTGAAGCCGCGCGATCCGCAGCCGAATCCCAACCAGCAGCTGAAGATCGACGTCGAGCACCTCTCCTTCTTCTACGGCGAGAAGCGAGCCCTGGAAGACATCTCGATCAAGATCCAGCCGAGCGTCGTCACCGCGTTCATCGGGCCTTCGGGCTGCGGCAAGAGCACGTTCCTGCGGACGCTCAACCGGATGAACGACATCATCCCTGGCGCGCGCGTCGACGGGCGTGTGTGCATCGACGGCGAAGACATCTATGGGCCTGGGGTGGACGTCGTGGCGATGCGCCGGAAGGTGGGAATGGTATTCCAGAAATCGAACCCCTTCCCCAAGTCGATTTTCGAGAACGTCGCCTACGGCCTGCGCATCAACAAGATGACGTCGAGCAAATCGGAGCTGGCCGGCCGGGTTGAAGAGAGCCTGAAACAGGCGGCGCTGTGGGACGAAGTGAAGGACCGGCTGCACGAGTCCGCGCTGGCGATGTCCGGCGGCCAGCAGCAGCGGCTGTGCATTGCGCGCGCACTGGCGGTAAAACCCGAGATCCTGCTGATGGACGAGCCCGCGTCAGCGCTCGACCCGATCGCGACGCAGCGCATCGAGGAGCTGATCTACCAACTGAAGACGAACTTCACCATCGTCATCGTCACGCACAACATGCAGCAGGCGGCGCGCGTCTCCGACTACACGGCTTTTTTCTGGCTGGGACGTCTGGTGGAGTATGAGCGCACCGATAAGATGTTCACGGCTCCGTCCGAAAAGCTCACCGAGGATTATCTAACCGGGAGATTCGGTTGATGGACCAGCGCGTCGTACGCCATTTCCAGGAGGAGCTCGAAACACTCCAGGGACGCCTGCTCGAAATGGGCGGGCTCGCGGAGGAGCGTGTGCGCGCCGCCGTGCAAAGCCTCGTCAACCGGGATGTCGCGTCCATCGACAAGGTGCTGCACGGAGACGAGCCGATCAACGAGCTACACGTCGAGATCGACAACCGCTGTTTCAAGCTACTCGCGCTGCATCAACCAATGGCGACGGATCTTCGCGCCATCGTCGCCACAGTGAAGATCAACACCGATCTCGAGCGCGTCGGCGACCTCGCCGTCAACATCGCCGAAGCGGCGCGCCGCTACGCGACGCATCCGCCGGTGAAGAAGCTGATCGACATTCCGCAGATGGGCGACATCGCCCAGACGATGCTGCGCGACGCGCTCGATTCGTTCGTTCGACGCGATACAGTACTGGCGCACCAGGTACTCAACGAGGACGACAGGCTCGACGGGCTGAAGACGCAGATTTTCCGCGAGCTGCTCTCCTACATGCTCCAGGACCCCGGAACGGTAGAACCGGCCCTCGACCTGATCCTCATCTCGCGCCATCTCGAACGGATCGGTGACCACGCGACCAACATCGCCGAGGATGTGATCTTCATGGTATCGGCGCTCGACGTTCGCCACCACGCGTCCAACCCGCCCGTCTAACCCGAAGCCTTGAGCCTTAAGCCTTAAGCCAACTATCATTGGTCGGATGGGCGACGCTGCGTTGTGCGTCATGTGCCGCACCAGACCGGTAGACCCGCGGTGGCGTCCCTTCTGCAGCGAACGATGCCGTACCGACGACCTGGCGCGATGGGCGGATGGCCGCTACAGCGTGCCCGCCGAGCCGGTACCGTCACCCGACGATCAGGACCAGGACCAAAACCATGGCGAATAGCGTCACAACTGACAGGAATGCGACGGTCTCGACACCCGCGGGAACTATGAAGGACACGCTGACCGTCACCGACAACCGCACCGGCAAAAGTTACGAGCTGCCGATCAAGGACGGCGCTATTCGCGCCATGGACCTCAAGCAGATCAAGACCGGCGCAGACGACTTCGGCCTCGTCACCTACGATCCCGCTTTCATGAATACGGCGTCGTGCCGCAGCACGATCACCTACATCGACGGCGACAAGGGCATCCTCGAATATCGCGGCTATCCGATCGAGCAGCTGGCGGAAAGCTCGAATTACCTCGAGGTCGCGTATCTGCTGCTCTTCGGCGAGCTGCCGGCACGCGAGCAATTCGATCGGTGGACCGAGGACATCAAAGGCCACTGGCTGCTGCACGAGAACATCAAGAAGTTGATGGAAGGTTTCCAGTACGATGCGCATCCGATGGGCGTCTTCCTGAGCACCGTCGGCGCGTTCTCGACGTTCTATCCCGACGCAAAGCAGATTTTCGACGAGGGATCGCGCCGCAAGCAGGTGCATCGGCTGATCGCCAAGGTGCCGACCATCGCCGCCTACGCGTACCGCCACAGCATCGGCCGTCCGTACGTCTATCCGGACGATGAGCTGAGCTTCACGGGCAACTTCCTGAACATGCTGTTCAAGCGCACGGAGCTCAAATACAAGGTGAGCCCGGTGCTCGAACGGGCGCTCGACATCCTCTTCATCCTGCACGCCGATCACGAACAGAACTGCAGTACGAGTGCGATGCGCGGCATCGGCAGCTCGCATGTCGATCCCTATTCGGCGATGGCGGGCGCGGCGGCGGCGCTCTACGGTCCGCTGCATGGCGGCGCGAACGAAGCGGTGCTGCGGATGCTGCAGGAGATCGGCTCGATCAACAACATTCCGGGGTTCATCAAGAAAGTGAAAGCGGGCGAAGGCCGCCTCATGGGATTCGGCCACCGCGTCTACAAGTCGTACGACCCGCGCGCCAAGATCATCAAGAGAACGGCCGATCAGGTGTTCGACGTCACGGGCAAGAATCCGCTGCTCGACATCGCACTCGAGCTCGAACGCATTGCGCTCGAGGACGACTACTTCATCAGCAGGAAGCTGTATCCGAACGTCGACTTCTACTCCGGTCTCATCTACCAGGCGATGGGCTTCCCCGTGGCGATGTTCCCGGTGCTGTTTGCGATTCCGCGCACCTCGGGATGGATCGCGCAGTGGGAGGAGATGCTGCTGGATGCGGATCAGAAGATCACGCGTCCGCGGCAGTTGTACGTCGGCGCGAAGCGGCGCGACTACGTGCCGCTGAACAAACGCGGATAAGACAGTGCGATGGTGCGAGGTGCGGTGGTGCGAGGGTGCGTCCGAGCGTGCGAAAGGTGCGATGTTCGGAGTCCTCGCATTGATGTTTGTGGCGTGCGGCGCTGACGCTCAGAACCGTCGCACCGCCGCACCGTCGGACGCACCGTCGCAACCTCGCACCGTCGCAGCCGCCGCACTTCTGAAGTTCGACAGCAACCGAGCATGGGTTGATCTCGAACGCCAGGTCGCGTTCGGCGCACGGCCCGCCGGCTCTTCTCCTCTCGCACAAACGCGCCAGTACATCGAGATGCAGCTCAAGACGATCAATGTGCCGTATCGCGAGCAGGCGTTTGACGCGATGACGCCGGCTGGCGTCATTCGCATGACCAACATCATCGCCACCATCCCGGGGCGCCGCCGGGAACGCATCGCCCTGGCCACGCACTACGACACGAAGCGGTTCGCCGAATTCAGGTTCCTCGGCGCCAGCGACGCGGCTTCATCGACGGCGGCAGTACTCGAGCTGGGGCGCGTGCTCACCAATCGACGCAACGAGTTCACGATCGAGCTGCTCTTTCTGGATGGCGAAGAAGCGGTCAACACGGAGTGGCGCGACCCGGATAACACCTACGGCAGCAAGTACTACGTGAAGGCGGCGCAGGAAGCGGGAACGCTGAGCAGCCTGAAGGCGCTGATCCTGCTGGATATGGTCGGCGATCGCGATCTCGACATCCGCCCGGACAGCAACTCGGCGCGCTGGCTGAACGCCATCGTCTGGGGTTCAGCCTCGCGCCTTGGTTACAGCTCGACGTTCATCCCTGACCCGTTCACCGTCGAAGACGATCACCTGCCGTTCGTCGAAGCCGGCGTGCAGTCAATCGACATCATTGACCTCGATTACCCGCAGTGGCACACGGCGCAGGATGACCTCGATCACGTCAGCGCACGCAGCCTGCAGATTGTCGGCGACGTGGTGCTCGACGCCCTGCCCGAGATTGAAAAGCAGCTGGCGACGCAGCCCTAGGCTTTCGCAAAGGCCGAGGACATCGCCGCTCCTTCTTCCTTGTACAGGGCGGCTCCGACAATTGCCGCACCGAAGGTCGAGACGATCGCCGCACACGATCCCTTCACGAACATCGCCATCGTCAGCATCCCCATCATGGTGAACCCGAACATGACGATTGTCGGCGCGAGATAGATGACAAGGCCCGCGAGAAAGGCCGTGTAGATGCCCGGCCCGAATCGCGGACGCATGGCCGCATAGGTCCATACGAGCAGCAGTCCGAAAATGAAGTCGACGACGATCCAGGTGCCGGCGACCGACGGGCTCGTCAGCGACGCCGGGTCGATGTTGTGCTGGGAGGCCCACGCCTGCCAGTCGGCGGCCAGCACGTAATTGTTGGTCACGAAATCCACTGCATTGGCTACCACGCCCGCCACGAGACCGCCCATCACGACTTTCCCGGTGTTGATGGATGCCATGTCAGCTCCTTTTCGCTTATCGACTGGAACTCTGTGCCCGCTCCTGATCCACCCTCTTCCTGAAATTCGTTTCTGCGTCGTCGAGCATCTTCGTCCATGCCTGCGCGCCGGGATCGAGCAGCGGATGCGGCCGCTCGTTGTTCTTCATCCGCTCGATCTTTCCGGCAAACAGCATCTGCGGGTGGCCGCTCACGTAGATGTCCGGCTTGAGCATCTTCAGTTTGCGGAATGTCGCCATCGTGTCGTCGACGAGCGTCGGAAACTTCGGGTTGCCGACAAGTTTCACGCCGCCATTGGGACCACCGCATCCGAAGATCGCCACGTTGTAGTTCTTGCCGGCCTCGGTCACCTCCGTGGTCCACACCGTACAGCCGGGCGTGTGTCCCGGCGCCCACACCGCGCGCATCGTCGTGCCGCCAAGCTTCACGGTGTCGCCATCTTTCAGCACGCGATCGATCTTGACTGGCATCCAGCCTTCGTCGCCGAGCGGTGACAGATCCTTCCCTGCCTCGAGCGCGTCGGCGTCCTGCTTGATGGCCATGACCTTTGCGCCCGTCAGCTTCTTCATGGCGGCGTGGCCGCCGATGTGATCGAAGTGCGCGTGGCTCGAGAGCATGATCTTGATATCCGTCAACTTGAATCCGAGCTTCTCGACGTTCGCCTTGATGACGGGCGTCATCTCCGTCGTGCCCGTATCCACGAGAATGTGCCCCTGGGGTGTCGTGATCAGATAGGACGCGATGTTCTTCGCGCCGACGTAATAGATGTTTCCGACGAGCCGGAACGCGTCCTCAGGCTGGCTGTACGGTCCGTGGAACTGGGCGCGTTGCTCCGAGGACAGTGGCGATGTCTGCGCGGAGAGGACAACGGCACAGGCACCGACCAAAAGCGCGGCGAACCTGAACGCACGCATGAAAGCCTCCGGTGAAAATGGGTGCGCGGGATTGTAAATCATCTACAGCTGTCCAGGCTTACGCGTCGAGCCTGGTGGACGCGTAGGTCTGGGCGACGTGGATTTCGTCGAGGATTTCCTGCTCGGTGAGCACACGTTGCGAGGATTTGGCGCGGCGGAACACGCGATCGACCACTTCCTCTTCGGGCACGAACCCATGCTGCTCGAGCCAGAAGACGACATTCGACTTGCCTGACAGCGGACCGACCTCGATCTGCTGCGAGCGGCCCACCATCTGCGCAGGCACACCGGAGTAGACAGTGTCCATCAGCTCCGGATCGCCTTTGCGGAACGCTTTCACGACCGCAGCTGCATGGACGCCGGTCGCGGTGCGGAACGCGTCGCGGCCGAACACAGGATAGTTGTCCGGAATCGGCTCGCCCGTCGCCTCGGCCACCGTGCGCACCAGCTCGTCCAGCCTGTGCAGGTCGCGATCGATCCATCCCATGAGTACCAGGTTGACGAGCAGCATATCCATCGGCGTGTTGCCAACCCGCTCGCCGATACCGAGGATGGTGCCGTGCACGCGCGTCGCCCCTGCTTCGAGCGCCGCCAGACTGTTGATGGTGCCCATGTCGCGATCGCGATGGCCGTGCCAGTCGATGCCGATGCCCCCGCCCATCTCGTCGACGATCTGCTTGGTGAACGCCACGACCGCCCGCGCGCCAGAGGGCGTGGCGTGACCGACAGTGTCGGCGATGCAGAGCCGCGACGCACCAGCGCGGATCGCCGTTATGAACAGGCGCCGCAGCGTCTCCGGATCGGACCGGGTCGTGTCTTCGGTGACGTACATCACCTGCAGGCCGTGATTCACGCCGAAAGAGACCGCCTCTTCGGTGCAGCGCTGCAGATAGTCCACGGTCCAGTCCTCGGCATAGCGGCGGATAGGACTCGAGCCGATGAAGCAGCAGCACTCGATGGGGATGCCGACGCGCTGCGTCACCTCGACGATCGGCTGGATGTCGCTGATCACGGTGCGGGCCGCGCAGTTCGGCTTGAGTTTCAGCTTGCAGCTGACGATCTCACGTGACAGCCGCTCGACGTCGCGAACGACGTGCGGGCCGGCACCGGGCAGTCCGATGTCTGCGGTGTCGACGCCAATCTCGTCGAGCAGCCGGAGAATCTTCAGCTTCTGATCGATGCTCGGCGCGCGCACGGAGGGCGACTGCAACCCGTCGCGCAGCGTCTCGTCGTCGAGCATGACGAGCGGCGGCGGCGCCACGGCCGCGTTGCGATTCCAGTCGTAGATCAGCGCCTTGTTCATCGGCGTCGGCGGGTGGACACCACGCCCGCGAGGCTGACGCCCGCGACGAGCACCACACCACCCCACATCAGCCCCCGCTGCACGGAACGTGCGATCGCCGGCTTCATGATCTGATCGATGGTGACGAGCTGTCCGCGGCCAGCGAGTGCGTCACGCTGCACCATCACGTAGCGCCGGGCACCGGCGGCGGTGACGCGATCCTGAACGACGGCAAAGACCACAACCGCGGCGAGGGCGCTGATAACCAAAACCGCACGCGGTCGAAAGACCATCGATTCGATTATACGGTCGCGCTCGCCTTCGCGCCGGGGCCCTTTCGGCGCAGCAGGCTGCGGCGGCGGCGGGTTTGCTTCGAAGTCTCGTGGGAGGAGCTCAACCCATGAATATCCGCGAAGTGATGACACCGAACCCGCAGTGCGTCTCGCCGGGTGACAGCATTCAGAACGCGGCGCGTATCATGCGCGACTGCGACACGGGCGCGGTCCCCGTTGTCGAGAACGGCCGGCCTGTCGGCATCGTGACCGACCGCGACATCGTCGTTCGCGCGGTCGCGGACGGCGCCCAGCTGAACCGTCCGGTGCGCGAGATTGTTAGCGGCGACGTCGTATGCGTGACGCCCGAGATGTCCACGCGCGAAGCGGAGGATCTGATGAGCGAGCACCAAGTCCGCCGTCTGCCTGTGGTCGATGGCGATCGTATCGTCGGCATCGTCTCGCTCGGCGATATCGCCGTGAAGGAGGCGCGCGACAGCCGCAGCGGCGACACGCTCGAGCACATCTCGGAAGGTGTGA
>Ga0310811_10002056_pt1 | contig 25060 bp, 16 predicted proteins | sample YCmetagenome_FD_207642 | JGI IMG/M metagenome (GOLD analysis project Ga0310811, IMG submission 207642) | Soil microbial communities from experimental microcosm in Duke University, North Carolina, United States - YC | ecosystem: Engineered > Artificial ecosystem > Soil microcosm > Unclassified ... | reverse complement strand
AAGATATTTATGTGTAAATGTTTATATAGAATCCGCTTAACCTATCCTCCAGCACGTTCTCTCTGAAGTGTTTGCCGCCTTACCTTCCTTATCTTAACGCCATTCGGGTCAGTCCTCACTTTTGACACAGAAAATGCTCAAGTCCCATCCCCACCGATGACGATCGTCATTTCTTTATCCTCGTCGGCCTGCTGCGGCTATTCTCACCCGCAGAGCTTCACCAGCAGTTCCACGGCTCTCGGCTTGTCGGGCATCTGTGAGGAAAACACCTTTTCCGAACGATAAAAGGCCTCGAGATCGCGGCACCTTCCAAGTCAGGCGTGGCGCGGACCGGCGCGGCCGGCCGCGAACGCTCCGGGAAGATGCGCGGACTCCCGTCAATCCACCGAGATCACGCGACGGCTGAGGCGGTCGAGTTCCGCGTGCACCGGCCGCACGCGGTAGAAATCTGTCCGCTGCAGGCGGGTGAGATCGATGGCGGGCGGCTGTTCGGGGTTGCGCAGGAAGGCCAGGATGGAATTCATTTCCACGCCCTCGTATTCCTCACCAACGTGATGGCCGTTGCGCGGAAACACGAAGTTGAAACCGCGCGAATAGCCCTGCGCTCCAATCGCGCCGTACTGCGAGCCGGTCTGCGTGTCCATGGCGCCGTTCACGAAGAACGAGGGGATCGCCGATCGCACCGGATCGCCCGTCCCGCGGAGGTTGATCGGCAGGTTCCAGGCGTCGAGGTCCTGGGCCAGATAGATCGCGGTGGACCGAAAATACCCGCGAAGCGCTTCGTTCAACCGGTCCACGATGGCGAGTTGATAGGCGCGAAAGTTCGCCGTGCGAAACTCCTGCGCCCACACGGAATTATACATTCCGCTCGCGACGAGAAGCTCATACGAAATGGGCGACGGCGGCGAGGTCAGGAGCTTTCGCGCCGCGCGCGTGGTGCCGCGGGTGCCGAGTTCGTGGATGAGAAACGGGGCGTTGCGGATGCCCTGCGGCACTTCGAGCAGAGTCTGGAGCGTGCCGATCAAAAAGCTTCCGGTGATCTTGACCGGCACCATTTTCCCGGAATCCGGGTCGCGAAGGGTGGTGGTGAGCGGGGCGCGATTCAGGCGGTCGATCAGGGCATACGTTTTCCGCTTGAGTTGGGGATAGGCGCGCCGGGCCGGCGGCGTGCGCGCGACATCGTGGAAGAGCGCCTCGAGCGCCTGCTGGTAGTCCGGCCCGAAGGTCTGCTCCTGGGACTTGGTCGGCGCGATGTTTCCGATCAGGACGGAGCAACGGATGTTTTGCGGAACGAACCGGTTGACCTGTTGCGTGAGGAAGGTGCCGTAGGAACCGCCGACCACGTTCATGCGCGCGTAACCGAGCGCGCGGCGGACATCCTCGACATCGAACGCGCTCTCCTTCGAATTGATCGCCGCGAGGTTGACGCCCTCGCGAGCGAAGCGCGCCCGAGCGGCGGGGGTCGTCTCCCGGGGGCGGAAGCTGAGATTCGGAATGGAGAATCCCGTGCCGCGTTGATCGAGCAGCACCACGTCGTCGATCGCCGCCATGTTGCGAAAAAACGTCGGCAGGCCGCGCAGGGTCCCGCTGCCGCCCGGGCCGCCCGCGAGATAAACCGTCATGTTCGCGGACTGTCGGCCTGCATCCTTCTCGAGCACCGCGACCGCCAGCTGGATGACGCGGAAATTCGACGGATCGGACCGATCTTCCGGAACGGTCACGTATCCAAAATGCAAATTCCCGGAGCCATTGACCTGCGTCACGACGGCCGGGACCGACCGCGGCGAGAAAGTCGGCACGAAATTCGGCGGGGCGGCCTGCGCGACGGTCAGGGCGACAAAAAGAAATCCTCCAATGATGATCGGGCGCATCCGTTGGGCAATACGGGCGAAGCCACCGGCGGGCAAGGGGAATCGCCGGGAAGTCCGAAGGCCATCGGCTGCGCTTCGGTTGGTCGAAATGGCCCTGCCGAAAGCTCGGCCAGCAGGGACGTCTTTCCTCTGTAAAATCGGGCTAGGCAGCCTTCCTGAGTCGCGGTTTCGCCGCGTGCGTTGCGGGTGGCGTGTCCCATATCCTCGCTCCCTCTCTGCGCTTTCTGCGTGATCTGCGGTTTGGTTCCGGGAATTTCCTGCATCACCTCGTATCGAGTTGAAGGAGTGCGAGGTGGTGCCCGCTTCGCTCCCATTCCTGCTCTCCTTAGTGTCCCTGCATTCTTCGCGTCCTCGCGGCTTCGCGTGAGTCCAAATTCTTATCCATGCCATTTGCCTCCCCGGGCCCCGGTATTGTGTTCTCCGCGTCCCCGCGTCTCCGTTTCTCCGCGTCGAATTTCATTTCCTCACCCTCTGCGCTCTCTGCGTGATCTGCGGTTAAGGATAAGTCCGCTCAAGCCCCATCTCCGCCGATGACGATCTTCATTTCCTTCTGCTCCTCCGGCCGCGGCGGCTTTTCCCACCCGCAGAGTTTCACCAGCAGTTCCACGGCTCTCAGCTTGTCGGGCATCTGCGAGGAAAAGACCTTTTCCGAACGATAGAAGGCCTGGCAGAGCGGGGATTCCTCCGGCACGTCGCAGGCCGAGGTCTGGATGACGTCCGACAGGAAATCCAGCAGCCGCAATCGGTCGATCCGGCATTCCGCCGTCGCTTCGCTCTGGAGTTCCGCGATCCGCGCCTTGATCTCTGGATTCTTCATCAGTCGCCAGCCGGCGAGGTGTCCCGTCCCCGGCTTGATCCTGAATCCGGCCTCCTCGTAGGCCCGTCCTGCCCTCGCGCCTCGAGCCACCGCCTGGGCGAAATTTTCATACCTCGGATTCCGTAAGATCATTTGTTGGTCATTGGCCCGCCCGCCTCAATGCACGAGTGCTTTGGGCATGGGTTATTGGGCACTGGGTATTGGTCTCCTTCGTGCCAGCGTTACGAATCTCGTGATTCCCATCCGTGCAATCAGCGTTATTTGCCTCGCTCGCGCCCGCTCGTTCGCCTTTCAGGCTGCGCTCCTCGCAGGCTATCCCCGAGCCTCCCAGGCTCTGGTATTGTGGTTCCTCTGGCATGGCTTTGGAGCCTTCCCTCTGCGTCATCTGCGCCCTCTGCGGTTTGATGTGTCCGGAGGTTTATCTTCATCCTATCCGTGAAATCCGAGTTATTCGCCTCGCTCACTCCCGTTCGTCTCGCCTTTCAGGCTGCGCTTCGCACAGGCTATCCCGAGCCTCCCCAGGCTCAGGTATTGTGGTTTCTCCTCTTCGCGTCCCTTAGCGTCCTTCTGTAAAAATTCGTTGTTGGTCGTAGTCTCCTGTAAATCCTGCTAATCCTGTAAAATTCTGTTTAGTTTTCACTTCGCATCCGGCCCAATCGTAACGATCACCTCGACCGGGCCCGCCTCCGGCTTCTCCGTCGGAAACCACCCGCACAGCTTCGCCAGCATTTCCGCCGCCCGGATCTTGTCGGGCATCCGCATCGTTCGCCCCTTGTCCGACGTCCGGAAGGACTGGCAAAGCGGATCGCCGTCCACGACATGGCCCGCCGGGGTCAGGATGACATCCACGAGGTAGTCCAGGACCTTCCGCCGGTTCAGGCGATATTCCGTCAGCGCCTCCGCGCGAAGTTCCTCGATCCGCGCCGTCACGGTCGGATCCTTCAGCAACCGCATGGAAGAATTGCAGGCCAGTTTCCCCCGCGAGACGAATCCTGCCTCCTCGTAGGCAGAAGTCTGTTGCCGTCCCCGCGCCACGGCCTGCGCAAACTTCTCCCGCCGCGGATTCTTCAACTCCATGGCATCCAGTCAAAACAAACGGGAAAGAAAGGTCAAGATGAAACGCAAGTCAATTGCGTTTCATCTCTTTTAACAGAAGCCAAAAAAGGGGACTTAACCACGGATAGCACCGATTTCACGGATGGAAAAAGAGCAGGAGATCCATGCAAAGCGGACCGCAGATGACGCAGATTTCGCAGAGGAAAGCGGACGAGGGCGTCCATATCCGCGCTAGCTGCGGTCTGTCCGCCATTCCCCGCGTCTCGGGGCGGCAGCGCCACGGGATTTTTCCAAAAAAAATACACACCCCGAACGCAACGCGTTCGCGGGCGGCTGCGCGTTGCGCAGCCCAACGACGCCCGTGGCATCGTGACGACCACAAGCCACGGCCCCTTTTCTTTGTTCTATTTCTTTTAGATCTGGATTCTGGATTCTGAATTGCCAATGGGGTCCGGATGGCCAGGCCATCGCCACCCCATCGCTTCTCTTGCGGGATTTTCCGCCCGCGATTTGAAAATCGGTAAAACATCGCGACCTCCGCCGAAGGCCCTTGTTTCCTTGGTCTGTGGCCCGGCGGAGCCTTCCATAAAGGGGAGGGCGCGGCTCCCGCCAAGCCGACTTTTCCCACCCCATCTCTCAACGAAAGAACGCTCAAGGCCCAACTGCTCCAGAGCTTTCGGATAGGGTGGCCATATGGGGTGGCTATATGGCCAGGCCATCGCTCCACGGACGGCCATGCACGCCACCGCGCGGAGCGCGCCCTTAACCGGGTAGAATACCGAAGGGCGGGAGCCCTTGGGATCGCCTGCGTGAAATGCAGTCCGGTACGGGCGAATACCGGAACGCCAAAGGCGTTCGGGATAGCCTGCGCGGAGCGCAGCCCGAAGGGCGACAGAGCGAAGCGAAAGAGGCAAACGAGCGGACGCGAGCGAGGCAATTGCCACTCCGCTGGCGACCGACATTCTCGACCCTGCCCACATCGCTACGCGAAGTGTGGCGGGCAAGCCGCAGACAGCGCAGATGTCGCAGAAAATTCTCACTTCCTTCTTCGGTGTCCCGGTCCCGGCTCAGGCCGTCAACTTTTCCCAATTGCGCGGGTTTCCGCTTCGCGACCGCCCTCTTGAACGGATTGAGCAACTCACTTCGCTGCCTTTGAAGTCGGCGGTGTTTCGAGTCACAAGCGTCATCGATTTTCGGTGAGGGCCGGCCTCGCAAGTTCGTCAACGAGGAGATCAAGCAAAAGGTGGGATGTCTCCGAAGCGCGAGGAAGCTGGTACGGTCGATTTCCATCGAGCGCAGATCCCAATGGGCGGCTCCGGGCATACGCTTCACCGTGCTCTCGATCTCTAAATGTTCGATGTCAGGTCATGACACCTCTGCTACGTTCCTTCACTCCTCCCGGCCAAAATGACAGGACTGCGCGACATAGCGAGAGCGGTGAATCTTTCCGTAGCGACGGTATCGCGCGCACTGCGCGACGACCCGGCGGTCGCTCGTGAGACAGTCTTGGTCGTAAAGGAGATGGCTGGACGTATGGGCTATCGATCCAATCCGCGCGTTGGAAATCTGATGTCTTCGCTCCGTCGGCGACAAGGCCGCACCTTCCGTGGAAATCTCGGCCTCATCTGGATGGATGCTTCCGCTCGAGCGCGCGGACACGAGGATCTGATCAAGATCCAATCCACAGCTCGGATGCGGGCGGACGAGCTCGGATACTCGTTGGATGAGTTTATCCTCGACGATCATCGGCCCGAATATCTGCTTCGCATTTTGAAGAGCCGTGGCATCCAGGGTCTTCTCTTCTCTCCTTCCTATCAGCGGAGAGGAATCACGCATCTCCGGTTGCCTCTCGACACGTTCTCCGCCGTAGCTATGGGTTGGGTGATCGCGCGCCCTCCGCTGCACTCCGTCCGGGCAGATCAATATCAGGCCATGGCGCTCGCCATGCATCACGCTCGCCATCTCTTTAAAAAAGGGGTGGCGGCAATCTGCGATCATCAGGCTCTGCGACGCTCGAACTACGTCATGCGCGCCTGCTTCCTCGACCAGCATCCTCTGGGGCCGGCGGTAGCGCAGCACCTGTTCTTCGATCACCGAACGCTTGCCAAAAAGCAGATGGGTGCCCTCTTGTCCCGTTACAAAATCCAAGGTTTGATCGTGCAGCGTGAATCGGATTGCCCGGGTTGGCTGGACGAGTTCATCCCTCCTCGCTTCCGTATTTACCTGGAGAGGCCGAGTCCATCCGCGGTTCACGCGGGATGGATCAATCGTGACTATTTCCTCACCGGTCAGTGGGGCGTCGAGATGCTGGTGGATCTGGTCCAGCGTGGGGAGAAAGGCATCCCGATGCGCCCGAAGACCATCCTCGTGCCGCCGGGCTGGAGGCCCGCACGCGCCGAGACCTGATCCGCCCGGAGTTTTACGGCAGGACACAACGGATCGCGTCGGCGATCACGTATCCATTCGCCCCGTCGTTGCGGATCTGGACGTAGGCCGACGTACCTGCGCTGAAGTAAAATTTGCCCAGCAAGACCCAACCCCCGCCATTGATCTGCTGATTCACGGCAACGGTATGTAGGACGCCGTTCGAGTCAAAGATATCGATTGGCGTATTCGACGCCCGGTTCATCCCACTCGTCCAGCGGGCATAGACATCGTAGTTCCCGGCCTGCGGCATCGTGGGTGTGAATCGTACGCACTTTCCGCCCGTCGCGCCCGTATTGTTATCCTGCAAGTAACCGCTTCCATAGAAGCCCGTTGTCGATGAACTGGAAGTCCAGCTGCCAGTTATGGTGACCCCGCTGGAATCGGCATCGTCCTTGATGATAGAGGGAATGTCGCCCTCGACCAATTTGATGGCGTCGGCGATCACGAAGCCGTTCGCTCCATCATTGCGAATCCTCACCAGCCCCGTGGTTCCGGCGTTGAATTGGTACGTGGTCCCCAAGCGCATCCAAAAGTTGTTGTTGGCCGTTTGGTCAACCTTGAAGGTGTGAGGCGTGCCAAGGGAATCAACAATGTCGATTGATGCGTTGGTCGCCCGATTAGCCGCACTCGGCCATCGGGCATAAACCGCATAGTTTTTCGTTTTTGTGATCGTCGGAACAAACTGCACGTATTTACCTCCAACGCCGCCGGTGTTCCCGTCCTGGAGGTAATCGACGCCGTAGTAGCCGGTGTTGAAAGTACTCGATGACCAGTTTCCTACTTTGGTTACTCCGGTGGAATCCGCATTGTCCATGATGATGGCTGGCGGGGCGTAATAGTGCACCCAATCGACCAGCATCTCGCTCGGCAGCTTGGTGTCGTCAGGCAGAGCGGCGCCGTAGGCCAGAGTGGTCAGCCAGATATTGGCACTATTGTGGTCTGGGTAGGCGGAGATATCTGTGGTCGAGGTCTCCACGCCGTCGAGGTAGTAGGTTACAGTACTCGGAGTGAAGAGTGCGGCGATGGTGTGAAAATTCGCACTTAGGTCGCTCGCGGTCACCGTGTGAGTGCCGATGTTGTGTGCTTGCGGCGATGGACTCCATTTGTGGTAGTTCGTGGTATAATGGGTCAGGTTCGCGGAGTCCTGCTCGCAGAAATCCACTTCCTGCATGTTGGCTCCGAGGCCGGTGTCGACGCCGTTGTAGCCCATCGACCAAAAGGATGAGTGCCAGCCGGCTCCGGCGGGCACCTTGAAACGAGCCTCATAGTAGCCTTCGGCGAATCCAGCTTTGGAGATAACACCCCCGCCGGTGTACCCATAGGTGCCAGAGACCTGCTTTTTGACCGCCAGATGCAGGTACCCGCCGCTGACACTCACATTGGCGGCCAGCTGCTGGCTGTTTGCCTTCCCATCAGTCCGGTAGCCCCACGCGCTCGTGTCCAGTCCGGATCCGTTGAATTCGTCGGAAAACGCAAGAGTGTAGCCGGTTGGAGGACTCGCGAATGCTCCAGGGGCCAGCGCCAACCAAAGGAGGAGGCTTTTGACAAAATATGACCACAAATGTTTGGCCGGTGAGAGACAAAGGCAGGAAGAAGACATGATATGCGTTCGCGAAAGGTGAGGGATTCCAGGGCGGATCGAGCCAACCCCGATTCTGACTGAGGCAGCTTAAAATCCCGCCCAAGCGTGGAAAGGCTCCTGCAATGTAACAGTTACATCCGTTTCAATAGTCTGTTCGAGCGTGCGTCCAAGGGAGCCCTCCTCACTTTTAGCACAACATGGTTCGAGAGGTTGATTGGAACTCATTCCGGCGTGTAACCTGTTCGGCAAAAGCTCGCCGCCCGGCGTTATCTCCAGGAAAAAGCCCTATGGCCAAGTATCTGATTTCCTTCCCGAGCGCGGCGATGGTCGTGCCTGAAAGCGAGCTGGAGTCGGTGGGCCGCGATGCTCACGCGGTGATCGAGGAGGCGAAGGCCGCCGGGGTCTACGTCTTTGCCGGCGGTCTCGACGAAAGTATGCCGCCCGCGCTTGTCTCGGCGGATGGCACCATTGCCGAGGGAGGCTACCCGTGGGCGCCACCGCTCAATGGAGGATTCGCAGTGCTGGAACTGCCCTCTCGTGAGGAGGCCGTGGCCTGGGCCGCCCGGATCGCGAAGGCCTGCCGTTGCGATCAGGAACTCCGGGTCTTTGGATTCGATCCGCAGCCCTGACCACGAGGGCATTGGTCCAGCGAAAGTGTTTTCGAGTCAGAAATAGGCCGAAAATAAGGGCACGAGCTGCCGTTCACAGCAATACGATGGCGGTGCCTGATCCGAATAACGAGCGACGTACCCGAGCCTCCTAAGGAGAACCCCGGGTGCTGTTTAGCCCCGTTGCGGTTCTGAATGGTTCGCCTACCATAATCGGTTTTTCCAATGGGAACACGCACCTCAAATCCCCGGCCAAATCTGCGGAGTTCTCTCTATTTACATCCCGGCTTGCCTCGCTGATGGTCCTCCGCCTGTCGCTCACGTGGGAAAATTTGTTCACTTCCCGCGTTAGAGTCGGATTGCACCCCCGGTCATCCGAGCCCTCTCCGAGGGGTAACAGCTTCGGAATCCCTGATATCCCTATGAATTCTCAATTTCCCGCCCATCGCTTCGCTGCTGCCCGCCCATTTAGCCTTGCTCTCGCCGCCTCATTCCTGGCGGTCTCGGTCGTCTCGGCGGACGCCGCAACCTTGACCTGGAATGTTCCCGGGACGGCTAACTGGACGGCCGCCAACTGGGGCGGGACGCTGCCGACGTCGAACGACGACCTGATCTTCAGCAATCCGGGGAACAACGCCAACAACACCGCGGTGTTGTTGAACGGCACGTCGGGTTTCTATCGGAATCTCTCGATGGGCTCTTCCTACAATCAATCCGTGGGCCTGACGGTCCGAGGCACTCTCACCGGGACGAGTGCCAACGTCGGCAGTCGCGCGGCGGTCTCCGTCGACGGGGGCAGTTGGACGAACTCCGGCGCGTTGAACATCAATCTTTACAGCAATTTTTCCGTGACCAATGGCGGGTCGGTCTCGGCCGCCAGCAGCGCCATCGGCGGGGACTTCAACGTCATCAGCGGGGCGAACGTGACCGTGACCAGCGGCACCTTCGGGGTGACCGGGTCCCTGCTGCTCAACGGACAGAGCACGCTCCTGATCAATGGCGGCTCCGTGACCTCCGGCAGCTCGGTGATCGGTCAGACGAATTCCTCGCGCGGCACCGTCACCGTGAGCAGCGGCACGTGGACGAACTCCGGCGACCTGACCGTCGGTTACGCGGGCTACGGGACGTTGTCGGTCAGCAATACCGGCCGGGTCTCGGTTGGAAACACCCTGACCATCAATTCGCAGAGCCCGGTCACCGTCTCCGGCACCTCCTCCGCGCGGGGCACGCTTTCTTTCCTGAATTTCGCCAACAACGGGGCCACCTTTACTGTCGATGGCGGCGTCCTGCAGGCCAGGGGGAACAACGCCAGCTTCGTGAATGGCGTCACGATCAATGGCAACGGCGCCTTCCTCGATACCGCCGGCTTCACCATCGGCGCGTCGGGTTTCTCCGGCACCGGCGCCTTGACCGAGATCGGCGGCGGGGCGCTGACCCTCTCCGGCACAAATACCTACACCGGCGGCACGACGGTCAAAGCCGGCGCACTCACCGTGACCGGATCGATCACCCACCCGGCGGCTGAAACGCGCATCGGCGATACCACCGGCGACAACGGCGGCCTCACGCTCAACGGCGGCTCGATCAGCGACACCTACGGGTTCCTTGGCTTCGCCTCCGGGGCGACCGGTTCCGCCACGATCACCACCGGCACCTGGACGAATTCCATGGATCTCTACGTCGGCTACGGCGGCGCCGGCACCCTGCAGCTCAACGGCGGGACCGTGTCCGCACGGAGCGTCTTTCTCGGCAATAACAGCGGCAGCACCGGAAGCCTGACCATCGCCGGCGGCTCCCTCACGACGACATCCAACCTCCTGGTCGGCAATGGCAGCAACGGGACCCTGAACATCACCGGCGGGACCGTGACCTCCGGGTCCACGAGCCTGATCGCCCTGGGCGGAACCGGCACCGTCAACTCGACCGGCGGGACGTGGAACATCACCGGCGACCTGCTGGTCGGCAGCGGCGGCAACGGCACCCTCTCGGTGGGCAATGGCGGCGTGGTCGGCGTGAGCGGAAACGTGATCGCCAATCCGGGGTCGACCGGAGGCACGATCACGCTCTCGGGTACCAGCGGGGCGCGCGGCGTGCTCGCTGCCAGCCAAGTGGTAAAGGGCGGGAGCAGCGCGACCCTGAATTTCGCGGGCGGCATCCTGCGGGCGCGCGCCGACCAGTCCAACTTCCTCTCCAACTACGCCTCCGGCGACGTGACCATCGGCACCGGCGGGGCGTTCATCGACAGCAACGGGTTCGCCATCGGCATCAGCGTGCCGCTGACCGGGAGCGGCAACCTCACCAAGCTGGGTGCGGGAACCCTGTCCCTCACGGCGGCCAATACGTATGGCTATGACCAGGGCACGACGGTGAAGGGCGGCACGCTCGCCCTGCCCGCCGGCGGCTCGATCACGACCGTCCAGGGGAATACGATCGTGGGCGAGTCCAGCGGCGACAACGCAGCCCTGCTCATCAACGGCGGATCGATGACCAATTTCCGCAGCTATCTCGGCAACGTCGCGGGCAGCACCGGGAGCGCGACCGTGACCTCCGGCAACTGGAACACCGCTTTCGAGCTCTATGTCGGCAACGCCGGCACGGGCAGCCTGCTCGTCAATGGCGGCAGCGTCTCGAACACCGACGCCTTCGTCGGCAACGGCGGCTCCGGCACGGTGACGGTGAGCAGCGGCTCGTGGGCCAGCTCCGGCGACCTCACCCTCGGCAAGGGCACGCTCTCGATCAGCGGCGGCTCGGTGACCAACGCGGCCGGCAGCGTGGGTTCGCTCGGCACCGGTACCGCCAACGTTACGGGCGGGACGTGGACCAACTCGTCGAACCTCACCATCGGCGCCGGGAACACGGGCATCCTCTCGATGACGGCCGGCACGCTCAAGGATGCGGCGGGCGTGGTGGGCAGCGGCGCCGGCGGCGTGGGCAGCGCTACCATCTCCGGAGGCACCTGGACGAACTCCTCCGATCTCTCGATCGGGTCGAACGGCGGCAAGGGCACGCTCCTGCTCGACGGCGGCGCGATCACCAGCGCCTCGGGCGGCGTCTTCGGTAGCACCAGCCAGGCCACTCTCACCAGCGGCTCCTGGAATGCCACCGGCGGATTTTCGGTCAACGCCGGCACGTTGCTCATCAATGGCGGCACTCTGATCAGCCGCGGCGGCACGATCAGCGGCACCACCACGGTCACCAGCGGTTCCTGGAATACCAACCGCGGCCAGCTCACCGGCGACCTCAACATCAGCGCCGGCGGCGGCGCGACCGCCCGCCTCACGATCAATGGCGGCTCCGTGACGGATAACTATGCCCGGGTCGCGTTCGGCGGCTTCCAGAATGCCGCCGTCACCGTGACCAGTGGCACGTGGACCAACCTCGCGGACATCTTCGTCGCGGCCACCGGCGGCACGGGCAGCGTGCTCGTCAACGGCGGCACCGTGACCGCGGCCAACTCCGGGATCGGCGCGGGCGGATCCGGCTCCGCCACGATCACGAGCGGGCTCTGGTCGAACGGCGGCGATTTCACGGTCGGCTACAACAGCACTGGCTCGCTCACGCTCTCCGGGACCAGCGGCAACCGCGGCGTGCTCCAGGCGGGTCGCGTGGTGGAAGGCACCGGGACCGGCACGGTTTCCATCGACGGTGGCATCCTGAAAGCCGCGGGCAACCAGAGCGACTTCCTCTCCGGCTTCGAGGCCGGGGACGTGACCGTCGGTACCGGCGGAATCTTCGTCGATAGCAACGGTTTCGCGATCGGCATCTCCCATTCCCTCGGCGGTGGCGCGCTCACCAAGATCGGCGCCGGCACCCTCACCCTTACCGGCACGAACACCAGCAACGGCACCGTGGTGAAAAGCGGCACGCTTAATCTCGGCTCGGGCGGCTCGATCACTCACAACAACGTGGACGCGGTGATCGGCGAGGCCACGGGTGACAATGCGGCTCTCGTCATCGACGGTGGCACGTTGTCGAACGCCCAGAGCTACATCGGCAGTGGCGGAGCCACCGGCAGCGTGACCGTGAACAGCGGCACCTGGCAGACCTTCTCGAACACCTTCATCGGCTACAACGGCGGCCACGGAACCTTGACGATCAACGGCGGCGTGGTGAGCGGCAGCAGCGCCCTGATCGGCGACAATTTCGCGGGCGGCACGGGCACGGCGGTCGTCACCGGCGGCACCTGGAACACGGGTAACATCGTCATCGGATCCACCGGCGCCGGCAGCCTCTCGATCAGCGGCGGCGCGGTGAACGTGACCTTCAGCAGCCAGATCGGATACGCGGGCGCCCAGGGCTCGCTCACGCTTTCCGGCGTCGCGGGCAATCGCGGCGTGCTCCAGCTCGGGACCCTGACGGAGGGCACGGGCAGCGGCACTGTCCTCTTCAACGGCGGCGTCCTGCAATCCCGCGAGGGCGGGAGTCTCCTGAATGGATTCGAGGCCGGCGACGTCACCATCGCCGCGGGCGGCGCGTTCATCGACAGCCAGAATTTCCAGGCCTCCCTCAATGCGCCCCTCAGCGGCGTCGGCGGGCTGACCAAGCTCGGCGATGGCACCCTCACGCTCTCGGGCACGAACACCTATACCGGTCCCACCGATCTCTCCTACGGCACGCTGCTGGTCACGGGCGACAACTCCGCGGCTGGAGCGGTGACCGTCCGGCCGGGCGCCACCTTGGGCGGCATCGGCTCGGTGAACGACGTCGTGGTGCAGAACCTCGCCACGCTTCGCCCAGGGGTCGATGGCCCCGGCCTGCTGACCGTCGCGGGCGACCTGACCATGAATCTGAACGCCACGCTCGTCCTGGACTTCACGGGCACCGGCGCGGGAGCCTTCGATCAAATCGCCATCCGGGATATGTTCACCGCAGGGGGGACGCTCTCTCTCCAGGTCGGCTACGCCGCTGCCGTCGGGGACACCTTCACCGTCTTCACGGACGGCCTGACCGGGCGTGGCTGGAACTCCGGTGGCTTCACGATCACGACCAACCTTGGAAACGGCCTCACCTGGGACACCTCCAAGCTCGGCACCGACGGCATGCTGACCGTCGTTCCGGAGCCAGCGACGTGGGCCCTCCTGGGACTGGGCTTCCTGCTCGTGGTCGGTCGGCTGCGATGCTCGAGAGCCTCCACCCGGGCGGCCCGGTGAAGGCGGTCGCTCCAGACTGCCTGAGGAAAAGCATCAACGACGAGGCAGCGATCACCCGACATTTCGCCTTGGTCGCAGCGAGATCTGTTTTTTTGAAATTGCTCAATGGCTGCTTGGCGAAGCGAGGGCCACGAGCATCTTCGGTGTAAAATCCTTTCGATATCGCCTCGCGCCCTTTTCTCTCGCGACGGCTCTGATGTTTGGCGTCGGCTCCCCGCTCGGCGCCCAAACCTCCGCGTATCTGAACTCGGCAGCGTAGGTTCTCCGTCAGGTCCGCAGGGAGCCGGGAAAGCGGGGGCAATCCCGACTTCCCGGCCCTAAGCCCCGGGAGGGGGCGGTCGTCGAAGCTCTCCGTAACGGTGCGATTGCAACTCGACACGAGCGCATCTGACCAACCCGGGGGTAGGCCACGAGACCGGGAGTTACGCCCGCCGACGGCAGGAATCCTGATCTTCCTGCTCGGCGTCCAAAAGTTTCTGGAAGTAAGCGCTCCGATCAATCCCTAACCGTTGACACTGATCGTCCAAAAACGAGGCTAACTCGTGGGGGATACTCAGAATGATTCTAGAGGAGTTTCCCCCGACCAACGCAGTGGATGAATTCTCCATCTCTCGATTCTAGACCCTGCCGCAGTAATAGCAAAAGGGAAACTTTCCTACCTTTATTGGCATCTGGACCTGTGAGGATTAATTTGAAACCCGCAAAGAATATAGTATTAACCCATTATGTCTCATCGCCTCGATCAGGATGATACCAGTTTTACCCAAACTGCTGCTTCTGGCGCATCTCTCGAGGACGGTCTTATGTCCCGCCAGCCGCCTGGCTTCGAACCACCATCGGAATCGATTTCCCCGGCTCTGACGAGTCAGGCGGAATTCGAAGCGACGGCAGACTGTGGGACGACCCCGCTCGGAATTCCCGTGGTGGCTCCGACTCACAGCGGTGCGCCGCGTCCCCTTTGGGCAACGGTGGAAATCGACTCGGAAATTGTTCAGTCCGCGCAGGTGGTCAATGCGGCGATTCGAAGAGACTGCTCGAAGACGCAATATCTGCGTACGCTTCTGCAAAAGGCACACCGGGCTTCTCTGTTGCTCTTTCCCGTCGTCTTCGAACTTCGGCAATGGTAGTGCGTGGGTTGGAATTGAAGCATCTGCAAACCCTGCGGAAGTGGGATGTCCCTCCCGGGCGGGATTTTCGTCGCCGACGCAGACCACGGCGACTCGTCACATGCACCATCTGATTTACCTCAGCACCACAACGCAGGCTTTCCGGGAGGAAGAACTGCCGGAAATGCTGGTCCGAAGCCGGCATAACAACGAGCGGCTCGGAATCACCGGCCTCCTTCTGTACAGACATGGAAGTTTTCTGCAGGCGCTCGAGGGCGAACGAGAGGTCGTCGAATCTCTGTACGTGAAGATCACGCACGACCGTCGGCACCATGGATTGCAGATCCTGTTCAACGAAAAGATTCCCGAACGCGAGTTCCCTTCCTGGACGATGGGATTTCACGACCTGTCCTCCCTTCCTCTCGACGGCTTCAACGACCTTCTGAACCAACCCCCGGAGACGTTGGCTCTTGCCGGCTACCCCGAGAAAGTCCGAGCATTCATGCGCACGTTCGTGTGACGTCCGGTGGGACGCTCGCGGACCTCACCTTGGCGGGACGGCGACGGTACGAAGGGTCTGCACCCGCGGGCCTGGCTCGGGGAACATCCTGCACCGGCCTGCCGGACTTTACCTGTGGGATAAGGCCTGATCGCCGGTCCTGCCGGCAATCTTCCGGTTGGCGAGGCCGAGGGACCCTGGATCCGGGGATCCAAGGCCCTGCGGCGCCCGAAGCCTGCTTCTCCTTAATGGGAAGGCTATGGGGCTTGGAAAGACCATTGCTGATTGGTCCCGCTGTTGCCGGTCCACTGGTCCACCACGGCGCCGGGTGCGGTCGATTGTCCCACGACCTCCATCAGCTTGCCACTTTGCACTCCCTGGAGCGTGTAGTAGCCGCCCGAAGTCGCGACGAAATTCCATTTCTGGTTGCCCCCGCCATTGTCGGTGTAGAGCTGTACCGCGGCGCCATCGGCGGTGGATTGCCCGGCGACTTCCAGGACCTTGCCGCTTTGCACCCCGACGACCTTGTACTGGCCGCCGCCGAGGCTGGTGACCGTCCAGCGCTGGTTGTTGCCGCCGTTGTAGCCCCACTGGTCGATCGCGGTGCCATTCGCGGTCCCCTGGCCGGTGGCATCGAGGGCGAGCCCGCTGTTGCGGTTGATGATCTTGTAGGTCCCGTTCGCCACCGGGGTGGCGCTGGTCTCGGTGCGCCACCAGTTGAGGCTGGACGAGCCGCTGGTGAAGACCAGGCGTATGGTGTGGTAACCGGGGGCGTAGGTGCCGACGGTGCCGAGGTCGAAGTTCACCCACGTCTGCCAGCCGCCGGTGTTCGGCAGCGTCTTGACCGGCTGCGCGATGCCATCGACCACGAGCTGCATCTGGGCCGTCCCGGTGATCGTGGCCACCCGGACCACGAAATGCGGCGTGCCGGAGAGGGGCACCCGCTGCCACTCGAGCCATTCTCCCGGTTGCACCCAGCCCACGTAGTGACCGGCACCGATGTCAGTACTGTCGCCGATCGCGATGTTGCCGTTCCGGTAGTAGTTGGTCAGCCCGTTGCCGCCGGCGGCTCCGCCAAAGGTGTCGCAGCCCTCGGCCTCGAATTTCATCTGGCTCGGGAAGGGGTTCTGGCTATGGGAACGAAGGATGCTCAGCCGCTGGTTCGGAAAATCGTACAGCGTCTGGCTGTAGCTGAGAGGCGTGCCATTGGTATCGATATTCCGGGCGCGATAAAGGGCGGCGTCTTCCTCGTAGTCCGTGAAGCCTTCCAGCAGGGTGAGCGACGCCCCGGCGCCGACCGTGTTGTTCAGCGTGCTCTCCAACAGCGCGCCATGGTTGGGATCCACGTAGTCGTTTTCACCAGGGTGGTGGAACCCGCCGACCCCGGCGCCCATCGTCACTCCGTTGAAGGTCGCCATCGTATAGGGGGTGCTGGCGCCGAACCACCCGTGGGTTGCGTCGATCACCGAAGGGTTGTTGCAGGTCGTGTCGCTATCGAGAAAGTCCCGGTTGACGATGATATACGGGTTGAAGCCAAAGTCCGCCTGGCACCGCGTCCGCACGTAGTTGATCGCCCGGGAGACATTCCCCTGCTGGTTTCCGACGAAAAATCCGTTTCCGGTCCAGATGTAGATCACGGGCCGTCCGTTGATCTTGAAGCGGTTCGCATCCGGCACGGTCTGGTAGAACAGCTTGTAATTGTAGTCGTAGATGTAGACCCAGTTGGCGGGATTCGAGATGTCGAACGGCTGCGCGTAGCCGTAGCCCCGGCCGTTGGCCATGTTCCACTGCGCCGTCCAGGAAGCCGCGTTGTCGTCGAAGATCGCAAACTTGACCTGATTCGTCAGCCCCTGGGCGTTGATCGCCGAGACGAGGGCCGCGATCTCGGTTGGCGGGTGAGCCGTGTTCGGCTGGGAGCCCACGAGGTTCGGACATACGAAGTCCACGCCTGATTGTCCCAGTTGCTCGGCCCAGCTCGCAAAGGTGACATTCGGACTACCGGGCACGGGATTGTAGAGCGAGATGTTGGATTGACCGGGGTAGTTCGGGGGATTGTTCTCCAACTGACCGCTATAGGAATAGCCGCAGGTCACGCCCAGGTATTGGGCGGCGGCAGGGTGGACGGTCAGCAACGAGATGGCGGTGACCAAGGAAAGGACTCCGAGCGTTCGGGAAAAAATTCCACGAAACATCCGGGGATGATGATGATTTTCGAACATGTCTTGGGAGGGGGAATGGCCAGGCGCCTGCGCGCATGGCGGGGTTGAGGAACATCGCCAATGACCACTCTCTCCCTCTCGCGGTCGAGGAGAAATCGGGCTCCGGCTCCCGCGTTTTTGGTTTACAGTAATCAATTCCCCGTGAACGATTTCGACGCTTGGACGGCCGCTGACGAGGCGCGTTCTCGACCTTGCGATTTCACCGCTCCCGGCTTTTCGGGATAGAGTATCGATCGTCCCCGCCCGGGATGCGACGGGCTTGGGAAGGCCCTCCGGTCGTCACCGTCGGTTCCGCGCCCGCGAATCCCACTCGCCCTTGACCGATCGCTCGCGGATGCCCTGCCAGCTGGCGAGCTTCGCCTCGCGCTTCCGGCGATCATACACCGCCTTGTAGAGGTATTGCGTGTCGATCGCCTCGGCTCGGGCCCGGGCGGCGGCACGACACTCCTCAAGGCTCAGGAACCACCCTCCCGTTCCCAGGCGCAGTCTCCGGCGTGCAGCTCGTAGGCATGGAGCCACAGCCTCTTCGAGATCATCGGATCGAAATAGCGGGCGACCTGCAGGCCGACTTCCCCGATCTTCCCGCCGCGGCGTACGATCCAGCGCTCCAGCACCTCCTCACCCGGCGTCCGCACGCAACCGTATCTTGCCAGTTGCTCGGCCAGCTCGATCGGATCCTCGGGAGGGAGCGATGGGTCAGGATACATGAGGGGCTTTTCGGGATGGTGCATATCGCGATTTAACACGATGGCGTCGGACAACGGCGGGGTGAGTCCGTTTTTGGCCGCATGAAAGTCGTGATCGAAAATCAGGAATCGGGATTGAGCTGGAAACTCCGGACCTCCCGGACGATCAGGTGCTTGCCTCCAGCTGATCCTCGGTGGCCGAGGTCAAGATCGATACCGGCGGGGACCGATGGCCCGGTTCTTGGGGCAGCTCTGGCCGGACGGATGCAATAATCCCTTGAGGGGGAGGCGACCAACTTTTTTGAAAAAGAGGACGAGGAGAAACCTTCCAGTCTCCCGTCGAGAAAATGGAAAGTCATTCCTTCCATATGGTTTCAAAACGTGGGGGTTACGGCCATTTGTGTCCTTTCGGACGAAGGTAGGCGTGAACATCTTGCCGTGCGTCTTCGGATCAGGGAAATTCCTCAAATGTTCCGGTCATAAATAGCCATGAGTGCTTCCGAGCCGTTTGCTGAAATGCCGGCAGAAGTCCCGTGCGATAAAACCGATAAGGAGCTCGACCATCGGGTGCGCCTCTACGACATCGCGCTCTCGGTGAGCGACGATTTTGCGTATCTGTTCGACCTGGAGGGTCGATTTACTTTTGCCAATCGAAAGTTGCTCGAAGTCTGGGGCAAGTCACTGTCGGAAGTCGTTGGCAAAACCTGTCTGGAGCTCGGTTATCCCGCCTGGCATGCCGAGATGCACATGCGGGAAATCCGGCACGTCCTCTCGACCAAACAGCCGATCAAAGGCGAGGTGGCCTATACCTCGCCCACCGGGGTTTTTGGGATCTACGAATATATCTTCAAGCCCGCTTTTGGGCCCGACGGCGAAGTGGAAGCCGTGGCCGGCACCACTCGCGACGTTACGGATCGGAAACGCGTGGAAGAGATTTTGGAGAGACAGAACCAGGTTCTCCAGCTCCTCACCGAGGACAAGCCGCTCACCGAAATTCTCACAGCGCTTCTCGAACTCGTCGAACATGAGTCAGGACCAGAGGTCTATGGCTCCATCCTGCTCCTGGACGATGACGGAATCCTTCACCACGCCGCCGCGCCCTCGTTGCCGCCCAGCTATACCGGGGCGATCTCCGGCATTGCTGCTGGCCCCCATGTCGGATCCTGCGGGAGGTCGGCCTGGCTGGGCGAAAAAGTCTATGTGGAGGATATCGCCCGCAGCGAACTCTGGGCGGATTTTCGGGAGCTGGCCCTTTCACACAACCTTCGGGCGTGTTTGTCTTCTCCGATCCTGTCATCCAGCGGAAAGGTCTTGGGCATCTTTTCGGTCTATCACTCCCAGCCACGCAAAATTCAGCCCGGCGATACCCGGATCATCGAGACGGCCACCCGGACCGCGGCGATCGCGATCGAGCGCAAAAGGATCGAGGAAGCCCTGCGCAAATCCCGCGATGACGCCGAGGCGGCAAACCGCGCCAAAGACCACTTCCTCGCCGTTCTGAGCCACGAACTCAGAACTCCGCTGACCCCAGTCCTGATGGCGGTGGCCTCCCACCAGCTCGATCCCCGCATCCCGCCGCCGCTCCGGGAGGATCTGGCGATGATGAAGCGAAATCTGGAACTCGAGACCACGCTCATCGATGACATGTTGGACCTGACGCGGGTGATGAGCGGCAAACTCCAACTGCGCCTCGAGTCGCTCGACGTCAACGCGCTCGTTTCGGAAGCGTGCAAAATTTCCCAGCCCCAGATTGTCGAAAAAGCCATTCAGCTCGAGTGTGACCTGGACGTCCGGCATCCGCATATCATGGCGGACTCGGCTCGCTTTCATCAGGTGCTGTGGAACGTCCTCAAGAACGCGGCCAAATTCACCCCCTATGGCGGGAAAATTCGCATCTCGGCCGCTGCGGCCGACGGCAAGGTCGAGATCCGGGTGCGGGACTCGGGGGCCGGAATCAGGCCGGAATTTTTGACCCGGATTTTTGACGCATTCGAGCAGGGGTCGTCGAAGGCCGGTGGTCTGGGCTTGGGCTTGGCGATCTCCAAGGCCTTGATAAAATTGCATGCCGGCGACATTTTCGCGGAGAGCGATGGTCCCGGTTCGGGAAGCACCTTCGTCATTACCGTTCCGACGGCCGAGCCGGGTGGGACCGCCACCGACATGTCCACCGAGAAAACTTCCCTGGCCCGAACCGGCCCTGCGCGAATCCTTCTCGTGGAAGACCACGCCGACACCGCTAAAATTTTGAGCCGGGTGTTAGGCGCATCTGGATATGAAGTGCGTCACGCGGCGACCTTGGCGGAAGCCAGACGCGTCTCGGATACGGAGCCCTTCGATTTGTTGGTGAGCGATGTGGGACTTCCCGACGGAACGGGCTATCAGCTCATGGCTGAACTTCGGCCCAAGGGACTCCTCGGTATTGCCATGAGTGGTTACGGGATGGACGAAGATAAAGGGCGAAGCAGAGAGGCTGGCTTTTCCGATCATCTGGTAAAGCCGGTCGATCTGGCGACCTTGCGGCGGACCCTGGAACGGCTTCTTCAGGAAAAGACGTAATCCGGCCCGACGGCTCCTCCCCTTTCGAGACGGATAATCCCCTCGCAAATGACCCGGTCGGGCGATACCGTGTCCCTGCCATTTCCATCGAATGGTAATCAAGTGGCCAATCCCGATCTCCAACTCGTCGCCTTCGCGGAGGCCTTCCATCAGCGGCGAAATGCCATCACCCAGCTCTGGCTTCACCTGGTTCAGACTTCGCCCGATTTCACGACTCCCGAACGCCTCCCCATCCCTCAACTGGTCGATCATCTCCCGCCGCTCTTCGACGACCTGATCGAGTGCCTGAAAGGGAGGGATGAAGCAGCAGCTGCGGAACCTAATGCCCGGGCTCACGGCTACCACCGGTGGCAGCAACATTTTCGACTCGACGAACTGCTGCGCGAACTCCTGATGCTTCGCCGGATCGTCCTTCGGGAACTCGACGACTATGAGGCCGGGGAAGAGGGGCGCCTGACTGTCGCCCTCGACCGGGTGGTCAGAAAGCGGATCGAGCACTTCTTCGAAGAGGCGATCGTCCGGTCGACCAATCAGTTTTACGAGCAGCACGAAGCGGAGATCTCCAAGGACCGGGCGCTCCTGGCGTCGTTGCACGAAAGGGCACGGGACTCCTCGAACGAACACGCGGCCGTGGCTTCCGCTCGATTGAGACTGCTCCGGGTGATTGCCCACGAACTGCGCAATCTCCTGAATGCCGCGAGCTTGACCGCCGAAACGCTCCCCACGGAAAAGGACCTGGCCTGGCGGGATGAACTGCACCAGATGCTGACGCGCAATCTTCGCCAGATGACTGCGCTGGTGAACCAGCTTCTCGACGTCGCGCCGCTCCTCTCGGGAAGAGAATCAGCGGATCCTGCCCCGTTGGATGTCCCCCTCTTCCTCGAGCAGCAGACCGGTCTCTTCAGAGCCCTCGCCAAAGCGAAAAATCTCACTTTCACGGCCCAGTTCGACCCGGGCGTCGGGACCATCGTCACCGACGAGGCGAAGGTCCAGCGGATCGTCATGAATCTGGTCCAGAACGCGATCAAGTTCACGGATCAAGGCGGCGTATCGTTGAAAATTGCTCCCGCGGAGGACGGGCAGATCCGGCTCGTCGTCTCCGATACCGGTCCGGGCATCTCACCGGAAAATCATCAGAAAATTTTCGAGGAATTTCATCGGCTCCCTGGTACTCAGGCTCAGGAGGGTACCGGCCTGGGCCTGGCGATCGTTCGAGAATTGGTGCTCCAGCTCGGAGGGAAGATCGACGTTCTGTCCGAGCTCGGGAATGGTGCGCATTTCCGCGTCACTTTACCCAGCGGTTGCTGAGTTACGGCGTCACCGATGGAGGGATGAGGCCACAAAAGCTCCAAATCCGGCGAGGACGTCAGTTATGAAAGCCCCGGGGGGCCGCTGACAAGCTGGCCTGACGCATGGTCATCGAAACCTCGTGCCGACCGTGTGGACGCCAACGAGCTGATCTGGCTGCCAGCCACGTCGCTGCTAGCATGGCTAGGAAACCTTGTTCGCCTGGCTCGTCAAAATATCGATGCCGAAAGATGGCGCGAGTGCGACCATGCGTGCGATATCTTCCGGAGTTGGAGATAAGGGGATGGCATTCCGGTCGGGAAGCGAATGTCCGACTGCTTCAAAAAAGAGCTCGATGCCGGCGGGGGAGGCCGTCTCCAAAAGAATCGCGTCTTTCTTCCCTGTGTTCTTGAAGTGATGGGGGATGCCTCTTGGTGCAAAAATGAAATCTCCGGTTTTCAAGAGTTTGGTGGTGTCTCCTAGAAAGAACGTGATTTCGCCTGATAGCACAGAGATCGTCTCGTTTTCCCGGTGATGGACATGGGGGGGAGGTCCGGCATTGGGAGGAAGGGTGGCCTCCATGACGGTATATTTTTGATTGGTCGCAGTTCCATCCAGAAGAATGGCCACGCGGTCTCCGGCAACAGACAATACTTTCATAGATTTATGGGCCTGGTTCAGGGGCATCGACCCCACATGGACACAGAATTCCTGCGGTAAGGCGGAAAGGGAAAAAATGCTTTCGTCCCCGTCATACGGTCAAAGAAAGGGGGGGCGTCAACAACCCTGCCTCTTCCGGGATTCAGGCGGGGCGAGAGAGGGAAGATCGAGCGGATTGCGTTGGTCTGCACGACTTCACCAGAAGTTGCTCATCCCCCTCGTGTCGGCTGGTCCCCCTCCATCCCAGGTTCCGTGATCCTGGCTCCCTGGCTGGGCGGCGATTTCAAGATTTTCTCCTAGGGACGATGGCGGGCGGCTTGCTTTAAGCGGGTGGCATGTCGAAGAAACTACTTTCCCTGTTCGTAGGTCTCAGTCTTGCCTGGCTCGGAGGAGCCACGGCTACTCCCGCCCCGACACCTTCGCCGACGCCGGACGAGGATGCCTGCGTGGTCACGATTCACGAGGCCGCCCACGGCACGGTGACGGGAAGCGGCAGCGGCACGTATCACACGGGTGACGCGGTCTCCTTCCTGGCCGTGCCGGATGCCGGTTATGTCTTTGGCGGCTGGGATGCCGTCGGTGACGGGAAGGCTCAGAGCATCCCAGCCAGCATAAATCCCTATGCCGGCACGCTCCTGAAGAATCACGCGAAGGTCATCGACTTTACCCCGATCTTCACCATCGCGGCGGAGCCGACTCCGCCGCCCACCCCGACACCGGAACCCACGGCCACGCCAATCGAGAATCCAGATCCGACGCCCACGCCCGAACCCACGGCGACACCGCCGGCCACCCCTTCGCCGACCCCGATCGAAGGCGGGTTCATCTTAACCGTGACTCAGTCCGAGCACGGGTCGGTAACCGATGTCTCCGGCCCCTACCATGCGCTGGACAAGGTCACGCTCACGGCGACACCGGAAAGCGGCTACGAGCTGGCGAACTGGATCTACCTGTACGGCCCGGGAGGGGGCTCGCCGGACCAGTTCCCTCCGACGAATCCGCTGGAGTTCGTCGTGCCCGCCAAGGCGCCATACGCGTCGATCACGATCATGCCGGTCTTTGCGCCGAAGGAGCCTGGATCCGTGCCGGACGAAAGCCCGACGCCGGCGCCTACGGTCCTTACGGGAAGTGCCGCAAAACCCCACATCGACCTCGGCTCGAAGGGCGGCAATGACGGTCGCTTCTTCACGAAGAAAAGCGTGGGCGTGATCAAGGGTATCTGTAGCCCCGGCGTGGATATCGTGGCCTGGAAGATGGGCAAGCGATCGGGCAAAACGCGGGTGGGAGCGGATGGCTCCTGGACCCTCAGGATCAAGTCGCTCGAGCCCGGCATGAACTCGTTGCTCATCTGGGGCGTGGACCGCAAGACGGGTCGCAAGACTGATCCGCACCGCTCGGTCATCGTCTGGCTGGCGGATTGATTGTGCGGCGATATCACGCCGCGGACTGTCGGCGGAAAGGGCGATCACTCTCTTTTCCGCCAATTTATCCCCGATATCTTGGCGCCTCGATACGGCGCGCCGGGATCTTCGCGGGTGAAGGATTCGTAATCAGGAACGAGGTGGCGCGGCGAGAGGCGGCGGGTTCTGAGGTGCGCGGTAGGTCGGGTCCTTGGAGCACAGAGGCTGAGAGGCTGTACATGGAAGCATCCTCCTTTGACCTGATCACGGCATCAGGGCGGGGCTGCGAGCTCAATTCGGCTGGTGATATTTCGCTTCCAGTGCGAGCATCCTGCCCGTGAAAATCCGTGGCATTTTCTCCCGCTGTTCGCGGCTCGCTGCGGCGACCGCTTTCCTCGTTTCCTTCGGCTCCGCGCACGCTTCCACCGACAATGAATCCGGCACGGCGGGGACGGCTGGCACGGCCGGCGCCTCCGGCTTCCCGACCAGCTCGGACGGGGGCAATGGCACCAGCGGCAGTGATGGCGGGGCCGCGACCGCCAGCGCGGCGACTTCCGCGGATGCCTCGAATACGGCCCGAGCCACGGGTGGCGATGGTGGGGGCGGGGGCAATGGCGGCAACGGGGGAAATGGAAAGAGCGGCGGCAATGGCGCCGCCAGCGGGGCGGGTGGTGTGGCCTCGGCCAGCGCGGCCTCGGCCGGCAGCTTCTCCGGCGACGGTGTTCACGCCCGGGTGGACGTGGACGGCGGCGACGCGGGCAGTGCGGGCGCAGGCGGTCTGGCCGGGTATCCCGGCACGCCGGGCCATCCGGGAGTGGCCGGGAGCGGCGCGAATGGAGGTGACGCCCACGGCAGCGCCACCGCGTCGAATTCCGCCCCAGGAGGCGCGGTGGACGTCCTGGCCAACGTGTCCAGCGGCACGGGCGGTTTCGTGACCTCGGGGCCCTCCTCGGGCTCGTTCTCGGGAGGAAACGGCGGCGTGGCAACGATCGGCGCGGTCACGGGGGTCTCGACCGGCGGCGGGGCGGTCATCGTGCAGGCCGGAGTCAACGGCGGCGGTGGCGGCGGTGCCGCAGCCTCGATCGGCGGCAACAATCCCATCATCTACGGGACGGGCGGAGCGGCGGCCTCGGTGA
>Ga0310811_10002055_pt1 | contig 25066 bp, 26 predicted proteins | sample YCmetagenome_FD_207642 | JGI IMG/M metagenome (GOLD analysis project Ga0310811, IMG submission 207642) | Soil microbial communities from experimental microcosm in Duke University, North Carolina, United States - YC | ecosystem: Engineered > Artificial ecosystem > Soil microcosm > Unclassified ... | reverse complement strand
TCGGCGAGCAGCTTGAACAGCATTTTCGGCGTCAGCGGCTCGGGCGACGCGAAGATCAGCGCTTCGACAACAGCTTTCAGCGAGTTATCCATCGTTCGTAGGACGCGGGCTCACGCCCCGCCGGTTGGATCACCAATCGGATGCGGCGCATCGCTCGGGCGGGCGCGCTTGTAGACGCGAATCGCTCCCGAGCCGCCGGATTGAAACACGCGAACGAGCTTCAGACGAATCATTTCGAGCAGCGCGAGGAACGTCACGATCATGAAGCCGCGCGAACCGTCGCCGTCCGCGAACAGATCCTCGAAGCCGCACGCTTCGGTTTCGGAAAGTCGGTGCAGCAGCTGGTCGATGCGCGTCTCGATCGGGATCTCTTCCGGCGGCAGCACCATCCGCGGACGACGACTGGCCCGTTCGAGGACGCCCTTGAAGGCGGCGAGCAGGCTGAACAGATCGACTTCCAGTTCCGGTTCGTATTCGTCACCCGCGGCATCGGCGACAGCCGCATCCGGCCGCATGAACTGCGCGCTGCGCAGCGTTTCGCGCTCATGCAGCAGCTCCGCGGCGGCCTTGTACTTCTGATGCTCGAGCAGGCGCCGCACCAGCGCCTCGCGAGGGTCCTCCTCGAGCTGATCGTCCTGCGTCGGATCAGGCCGCGGCAGCAGCATGCGCGACTTGATGTGAATCAGCGTCGACGCCATGACCACGAACTCACCCGCGACATCGAGATTCAGCTCCTGCATCAGCGCAATGTACGAGAGGTACTGTTCCGTGATGAGCGCGATCGGAATGTCGTAGACGTTCACCTCATTCTTGCGAATGAGGTGGATGAGCAGATCGAGTGGCCCCTCGAAGGTATCCAGCTTGACCTTGTAGGCGTCGGGTGACGACTCGAAATCGCTGTGCTCGGAATGCTGTTCGGTCACGTTCAATATCGGAGCTTCACCGCGTCGCGGACGCGTTCCATGGTGTGTTGGGCGATGGACCGTGCCTTGCGCGATCCGTCCAGCGCGATTTCTCGAATCCGATCGGGCTTGCTCATGATCTCGCGCCGGCGCTCACGCATCGGTTCGAGCACGCCATTGACGGCGGCGGCAAGCTTCGTTTTCACCTCGACGTCGCCGACCTTGCCAGCGCGATACCGGGTTTTTAAGTCATCGACCTCGGCAACGTTCGCGTTGAACGCGTCATGGTACATGAACACGGGATTGCCTTCGACAGTGCCTGGAATGTCGGCGCGCACGCGCTTCGGATCCGTATACATCTGCCGAACCTTCTTCGTCACCTCGTCCGCGCTGTCGGTCAGATCGATCGTATTCCCGTAGCTCTTGCTCATCTTGCGGTTGTCGAGACCCGGTAAACGCGACGTCGCCGTCAAAATCGGCTGCGGCTCGACGAACACCTCGCCGTAGAACTGATGAAAACGTCGCACCACCTCGCGTGACAACTCGAGGTGCGCGACCTGATCCTCACCGACCGGCACGAATTTGCCGTCGTAGATGATGACGTCCGCTGTCTGCAGCAGCGGATAGCTCAAAAAGCCAAGCGTCGAGAGATCCTTCTCGCTCAGTTGCTCGCGTTGTTCCTTGTAGGTCGGCACGCGCTCCAGCCACGGGATCGGCACGACCATCGAGAGCAGCAGAAAAAGCTCCGCATGCTCCGGCACGAGCGACTGAATGAAGATGGTGCTGCGCTCGGGGTCGACACCGGCCGCCAGCCAGTCAGCGATGTTGTCCAACGCGCCGGCCGTAATGCCTGCCGTGTTCGCGTATTCGCTCGTCAGCGCATGCCAGTCGGCGACGAAGTAGAAACAGTCGTATTTCTCCTGCAGCGCAACCCAGTTGGTGAGCGCCCCGACAAGGTGCCCGAGATGCAGCTTGCCTGTCGGACGCATGCCGCTGACGACGCGAGGTTTGTTCATTCGTTAGAGAAGCAGGGCTTGGACGGCGTCGGCTGCCGGGAACACGATTCTCGCCAGCATTCCGCTCAGTATCAAGGCGTAAAGGATAAAGAAGCCGTAGGGACGGAGCTGGTCGTACGCATGTGCGGCAGGTCCGGTCAATAGTCCCGCCAGCACGTTGCCGCCATCGAGCGGAGGCACCGGGATCATGTTGAAGATCGCCAGCAGCACGTTCAATGCGACGGTCCGGTAAAAAAACACCGCGAGCGGCGTCAGCGTCGCTTCCTGAAAGCGCCCGGAAACGGGCACGATGTGCAGCACCAGCGCCGCGCCGATGGCGATGACCAGGTTGCTTGCCGGACCGGCGGCGGCAATCGCCATGAATTTCTGTTTCCAGTGCCGACCGAGGCGCGCGGGATTCACCGGCACCGGCTTAGCCCAGCCGATGAGCGGTGCGCCCGTAAACATGGCGACCAGCGGGAACACTACGGTGCCGATCCAGTCAATATGAACGGCTGGGTTGAGTGACACACGCCCAAGGAGCCGTGCGGTCGGATCCCCAAAACGATCGGCGGTCACCGCATGCGCCGCTTCGTGAACGGTCAACGAAAACAGCAGAACGACGAATTCGATGAAGACGAGCGTGAAGTTGATGTTGGCCAACAGGCGGCCAGCGTACTAGAACTGCTGGGTCTTCTCCAAGGTAAGCGCGCTGACGGTGCAGACCAGACCAACGAACATCAACGCGAGACCGGCAAGTGATACCGGCGCTGCCCAGAGCAGGAGCGCTCCGCTGCATAAGAGAACCACGCGAATCAGAATGTGAACGAGGGCGGAAGAAACCGACGGCATGGTGTTCCCGTACGGGAGCAGTGCAATCGCAAGGCCCGACGCGAACGATGATCTCCTGCTGAGGTGCGACGCAATTCTATTGAAGCGCGCGCAATCGAGGCGTATCGTGATCCCCTGCTCAGGGGGCTAGCACCATGACAGCCACTGCACGCGCGCCACTCGCCTTCCCTCGCAATCTTCAAGTTCCGCTGCGGCCGCTTCGCATCCACACGTTGACGCGTCCGGCCGCGCGCAGGCCGGCAGATCAGAAGCTGGTCGAGCGGGTGCGGCGTGAGTTCAGCGACATGCGCGGCTTGTCGCCGACCCTTGCGCAGGCGCGCCGACTGTTTCACCTCGCAGACGAGGAGTGCCTCGAGATCTTCACCCAGCTGCTGCAGGAAGGTTTTCTCGATCTCTGCGCCGACGATCGCTATCGGCTGAAACCGCGGCTGTTATAAACCGACGATCAGCATCACGGCCGCTGCCGTCGATGCCGACATCAGCGTCCAGCCCACCGTCTTGAGCGGCGGCGCGGTGGTGCGAAAGGCAAACATCACCGCGACGAGAATGCCGGGGATGGCAGCCGCCAGCGGCGTCCACGGCAATACCGCACGTATCGCCGCTGCGCCGAGACCGGCCAGCGCCATTGCGGCGAGCGCCGCGAGCGCGGCGCGAGTCGTGCGAACTGCGCGCGGATTCCCTCCAGCGCGTACCTTCAGAATCGACACGCGAACGGCAAGCACACCCGCGACGAAGACCACGGCGAACGCGATAGCAATCGCGAGCGCTGTGACAACGGCTGCCCCCGCGGCCACGGCGATGGGCGCGGCCGTCAGCGAGAACGCAAGCGCGACCGCGATCTCCGCGGGCCCGCTCTTTTCATGCTTTCGCAGAACGCCGGCGGCAACGACCATGGCGGGAACCAGCGGCAAGACGAACCACGGGCGAGCCGCAGGCGGTGCGAGCACGACTGCGGCGATGCCGACCACGGTCATCGCCGCGCCGATCATCATCAGCACCGATCGGGCGCGGCCGGCAGATTCCGTCCTGACGCGCGCACCGCGGCGTCCGAGGAGCACCATCAGCGGCTCGTGCGCAAGGAAGCCAAGGACAACGGCGACACCCGTAAGCGCCGCCGCCAATGTCACACCAGACACAAGGAACGTGGTCACCAGCGGCAACACCATCTGGCTGTAGGCGCCGTGCTCGCGCGGCAGCATCAGCATTCAGGCATGCGCGCGCCGCAGCATAACCGAGCTGAGGAACAACAACGCCGCAAACGCGACCAACTGGCCGCCAAGCACAATGCGATTGACGTCGATGGCCGGCTTCCACGACACGTCTTCGCCGTGCAGCACGAACACGCCCGACGGACGGCCCTTCATGCCGAATCCTGCGCCACCCTGCGCGGCGTCCGTGCCGCCACCTCCGCCGCCGCCGATCAAAGCCGTCGGCACCAGCGTGGTGTGGTCAACGGTGATAGGTTCGCCAAACACTCGCCGTGCGCTCAACACGTCCTGCGCGCCCGCCAGGATACTTTGCAGATCCATCGCCCTACCCTCCAGGTATGGAAGAGAACGTGCACGGTTTGCACCAACGGATCCGCAGGTCCTGACCATGGTTCGGGCGGGCGCAGGGAGATCTGGCGCGGAAAATTACGCTGACTTTGCGAAGTAATCGATGACCGCCGTTGCGGCTTTCGGCCCGACCACCATCTCCAGCTCTTCGCGCGTGGCGCGGCGAACGCCGGCAAGGCTGCCGAACTTCGTCAGCAGCGCCCGTCTCCGCCGCGGCCCGATCCCCGGCACATCATCAAGCTGCGATCGCAAGTCGCGCATCGAACGCGCCTTGCGGTGGAACGTGACCGCGAACCGGTGCGCCTCGTCACGAATCCGCTCGATCAGCAGCAGCGCCGGATCGTTTTCGGCCAGCACGATCGGCTCCTGCCTGTCGCGCGTGAAGAGCAGCTCCTCTCTCTTGGCAATGCCGACCGCCACGAGGTTGCCCAGTCCGATTCCCTCGAGCGCTTCATACGCGGCCGTGAGCTGCCCCTTGCCGCCGTCGATGAGAATCAGATCGGGAAACGGTCCGCCGTCCTCCAGAATCTTCCGGTAGCGCCGCTGCACCACTTCACGCATCGCGCCGAAGTCGTCCGCCGTCACGCTGCGGACGCGGAACTTGCGGTACTCCGACTTCTTCATCCGCCCGTCTTCGCAGACGACCATCGACGCGACCGTTTCGCTTCCCTGGATTGTCGAGACGTCGAAGCATTCAATCCGCCGTGGAATTGACGGCAGGCCGATAACCGCGCGAAGCGTTTCGAGTGCATCGAAATGCGCGGCGGTGTTCTCGTTGAATCGGGTGCGATACGACAGCTCCGCGTTGCGCGTCGCCAGTTCGACCAGTGCCTTCTTTTCGCCGCGCTGCGGCACGAGAATCTTCACGCGGCGGTCGGCGCGCGACGACAACCATTCCTCCATCGCCCCGCAGTCTTCGATCTCGATTGGCAGATCGATTTCCGCCGGCGGCACATGCATCTCGTAGAACTGCTGCAGTGTCGCCTGCAGCACGTCCGCATCCCGACCAGCGATGCCACCCGGGTCCGCCGCCAGCTCAATGCGCTCGACGATGCGGCCGCCGCGCATGGCAAAAACCTGGATCGCGCTGCCGCTGGGACCGACCTTCAATCCAAACACGTCGCGATCGCCAAGCTGCGCGGTGGCGACCTTCTGCTGCCGATCACGGAGAATCTGCACCGTGCGAAGCGCGTCGCGCACCTGCGCCGCCTCTTCGAAGCGCTGATCGTCGGATGCCTGCACCATCCGGTCGCGCAGCGTGTCGATCAGCTCGTCGTTGCGCCCTTCGAGCAGCAGCCTGGCATTGGCCACGGCGACGCCATATTGTTCCTCGGTGCAGATCTCGCGCACGCAGGGCGCGATGCACCGCTTGATGTCGTACTCCAGGCATGGGCGTCCGCGTTCGCCGGTGATCACCTCGTTGCACGATCGGATGCCGAACAGCCGGTGCGCCAGCCCCATCGTCCGGCGCGCGATTTTTGCCGGAAGAAACGGCCCGGCATAGAAGTCGCCGTTGCGTTCGACGCGACGGGCGACGAGCATGCGTGGAAACGACTCGCTTGTGGTCAGCTGCAAGAACGGATAGTTCTTGTCATCGCGCAGCAGGATGTTGTATTTCGGCGACCGTTCCTTGATCAGGTTGTTTTCGAGCGCCAGCGCTTCCATCACCGAGTCGGTCACGATGACGTCGACCGAGGTAATCTCTTCGAGCAGGGCGTCGTGACGCGGACTCATGCCCGCGGCGCCGAGATAGCTGCGCACGCGATCGCGCAGCGAGCGCGCCTTGCCGACGTAGATCGTCTCGCCCGTGCGATTGCCCCACAAATAGACGCCGGGCTGCTCCGGCAACCGCGCGATCTGCTCCTTGAGGTCGTCGATGGGCATGGGCTACTATGGCGAGTTTAGTTCCTAGGTGCGAAACCCTTAATTATAACAAAGCATGACATTTACGGGGTTCATCGGGAAGGTCTGCATGGCGCCGCTTCGCGCGATCATCAACGCGTGCGTGGCGCTCGGCATCCATCCCAACACGCTGACGCTCGTCGGCGTGCTGATCAACGTTGCCGCCGCCTCTGCCCTCGGCGTCAACCGGTTCCTCCTGGCCGGCTTCATCATGATCGTCGCGAACATCTTCGACTTCATCGACGGCAAGGTTGCGCAGCAGACGAACACGGTGTCGCGCTTCGGCGCGTTCTGGGATTCGACGCTCGATCGCTTCTCCGACATCGCGCTCTTCCTGGGACTGATCTACCTCTACTCGACTCTGCGGCGGACCGACTACGTCATGGTCGCGGCGCTGGCGATGATGTTCTCGATCATGACCAGTTACGCGCGGGCGCGCGCCGAATCGCTCATCGAGAAATGCAAGGTCGGCTTCATGGAGCGGCCCGAGCGCATCGTCCTGTTCATGATTGGCGCGTTCACCAACCGCATGGGGGCGGTGCTGTGGGTGATTCTGATCCTCGCGATTTTCACGGTCGCTGATCGCATCTACTACACGTATCTCGTGCTGAACGCGAGGACGGTGCCGCGGGGACGGAGTCCGATCACCAAGGTATTCACCCGCGCGTTTTTCTGGACCGACGAACGCAGCACGCTCCCCTACGATCTGATGGTGATCGCGATTCTTCTCTTCGTGTGGCTGACGCCGCCGATCTGGATCAACGATCCGACGGCGCCGGATATGGGGTTGTGGGCGCTGCTCGACAACCTGACCGGCGCGAAGGGTTCGGCCTTACCGTAAGGCGACGTAGTCGCTCAGCAAACCGCGAATCACTGAATCGAGCGCCTCGCGGTTTTTCGTCTCCATCAGCACCGCGGCGAGTGTCCGCAACTGCGGGTCCTCGCCGTCGGACACGCGTGACATCCGCTGCGACTGCGGATTCCAATACAACGCGACCACAGGAGGACGATCGGTGCGGTCGTGCCACTCGCGAAGCCTCGCTCGCGTGTAGTCTTCCCACAGCACGGCGTTGCAGCAGTGATCCGACGAATCGGAGATCACCGACACGCGCTGCGTCAGGTTTGTCGAAGTGAACGGCGGCCGCAGGGAATGCGGCACGGCGAACGCCCAGCTCAGTCGCGGCACACCGGCCACGATGAGCGTGCCAGGGGGCTCCGTAGCGGCTTCCCGTTCAATTTGCATCAGCGCGGCATATGAGATCGCGGCGTAACGATTCCACTCGCGCACCACGCCATGCAACTGGATCGCGTAGACGGTTGCGACCGCAGCTGCGGCAATGCTCGCCGCAATCCGGGCGAGGCGCGAGTCGTTGAGCACCCACACCGTTTCCACTGCGATTCCGAGCATTACGCTCCAGCCGAGCGCGGCCAGATACATGTGCCGCGGCGAGTAGTAGCCGGACATGAGGATCGGCGCGATGCCGAGCGTCATCCAGACCAGCCCGAAATAGATCGCGGCGCGCCAAAGACGCGGACGAATGGCAACCACGAGCGCGAGCAGCGCAATCCACACTGTGTCCTTCCACATCCAGTGCCGGATGCCTTCGCCGCCGACGACCAGACGGACGAGATGTCGGGAGCTGTCGGACAGGAATTCGTGCAGCCGCTGTGCGCTGAGGATGCTCTCGCGCGCGACCTCGTGGAACAGCGCATATCGAAGCGCGAGGAATCCAATCGTTAGCAGAATGTAGGGCACGTACGGCCGCAGCCATCGCCATGACACCTCAGTCGGTCGCCGCGCCACCAGCCAGTCGAACAAGACCAGCGCCGGGACCATTGTGATCGTGTTCTGCTTGCTGAAGAGCGCGGCGAAGAACAAGGCGACCGACCACCAGTAGTCACCCTGGCGGCGGATACTGGGGTCGTTGGTTGTGTCCGGCCTCAGGGGGACCGATCGGACATACAACAGGAACGACGCGAAGTAGAAAAATGTCGGCAGCGAATCGACGCGGCCCGTGACCCAGGCAACGCTCTCCGCCTGAATCGGCAACAGCACAAAGACGGCACCCGCAAACGCCGCGGGCACGAGCGACAACCCTGCAGCCGCCTCGGCAATCCACATCACCAGCACGCCGTTTGCCGCATGCAGCGCGATGTTGAGAACGTGGTTCGGCTCGGGAGCTGTCGCTCCGAACCACGATGCAATCACGTACGACGCCGCCGGGAAGGGCCGGATTTCGTCCGGCACATACCCCCAGATGTCTTCGGTCCACGGCGCGACGAACCATCGCGGGAAGTACGCGAGCGAGCGCTGTGAGAAGAGACCGACGACGCCGAAATCGTCCTGCATGAAATAGTCGTGCATAGTCGGCGCGTAGAAGACAAAGGCGGCGAGCGCGACGACGATCGCTGCGACCATCCGTAGATGCCGACCTTCAGGTCGGCCCTTCATACGAACCTTCGATGCAGGATCAGTCCGATCATGTTCACACCGGTACGCAGCGTCCCTGTGAACGAGCCGGTGATCTTCGAATCACCAATACGCCGGCGGTAGTTCACCGGCACCTCGATGACCGTGACGCCACGCTTCAGCGCCGCAATCACCATCTCGGGCAGGAAGTGCGACCCGCCCACCGTGAGGTCTTCCTGGATGCGGGCGAGCGCCGCGCGATGGGTCAGCCGCAGCGTACACCCGCAGTCGGTCAACGACGGCCCACCGTAGAGCACCTGAATCATTTTGGCCACGATCCAGTTTCCCCACCGCAGAAACCACCCCATGTTCGCCTGCTGCCAGATCAACTCCCGCGTCGTCCTGGTGCCGCACACCATCTCGAAGTCGTCGGCATACGCGAGCAGCTTCATGACGTCCCGGCCGACGAACGTGCCGTCCGGCTCCGCCATGATCACGAGATCGCCGGTCGCCTCCCGCAGTCCGCGACGCAGCGCGTTGCCGTACCCCTGCGCTCGCTCCTGCACGAGACGCGCACGTGTGGCTGCCGCTTCCGCGGCGGTGCGGTCGCGCGAGTTGTTGTCGACGACAACGACCTCGTCGACGACACCATCGAGAAAGAAGTCCTCGACGGCGGAACGGATATATCGCTCTTCGTTGTACGCCGGAAGCACGATGCTGACCGTGCGCGCGTTCCACATCAGGCTTTGCTCGCCACGACCAGCATTTGACCAGCCAGCGGTTTGATCGGGGAACGCAGATAGGCGCGCACCGTCCACGAGCGAATCGGCAGCCTGCTGCCGCGCATCGAATACGGAAGAAACCGCGCCTGAACGCGATCGATGCGGAAACCGTGCGCGCGCAGCAGGTTCGGCAGGGAGATGTCGGTGAACACCGATCGATGGGTGTAGTCGTCGAAGTAGTGCTTCGCCGCGTAGCGGAAGTTCGGCTGCACGACGACCAATCGGCCGCCAGGCTTGAGGAGCCGGCCGATATCGTCAACCACCGAGCTCGCAACCCCCGGCTCGAAGTGCTCGAGGATGTTCGACGCGAGCACCGCATCGAAGCTGGACGCGCCGAGCGTCAACAGCTCGCACGATGCGTCGAGCACCTTGGCCTCGACGCCTGGCCCGGCATAGCGCGCGATGTCGGGCCAGACATCAACAGCGACCCGCCGCGCCGCGGCGACGTTGTTGATCCACTCGCAGTAGCCGGCGCCAATCTCGACGACGTGCGCGCTCTGTGGGATCCACGACGCGAGGTGCTCGGCGACGACCTTCCACACCACGGCACGCGCCGGGTCCTCGGGCAGATGCGCCGCGTGATAGCCGTTCACCGCGCCTGCCATGACGCGGGAAGATTGCGCGCGATTTCGATCGCGTCAAACGGCGCGCTGACGCGCGCGCCGTGGTCACGCACCCATGCCGCCATGCGCGCGAGTCCGTCCTCGAGTGGGGTCTGCGGAGGCGCGCCGAACACGCGACGCACCTTGTCGTGCGAGGCGTGTGCGTGCTGAACCTCGTGCCGTGCATCGAGATGCACCACGCGCGGCTCGACGCCCATTGCGTGAGCCACGGCGTCAGCGAGCTGCAGCAGCGCGTACGGCTTATCGGCTCCGACGTTGAACGTGTCGTTCCACGCCGCCGGTATCTCGATCACATCGGCGATCAGCGGCGCCACATCGTCGATGTAGCTGAAGGCACGCGTCTGCGTGCCGTCGCCGAAGATCGTCATCGGCTGCTGCTGCAGAATCTGATTCATGAAGATGCCGACGACATTGCGGTAGCGGTCGCCGATGTTCTGCCGCGGGCCGTAGACGTTATGCGGACGGAAGATGACGTAGTTCAAACCGAACAGATCTCGGCACGCGCGCAGTTCCATCTCCACGGCGTACTTGGCGATGCCGTACGAGTCCTCAGGTACAGGGACGTCGTCCTCGGTCATCGGCGGAGGCGTGTTGCCATAGACCGCGATCGACGAGGTGAAGATGAACGTCTTGACGCCGGTGTTGACGGATGCGTTCAGCAGGTTGACGCTGCCGATCACGTTGTTCGTGTAGTTGAACCGCTTGATGAAGTGGCTGAGGCCCTCGGCTGCGTACGCGGCCAGATGGTAGACGTGCTCGAAGCGGCGCTCCGCGAATAATCCGTTGACGAGCGCATGGTCCGTGACGCTGCCGCGCACGAACGCGGCCGCGCCGGGGACGTTCTCGGCGAAGCCGCCGGTCAGATCGTCAAGAAGGGTAACGTCGTGGCCGCGGGCAATCAAAGCATCCGCTACGTGGGAGCCGATAAATCCGGCCCCACCCGTCACCAGAACTCGGCTCAAGCGCCCCTAGGATACCTTGCGTTTGCGTGCGCCGTTGGCGGCCTTCGTCTTCGGGACGGCCGCTTTCGTCAGGTCTGCCTTCGCGGGTTTCTTCTTCTCCTGGCTGACAGAGTCGAGGCTGCGCTTCAGTGCCTCCATCAGATCAACCACGCGTGCCGGCTCCTGCACTTCGGGTGCGACAATCTCTTCGCCCGCGATCTTCGCGTCGATAATCTTGCGCAGCCCTTCCTTGTATTCGTCCTTGTAGTCCTTGAGATTGAGGTCCGCGTCGAAGGTTGCTATGACCTGCTTGGCGAGCTTCATCTCTTCCGGTTTCACCTTTGCCGGCACGGAGTTGAGCTCCTCGATCTGATCGATGCTTCGGATTTCGGCGTCGTGATGCAGCGTGTACATCACGATTCCCTTCTTGCGCGGCCGTACTGCAACGAGATACTCGCGCCCGTAGAGTGCCATCTTGCCGATACCCGCCTTGCCCGCCATCCCTTCGCGCATCACCGCGAAGGCTTCCGCGGCCATCGGTCCGTCTGGCGCCAGGTAGTAGGCGCGATCGACATAGATCGGATCGATCTCCGTCTCGTCGGCGAACTGCACAAGGTTGATGACCCGCGTCGACTCGACACGCACCTTCTGCATGTCGTCTTCGGTGACAACGACATAGCGGCCCTTCTCGAACTCGTAGCCTTTGACCAGTTCGCTGTTCGGCACCTCCCGTTCGCAGTGCGGACACCAGCGCTTCTGCTGAATGCGCGTCTGACACTCGGCATGGAGCTGATTGAACGAAATGGTTTCAGCCGATTCGGTCGCCGGAAATACTTTGACCGGGATGTTGACCAGGCTGACCTTCAGGAACCCTTTCCAAGTCGGGCGAGGTGGCATATGCGGTCATTATCGGCGCAGTCGACCCATACCTGCACGGGTATGCACTAGCCAAATTGACGTCGAACAACCATTTGACCGCTGACCGTTCATAAGCCTAAGCTTCACCCTTCCCGTTTTTCTCCCCATGATCGGCAAAACCGTCAGTCACTATCGCGTCACCGAGCTGCTCGGCTCTGGTGGAATGGGCGTCGTTTACAAGGCTGAAGACATCAAGCTGTCGCGCCCCGTCGCCCTCAAATTCCTGCAGATCACCCCGGCGCCCACACCGACCTCCGTGCAGCGTTTCCTGCGCGAGGCGCGCACCGCCTCGGCGCTGAATCATCCAGGGATCTGCACCATCTACGAAGTCGACGAGTACGACGGCCAGCCGTTTATCGCGATGGAGCTGCTCGAAGGCGAGACCCTGTCTCATGCCCTTGCACGAGGACCGCTGACCATCGGCGCGCTCCTGCGCGTCGCAACGCAGATCGCGGATGCGCTCGACGCCGCTCACAAGCAGGGCATCCTGCATCGCGACATCAAGCCCGCGAATATTTTCCTGACGTCACGTGGACAGGCGAAGCTTCTGGACTTCGGTCTGGCGAAGTCTTCGCTGCCGCAAGGCGGTGGCCTGTCGCTGGCTCCGACCGAAGTGCTGACGACAGCCCAGGGCGTCACCATGGGCACCATCGCCTACATGTCACCGGAGCAGGCATGCGGACTGGAACTGGATGCACGCACCGACCTGTTTTCGTTCGGCGTGGTTCTCTACGAGATGTCGACCGGGCACCAGACGTTCCAGGGAAGCACCGCGGCCCTCGTGTTCGAGGCAATTCTGAACCGGCAGCCACAGGCACCGGTTGAGTTGAATGCTAACGTCCCCGTCGGTCTCGAGCGCGTCATCGCGCGTGCGCTCCACAAAGATCGTGAACTGCGCTACCAGTCGGCGGCCGAAATGCGGGACGAGCTGGCTGCTGTCGAGCGGGAACATCAAAATCGATCCGTGAGCGCGCCGGTGATGACGGTGTCGTCCGCCAGCGCTCCGAACTGGTCACGTGTGACCGCCGCCGCGGTACCAGTGGCGCCTGCACCGAGCTCGACTCCGGGTCCGGCGCTTCTCGTCGGCGGTGCCGTCGTTCTCGGCGCCCTGCTGATCGGCCTGCCGATGTTCTTCTTCGCCAACAAGATTCCTCCGTCCGAAGCGAAGGCCGCGGACGCTGTCTCGTCGGCGCCATCGACGGCCGCACCTGCGGCACCACCAACCGTCGCACCCTCGACTGTCGCACCCTCGACACCATCAACTGCCGCACAGTCGCCGCTCCCGGCTGCTCGCCCTGAGCCTGCGCGACCCGCGTCATCTGCCGCAGCTTCACCGGCGGCCGCCGTGTCGAACGCGGCCAAGCCGACTGTTGACGTTGATGCAAAACAGGGCGCTGGACTTCGCGCCGCGCGTGCGAAGTTCGATGCGAAGCTCTACGATCAGGCGCTGGCGGACCTGAAGACGCTCACCGATGCCGCCGGTGCAAATGCACCCGACGCACAGCTGCTGATCGGAACGATCTACGAGCGGCAGGGCAAACCCGATGATGCGCTTGCCGCCTATATCGAATTGAAGAGCCGCTATGGATCGAGCGCACTTGCCGCCGATGCCATCTTCAGAGCGGCGGACTTGACGCTGCGCTCGAAACGCAACGATCGCGAAGCCGCCGCGCGGACGTTGTACGGTGAGATTGCCACGCAGTATCCGCGCAGCACGGTGAGCGCTGAAGCGCTTTACAAGAAGGCGGGGCTCGAAGAGCGCGCCAAGCTTCGAACAATCGACCCGACGCTTCAGACGTCCGCTCCCACGGCGCTCGCCTCGTATCGAACGCTCGCAACCGCGTACCCGAAGAGTCCATTCGCGGAAGCGGCCCTCGATCGGCTGTCCGAGATCTATTCGGATCTCCGCCGCTACGATCTCGCTGCCGAGGCGCTACAAGATCTCGCCAAGCGCTTCCCGTCGAATCAGCGCGACGCGGCGTGGAAAGCGGCCAAGCTGTACGAGGACAAGGTGAAAGACAAGGATCGCGCCCGCGCGGCGTACGCCGCCGTCCCGACCTCCTCCTCACACTACAAAGACGCTCAGAAGAAGTTGCGCTGAACGCTACACCGCATCAGCCTCGTCCCGACTGCCGAGATCGAGACCCGTGCCGCCGATGTGAATGGCGTGTGCCTTGATTTGATCCCTCAGCAGGCGGCGCGCCTGGCCGTACAGGTTCCCCGGCACCTCTAAACGCTTTGCAATGTTCCTGAAGTGTGAAATCAGCACCAGCGTGATGTGCCCTTCCTCCTTCCACGACACCGCCGAAATCTGTCCCCAGCGCATGAAGCCTGTATCGGACCAGATGCCGTCGCGATAAAAGCCGCGGGCGATCCTCGTGCTGAGCGGAAGCGCGTAGCCGTAGTAGACGAACATCATCGACTCGCCGAGCAGCGTCTGGATGGGACGATGCTGCACGAACAGCTTGAAGACGAACAGCACGCCAAGCATGACGCCCAGGGCAAGGTTGAAGCCGTAGAAGCGCGGCTTCGCTCCCTGCCACGTCAGCAGCGCTGACCTCCGGCGGACGCGGAAACGAATCAGATCCGCAATCACCAGCAGGTTCGCGATCAGGAAACCGACGCCGAAAAAGAACAGGATGCGCTGAAGAAGAACCTGCAGGGGCACCGCTCAAACTTCTTGGGATTTGGATTTTGGGATTTGGGATTTCGGATTTTCCGCAGAAAGCGTCGGATCGAAGCAGGCGCGGCACCTGGCTTCGTACGTCCCCGATGCGCCGAGCAGCACGCGATCGCCGCTCGCCACGAGCCGTTGCGTATGGTTGGCGGGATTGCCGCACACCATGCAGATGGCCAGCGTCTTCGTGATGTATTCCGCAATGGCCAGCAACTGCGGCATCGGCTCGAACGGCTTGCCGAGGTAGTCCTGATCGAGCCCCGCGACGATGACGCGCTTGCCGCGATTGGCGAGTTCGTTCACCACCGCCGGCAGATCCTGATCGAAGAACTGTCCTTCGTCGATGCCGACGACCTCCGTGTCCTCCTCGACGAGATCGAGCAGCGCACGCGAGTTCGCGACCGCACGCGACGGAATGCGCATCTCGCTGTGCGACACAATGGCATCCTCCGCATAGCGGCTGTCGAGGGTCGGCTTGAAGATCTGCACCTTCTGACGCGCAATCTGCGCACGCCGCAGCCTGCGGATCAGCTCCTCGCTTTTGCCGCTGAACATGCTGCCGACGATGACTTCGATCCAGCCCTGATTCGGCTGGTGGCGAACTACATCCATTTGTCATTAATGATTTGCGATTAGTGATTTGTGGGTCGTCGAAATCGCGAATCACAAATCACGAATCACAAATTCCAGTCAATCAGGCACGCGCCAAATACTCCCCCGTCTCGGTGTTCACGCGAATCATGTCGCCGGTGTTGATGAACGGAGGCACCTGCACGACGAGGCCCGTCTCCAGCGTGGCCGGCTTGATCTGGTTGCTCGCGGTGGCGCCCTTGATGCCGGGCACGGTCTCGACAACCTTCAAATCCACCGTCTGCGGCAGCTCGATGCCGACGGGCTCGCTGCCGTAGAACTCGACATTGATGGTCATCTCGGCTTTCAGGTAATTCACCGACTCGCCAAGCCCTTCGCTGTGGATGTGAATCTGCTCGTACGAGGAGGTGTCCATGAAGTAGTAGTCGTCGCCGTCCTGGTAGAGGTACTGCATCTCGCGCTCTTCCAGCGTCGCCCGTTCGATCGAATCCTCCGACCGCAGCTTCTGATCGGACAACGTTCCGCTGCGAATGTTCCGCAGCTTCACGCGGACGAAGCCGCGGAGGTTGCCGGGGGTGACGTGCTGGAGCTCGAGGACCCGGAAGAGGTCCTGTTCCATCTTGACGAGCATCCCTTTCTTCAACCGTGTCGCTTGTATTGTCGCCATGCTCGCCCTCTAGCATACCGAATGGCTATGCTAGATTTACGCAGATGGCGTTTGCGCGATGGGATCCGATTCGCGATCTGCTGGCCATCCAGCAGCGTCTGGACCGGTTCGCGCCTGCCCCGTCCGGCTGGATTCCCCCCATCGACGTTCACGAAACAGCCGACGAGTACGTGATCACGGCGGAGCTGCCCGGCCTTGGCCGCGACGACGTGCGCATCCAGGTGCGCGACGGCCGGCTCCACATCGAGGGGCAGCGACGCGAGCGCGACCTTCCGTGCGAACAGTACCATCGTATCGAGCGGGGACACGGCAGTTTCAGCCGGACGTTCGAGCTTCCCCTTCCCGTACAGGCCGAGCAGGTCTCGGCAGATCTCCGCGATGGCGTCCTGACCATCGTCTGCCCGAAGGCAAAAGAATCCGGAGCGCACCGGATCGTGGTCTCCTGAGATGCGAGCACAGCGCTTCGTCTTCGCACTGCTGATTCTCGCCTGCGGCTTTCTCGCGGGGCTGCTGCTCACCGGACGCATCCGCGCCAGCGCGACGGAAGATGCGGCGCCGCCGCCACCGCCGCAAACGGCAGCCGCCCGTCCCGGGGTTCAGTCGCAGCCGCCGAATCAATCGGCATTACCGGACTTCAGCAGCGTTGCTGCGCGAACGGTGCCCGCCGTCGCCAACATTTCGTCCACGCAGGTGGTAGCCCGATCGAATTCGCCGTTTGCGAACGATCCATTCTTCCGCTACTTCTTCGGCGACGACCCGGATCTGTACGGCCAGCCTGATGTCGAGCGCAGCCTGGGCTCCGGCGTCATCGTCAGCGCGGACGGCTACATCTTGACCAACAACCACGTCGTCGCCGGCGAGCAGGGCCGCATCTCGCTGCGGCAGCTTCCCGCGATTACCGTCTCGCTCGCCGACAAGCGTGAGCTACGCGCGCAGATCGTCGGCGTCGATCCAACGATCGACCTGGCGCTGCTGAAGATCAACGCCCGCAATCTGCCGACGATGCCATGGGGCGATTCAGCGCAGTTGAAGGTGGCGCAGTGGGTGCTGGCGATCGGCAACCCCTTCCAGCTCAATCAGACCGTCACGCTCGGCATCGTCTCGGCGCTCGGACGCACAAGTCTCGGCATCTCGGGCTACGAAGACTTCATCCAGACCGATGCCGCAATCAACCCGGGCAACTCGGGCGGCGCGCTGGTCAATACGCGAGGCGAGCTGGTCGGGATCAACACCGCCATCTTCAGCCAGAGTGGTGGGTATCAAGGCATCGGCTTCGCCATTCCGAGCAACCTCGCGCGGCGGGTGGTGAGCGATTTCCTGAAGTACGGCGAAGTGCGGCGCGGATCGATCGGTACGGTGATTCTGGCGCCGATGACGACCGAAATCGCCGCGCAGCTCGGCGCGCCTGACGCGCGAGGACTGCTGGTACAGCGCATCGCCCGCGGCTCGTCTGCCTATGGTGGCGGGCTTCGGCCCGGCGACATCATCGTCGGCTTCAACGGCACGGCCATCCAGGATGGCGGCGTGCTGATGCGGCTCGTGCAGGACGCGCCGATCGGCAGCACAGCGACACTCGATGTCATCCGGGACGGCCGCCGCGTCCAGCTCAAGGTCCCGATCGTTCGCGCCACCGAACAGTGACCCTTCCTTCGAACTGGCCCGAGCTGACGCTGGCCCTCGCGCTGGCGCTGCTTCTCGCCTACGTCATCGCCGACCGGGTGGCGCGTCTGGCCTGGTCGATTCTGCAGGCCATCATCGAAGACCGCGAAGTTCATGCGCAATTCGTCGATCGTCCGCGCCGTATCGTCCAGCTCGTCGTCTTTCTCGTCACCGCCGCCGCTGTCGTTCCGCCCGCACTGCAGCTCGCGGGCTATCGCACCCGTTTTGGCGGCAATCCGGATGCGCTGCTCCGGTGGTTTCTCGACGCGGGCCTGCGCATCGTCATCATCGCCATCACCGCGTACTTCGTCCTGCGCGCCGGCTCGGCCGCCGCCCGACGGTTCGAACGCGAGATGAGCCGCGGCACGGGCCTGGACGTCATCGAGCGCACCAAGCGCGCGCAGACACTCGGCCGTCTGCTGCAGAAAGCGCTGTCGGTGCTCGTCATCGGCATCGCGGGCCTGATGATCCTGCGCGAGTTGAGCGTCGACATCACGCCGGCGCTGACCGGCGCCGGCATCGTCGGCCTGGCGATCGGTTTCGGCGCACAGACGATCGTGCGCGACGTCATCTCCGGCTTCTTTCTCATCCTCGAAGATCAGTGTCGGGTTGGCGACGTGGCGGTGGTCAACGGCCAGGGCGGGCTCGTCGAGGAAGTGAACCTGCGTACGATCGTGCTGCGTGACGAAGAAGGTACGGTGCACGTGTTTCCCAACGGCGAGGTGAAGACGCTCGCCAACAAATCGAAGGACTTCTCGTACTACGTGATTACGTGGGGCGTCGGCTACGACGACGATCCGGAGCGGGTGATGGCGGCGATGCGCGACGCGGCCGCGTCGCTCGAAGCCGATCCGAACTTCAAGCCGCACATCCTGGCGCCATTCGAAATTTATGGTGTCGACGATTTCCGGGACGGGCAAATGATGCTGAAAGCTCGCATCAAGACGGTCCCGTTGAAACAGTGGCAGGTCGGGCGCGAGCTGCGCGGCCGCATGGCGAAAATCTTCGCCGAGCGCGGCATCGCGCCACCCACGGGCAGGATGATCGTGCAGCTCGATAAAGGGGAGGCTACGTAGACAGGCCGAGGTCTTTCAGCGTGATGCGCGCGAGAGAGGCGCGCGCCTCGACACGATCCGTGACGTCCACGGCGCTGCCGACGTAGCCCACAAAATGCCCTGATGCGTCGTAGACGGGGCCGCCGCTGTCGAGCACCCAGCGGTATTCGCCGTCGTAACGCCGCAGTCGGTATTCGACTTCAAACGGGTCGCGACGCTCGAACGCGTCGCGGTACGTCTTTAGGCAACGGTCGCGATCGTCCGGATGGACGCCGTTACACCAGCCGTCCCCCAATTCGTCCTCGAGCGCGCGGCCGGTGAATGCCAGCCAGCGCTGGTTGAAGTAGTCGCATCGGGCAGAGCTGTCGGAGCGCCAGATCATGATTGGCGCCTGCTCGACGATACTCCGGTATTCGGCGTGACTTAACACGATTGGCGTGCGGGATGGGCCACGACGCCCTAAACGCCGTGGCCGTAGCCGGTCGGATGATGATGCGTGGCGGCGACGCCCGAGGGCGTGTCGAAGGGGTCGACGTGATCGTGGTGAACGGATCCGGTTCGGACTGCGCTAATCACTGCCACGACATCGTTATCGCTGATGAGCTTCCGTTCGTCGGCTATGACCATCAACGCGCGATACACCTCGACGAGCTCACCGCCCTCGACATCGAAGCCGAGGTCCTTGCAACGGCGCTGCACGGCGTGACGGCCTGAATGCTTGCCGAGCACCAGCGGATTCCACGGCGCGCCGACATCCTCGGCGCGCATGATTTCGTAGGTGCGGCGATCCTTCATCATGCCGTCCTGGTGGATGCCCGCTTCGTGCGCGAAAGCGTTGCGGCCAACGATCGCCTTGTTCACCTGTACGCCCTGCCCCGTCAACCGCGTCAGCATCTCGCTCGATGGATAGAGCTCGAGGGTGTTGACGCTGGTCGTGTACGGCAGCCGTTCCTGGCGCACTTTGAAGGCCATGACAATTTCTTCGAGCGACGCGTTGCCGGCACGCTCGCCGATGCCGTTCACCGTGCACTCTACCTGCGTCGCGCCGCCCTGCACCGCGGCGATGGAGTTGGCGACCGCCAGGCCAAGATCGTCGTGGCAGTGCGTGCTGAAGACCACCTTATCCGCGTTCGGGACGCGGCTGCGGATGTTCGTGAAGAAATCGCGGGTCTCATCGGGCGTCGCGTAGCCAACCGTGTCGGGCAGGTTGATGGTGTTGGCGCCCGCCTTGATGACCGCTTCGACAACACGGCAGAGGAACTCCATGTCGCTGCGCGTGGCGTCCTCGGCCGAGAACTGCACGTCGAACGTGTGATGCCGCGCGAAGCGGACGGCTTCCACGGCCGCTTCGAGGCACTGCTCTCGCGACATGCGCAGCTTCGCCTGCAGGTGCAGGTCGGACGTAGCGATGAACGTGTGGATACGCCCTTTTTCCGCCGGCTTGATCGCTTCGGCCGCCTTCTCGAGATCCGCCCGGTGCGCCCGCGCGAGGCAGGCGATGGTCGGCCGCCGCACCTCCTGAGCAATGCGGTGCACCGCTTCCGCATCGGCCGGCGACGCAATCGGGAATCCGGCTTCGATGATGTCCACGCCGAGCGCATCGAGCTGCCGGGCTAGACGAAGCTTCTCGGATACCCGCAGTGAGAATCCGGGCGCCTGCTCGCCGTCCCGCAGCGTCGTGTCGAAGATTCGGACGTGTTCTGCCATCAGAAACCTCATGGGGCAGCTGCCGGAGGGCAAGGCCGCCGCATCCATTGGACGCGACCGCGCGACTACTGTCAAAATGATAATTATTCTGTTTGGATTATCACTGCTTATGAGACTGTAGTGCCGTGGAATTGAGCGAATTGCGCGTATTTCTTAAGGTTGCAGCCGAACGCAGCTTCTCGCGCGCCGCCATGAAGTTGCACCGCACCCAGCCAGCCGTCAGTCAATCGGTGCGCCGCCTCGAGGAAAGCGTGGGCGAGCGGCTCTTTGACCGCGCCACCAAAGACGCCACGCTGACCGATGCCGGACGCCTCCTTCGCGACTACGCCGAGCGCCTCCTGCGCCTTTCCGAGGAAGCCGAAGTCGCGGTCAAAGACCTGCGCGACCTGCGTCGCGGCCGCGTCCTCATTGGCGCCAACGAAGCGTCGGTGCACGTGGTGCTGCCGCTGATTGCCCGCTTCCAGGACGCGCATCCGCTGGTCCACGTCGACGTGCGTCGGGTGCCGGCGCGGCAGATTGGCGCGGAGGTCTCACAGGGAACTCTCGATTTCGGCGTGCTGACGTTTCAGCCCGGCGAGCCGAGACTCAGCTCCATCGTCCTCGGCCATGACGAGCTCGTAATGCTGGTCCCGCCGAATCACCCCCTGGCCAACAGCAAGGAAGTGACGCTCGCCGAGTGCGCCCGCAATCCGGTGATCGCGCATAACGACCCGTCGCACGTTCGCGATCGCGTCCTGCGATTGTTCGAACAGCATCACATTCCGGCAAACATTCTCGTGTCGCTGCCGAGTCTGGAGGGAATCAAACGCGCCGTGGCGACCAACATGGGCGTTGCGCTGCTGCCGCGCCGCTGTGCGGAGTCCGAAATCGCGCGCGGCGAGCTCATCGGGTTGCCGATTCCGGAGATCCGGCTTCGACGCCAGGTTCGCCTGGTGTTCAGACGCGGAGGCGAGCGGTCGCATGCCTCCGCCGCGTTCCTCGCGTCTATCGAGGAGAAGACGAAAAGCCGCTCAGATAAGGAAGGCGAGCGGAAACCGCATTGACCTGCGTGTAGCGGTCCAGCAGCAGGCTGGTGGTATCCCATGCCCCGCTCATGAGCGTGTCGCGGACATGGTCAGGAATTCCAATCCGGACCGTCATGCCGGGCGCCTGACACGTTCGTGTGTCGAGATCCACCTTCAGCAGCGCCTCCGGCTGACGCTCCACCAGCGACATCAGCGCCGCGACATCCGTCGGCGACGCGGTCACGCACGCCAGGCCCATCATCAGCGAATTGCCGAAGAAGATTTCGGCAAACGATTCCGCGACGATGGCACGAATGCCCCAGCGATGCAGCCCCTGCGGCGCATGTTCTCGAGATGACCCAGCGCCGAAGTTCCTGTTCGCGATCAGGATTGCAGCGCCCTGATATTTCGATTCGTCGAACGGATGCACCTGCCCCGACCGCGTCGCCGCGAGGCGATCGTCCTCGAACACATGCTCGCCGAGCCCGTCGAACGTGATCGCCTTCAGGAACCGAGCCGGCATGATGCGGTCGGTGTCCATGTCTTCGCCGCGGATCGGCAGCGCTCGACCTTCGATGGTCTGAATCTTCGCTGTGGCCATTACCGCACCCCCGCGGGAACTTGTTCGGCCAGCTCGCGCACGTCGGTAACGACGCCCGTAATCGCCGCGGCCGCCACCATTGCCGGGCTCATGAGCAACGTGCGTCCTGTCGGACTTCCCTGTCGCCCTTTGAAGTTCCGATTCGAGGAGGCGGCGCACACCTGTTCGCCTTCCAGCTTGTCCGGGTTCATACCCAGGCACATTGAGCATCCGGCATCGCGCCATTCGAACCCGGCGTCACGAAACGTTTTGTCCAGTCCTTCGCGCTCGGCGGCTTTCTGCACACCCACCGAGCCGGGCACTACAAGCGCCTTCACACCGCTCGCCACGTGCTGGCCGCGGACGATGCGCGCCGCTTCCCGCAGGTCCGACAGGCGCCCATTGGTGCACGAGCCGATAAAGGCGACGTCGATCTTCATTCCCGCAATCGGCTGTCCCGCGCGCAGGCCCATGTAGGTGAGGGCATCGGCCACCTGCTGGTCCGACGTGTTTGCAGGTACCTTTCCGGTAATGCCGATCGACTGACCCGGGTTGACGCCCCAGGTGACGACGGGCGTCAGTTCCTCCGCCTTGATCACGACCTCATCGTCGTAAACCGCATCCGCGTCGGAGGCCATCGAGCGCCACCACGCCTTCGCCCGCTCGAACGCCTCGCCCTGCGGCACGAACGCGCGGCCTTGCATGTACTTGAACGTCGTCTCGTCGGGATTCACGTAGCCGACGCGCGCACCGCCTTCGATGGACATGTTGCAGATGGTCATGCGCTCGTCCATCGACATCCGATCGATGGTGTCGCCGCCGTACTCGTAGGCGTAGCCGTTGCCGCCGCCGACGCCGAGACGCTGGATGATCGTCAGGATGACGTCCTTCGCGTACACGCCCCGAGGAAGCTGACCCATGACGCGAATACGGCGCACCTTCAGAGGTTCGAGCGCCATGCACTGCGACGCGAGCACATCGCGAACCTGCGAGGTGCCTATACCGAAGGCCACGGCTCCGAACGCGCCGTGAGTGGACGTGTGGCTGTCGCCGCACGCGATCGTCATGCCGGGCTGCGTCAGCCCGAGCTCCGGGCCAATCACATGCACGATTCCCTGGCGCTCGTCGCCGATGTCGTAGAGCGGAATGCCGAACTCGCGGCAGTTACGCTCGAGCGAGGAGATCATGTCCTCGGCCATCACATCGATGAACGGGCGCTGACGCTGCCTGGTAGGCACGATGTGATCGACCGTCGCGAACGTGCGATCGGGCCGCGCCACCTTCCAGCCACGCTGCCGCAGCGCGTCGAACGCCTGCGGTGTAGTGACTTCGTGAATCAGATGCAGGCCGATGAACAGCTGCGTCTGCCCCGTCGGCAGCGTGCGGACGGTGTGAAGGTCCCAGACCTTCTGTAAAAGAGTTTTACCCATGGCGGAATTTCAATCGTAACATCACCCCCCATGAGAAACGACGCGACATGGTTAGTTGTGCTGGTCGCGACGATCGCCGGCGTGATGATTGTCGCCCCGCGCGCGCAGGCACCGCCTGCGACCAACCCGCGGGTAATTACGGCGCTCGGACCGGAAGCGTTTGTCTCGCGCCTCGTCGCGACCGGGCTCAGCGGGCCGTGGGAAGTCACATGGGGCCCCGACAGCTTCCTGTGGGTCAGCGAACGGATAGGCAAACGCGTGGTCCGGATCAACCCGGCGACCGGCGCGCAGACCGTCGCCGTCACGATAGACGAGGTGGATCAAACGCTGTCTCAGGACGGCCTGCTGGGCATGACGCTCCACCCGGACCTGTTGAAAGGGAGCAATCGCGACTACGTGTATGTGGCCTACACCTACGACGGCGATCCGGGAGCCGGGTTCGTTCGGCGCATGAAGGTACGGCGCTACACATACGATCGTCGCACCGAGCGGCTGTCGAATCCTGTCGACATCCTGACGAACCTCCCGCACGGCACCGATCACGGCGCCGGACGTCTCGTGTTTGGACCGGATGGCAAGTTGTATCTGAGCCGCGGCGATCAGGGCAGCAACTTCCTCGCAAACTACTGCAACGTCAACCATGCGCAAGATCTGCCGACGGCGGCGGATGTACAGGCGAAAGACTGGACGACGTATCAGGGCAAGATTCTGCGCATCAACCCCGATGGTTCGATCCCGAGTGATAACCCCGTCATCAACGGCGTACGCAGTCACATCTACTCGTATGGGCATCGCAATCCACAGGGATTGACGTTCACCCCCGGTAACCGGTTGTTCGACTCCGAGCATGGCGAGAGCATCGACGACGAAGTAAACCTGGTGCTCGCTGGCAGAAACTACGGCTGGCCGCTCATCGCGGGATATCAGGACGATCAGTCGTACGTGTACGCCAACTGGTCGGCGTCAGCGCCGGAGCCGTGTGCCTCGCTGAAATTCGACGTCCTCAATCCGCCGCCATCAGTACCCAGACATAAGGAGTCGGAGTTCCACTTGCCTGACTTCATGCCGCCGGCGAGAACGTTCTTCACCGTGCCGAACGGATATGACTTCCGCGCGCTTGGAAACGCAACCGTTGCACCAGCCGGCCTCGACGTCTATACATCGTCGGCAATACCGGGGTGGCGCAACTCACTGCTGCTGACGACGATGATCAGCGGCGTCGTGTTTCGCATGCCGCTCTCGAACGACCCGCGCAACCCTGTTGGCGCACCAGTCGCGTACTTCAAGACAGGTAACCGCTACCGCGATATCGCCATCGCACCTGATGGCGTTCGGTTCTACCTTGCGACCGATGCGGACGGCCGCACTGTCGGCGTGGACGGTGCGCTCACGCGCGAGCTCGTGAACCCGGATTCGATTCTGGAATTCGTGTACGCCGGCCCGAAACAGACCGATGGCCTTCGACCCAGTAGCGCCACGGTCGTTCGATCGCGACCCTGATACCGATCCGCGGCCCGGTGGCAATCTGTCCGACGGAGATGCCTCTGTCATCGATCGTCAATTTGCTCGTGGCGAGATCGAGCCGGTTGTCCTTGATCGTGATGCCGAGCGCCTTGGTGAGGTTGCCAGGTCCGCGACACAGTGCGTGCTCGTCGATCTCGCGCCCGTCGGGCGCGCGGCGCTTTTGCATCAACTCGATGCCGTCGAGGGGCTGCAGCGCGCGAATCAGCACCGCGCCAGGATACCCGTCGGCTTCGGTGACGGCGTTCATCAGATAGTGAATGCCGTAGTTCAAGTAGACGTATGCGACGCCAG
>Ga0310811_10002054_pt1 | contig 25068 bp, 25 predicted proteins | sample YCmetagenome_FD_207642 | JGI IMG/M metagenome (GOLD analysis project Ga0310811, IMG submission 207642) | Soil microbial communities from experimental microcosm in Duke University, North Carolina, United States - YC | ecosystem: Engineered > Artificial ecosystem > Soil microcosm > Unclassified ... | reverse complement strand
GCGGCGCTCGCCGGCGTGCCCGGCCCACGGCAGCAGATCGAAGTTGTCGAGCGCATCCGGCGAACCGCCGAGCACGACCGGAATACGCCGGTCGAGCGCATAGCCGGCACCCTTGTCGGGATCGATCCCGCGTGCCGCGAGCAGCCGGTTCTTGTATTCCATGGTCAGGTCGAGCGACGGCGACACGGCATCCGCATAGCCGGTCCGGCAGATCGTATCCGCCACCGAATGTTGGGTAACGCGCTTGTCGAGCAGCGCCTTTTCGTGCCCGGTCGCCGACGCGCGTTGCACGGCACCGGCCGCCGCGACAACCAGCACGGCCACGCGCAACGCGCGCGCAACCTGCGCACGCGAATCCGGATGAGGCCGATGCGCGCGGCCCTTCAGTCCACGACAGTCGACACCGCACCTGCCTGTGTTGCTTACATTCATTCGTCGTTGCGCCCTGCGATGCCTGAGTCCATTTACGCGCGGCCATTAAAACACATCCAAAACAGATGTTGCATCGTCGTTTGCATGGCGCTCGCATGGCACGCGAGCGTGTGCGGCCGTCCACGCGACGCCCCTGGGCGCCGATGATTCGGGATGCAAATCGATCTATCGCCGACCGCGCAACGGATGCGTCCGATGACCCGTATTCGCGCCGCGCGTCGCGGCGTCTGCACGGTTCGTCGAAGCCGACGGTTGCAGCGGGCACCCCGTGTCGCCGATGGCGGCCTGCAAACCGATGACGGATAATGGCCCCCGTCCCGATCCGTCGAGGACCGGCGATCACAACCGAAGAAAGAGGAATTCCCATGTCCATCACCATGTTCAAGGCCTCGGTGCCCGTGCTGCTGCACGGTCTCACGAACCTGCAGCACATCATCGGCAAGGCGCAGGCTCACGCCGCCGAGAAGCAGATCGATCCTTCGGCGCTGGTCGGCGCCCGGCTCTTCCCCGACATGCTGCCGTTCGCCCGGCAAATCCATATCGCGACCGACACCGCGAAGGGCTGCGCCGCGCGCCTCGCCGACGTCGAGGCGCCGAAGTTCGAAGACGTCGAAGTCACGTTCGACGAGTTGCACGCGCGCATCCAGAAGACGATCGACTTTCTGAAGACGTTCAAGCCCGACCAGATCGACGGCTCCGAAGAGCGCCGCATCACGCTGAAAATGCGCAGCGGCCCGATCGAGTTCAGCGGTCTCGACTATCTGCGCTTCTTCGTGCTTCCCAACTTCTACTTCCACATGACGACCGCTTACGACATCCTGCGTCACAACGGGGTGGAGGTGGGCAAGCTCGACTATCTCGGCAAGCGCGACGCGTAACGCAACGCGTCGGTCCGCAGGCGGGCGCCGGCGCGATGCCGCCGCCCGTCCGTCCTTCAACCGGAGCCTTACCTCGATGAATCCCGCCGACGCCCGCGCCGAAGAAACCGCCGCGATGGACCGCATGCTGAACGCGACACAGCGCGTGAAGACTGCGTTCACGTCGCTGCAGTCGCAATTTCCGCCTGACGGCAACGGCCAGCCGTCGCAGTTCGCGCTGCAGACGTTCGACGCCGCGCTGCAGGAACTCGAAGACGCGCAGGCCGCGTTCGACGAACTGCTCAACGATCTGCTCGACGGGAACCGGTGAGCGCGCCAGTCGATCGATGCGCGGGCCTCACGCGTGCCGCGTGTCCTTGTACACGCGTCCGTCCTTCATGACGACGCGCAGGCTGCGGTCCGGATTGGCGATCACGCTCAGGTCGTCGAGCGGATTGCCGTCGACGAGCAGCAGATCCGCGTAAGCCCCCTCTTCGACGACGCCGAGTTTCGCCGGATACGGATTGCGCTCGCCGGACAGCGCGAGCAATTGCCCGTTCATGCCGGTGGCCATCTTCAGCGCGTCGGCCGCGCTGTACCAGCGCGTCAGGTGAGTCAGCATCGTGCCCTGGCGCGGCGCGAGCGCCGGCGAAAAAATCAGGTCCGTGCCGAAGGCGGTCTTGATGCCGTGCTTGCGCGCGAGCTTGTACGTGGCGTCGGTGCCCGCAGTGACTTCGAGGTACTTTTCGAGGCTCGGCCCCGTGAGCGGCGCGACGTCGTTTTCGTCGACGAAAGGCTGCGTGCTGAGCCACGTTTCGTTCTTCGCCATCAGCGCGGCGCTGCGATCGTCCATCAGATGACCATGTTCGATGCACTGCACGCCCGCCGCGACCGAGCGCTGCACCGCCGCCGGCGTGTACGCATGGACGAGCACGTAGCTGCCCCAGTCCGCGGCGGTTTCGACCGCCGCGTGCAGTTGCGCCTGCGTGAAGGTCAGCATGTCGAGCGGGCTGCGCGGCGTCGATACCCCCCCGCATCCGACGAGCTTCACCTGCGACGCGCCCTGCACGAACTGCTCGCGCACGCGTAGCCGGACTTCGTCTTCGGTATCCGCAATCGCGAAACCGCCTTCTCTTTCCAGCCGGCTGAGCTCTCCGACGGCGTGCGGGAAGTCGGTTAGCGGACGGAAGTCGCCGTGTCCGCCGGTCGTCGTGATCATCGGGCCCGACGGATAAATGCGCGGCCCGGAGATCACGCCGCCGTCGATCGCCTGCTTCAGCACGAACGATGGTCCGCCCACGTCGCGGATCGTCGTGAAGCCGCGCAACAACGTGCGCTCGGCTTCGGCGCTCGCCGCGAGGTAGACGAACCCGATGTCCGCCTGCAGCACCGTCTGTACCGGCAGCGCGGCGAGCAACGCGTGCCAGTGCATGTCGATGAGGCCCGGCATCAGCACGAGGCCGCCGCAATCGATGACCGTGCGGCCATCGGCCGAAGTGGCGGAATCGGGAGCATCCGGCTGGCCGTGCGCGATGCGCGCGATGCGGTTTCCTTCGATCAGCACGGTCAGGCCGTCGCGCAACGTGGACGACTTGCCGTCGAACAGCCTGAAGTTCGTGAAGAGGACCGGCTTCGCGGGCGCGCCGGGCGGCGTGGCGCGCTGCGCGCTGGAAAGGCCGGGGAACATCAGGCTCAACATCGACGCCGCCATGCCCGCGACGAATCCTCGCCGCGAGAGATCCGCGCTGATGCGTCGACTCGCGTACATGGCCTGGGCCTGGCTGCACACGCAGAAGCCGCTCTGCGCGATGGCCCTGCCGCCGCCATACTTTCTCCATGACATGACGACCTCCTGATCACGTAGACCAACACGCCGGAGGCCGGCGACGGATATGACGCAGAGCAGAATCGGCAGTCAGTATGCCAAAGCTTTTCAAGCGGCGACGCGTGGGCGCACGACTGCAAACATCGCGCGGCCGCGACGGCGCGCGCGGTCCATCCGGTCGGCACTACGACGGCCGGCTCTTCACATGGTCGATGAACGCACGCAGCTTGGGCAACACCTGACGACGGCCCGGGTAGTACAGAAACACGCCCGGCATCGTCGGCGCGAAGGGTTCCAGCGTTTGAACGAGGGTTCCGTCCTTCAGTCGTTCGGCGACCATCGGCTCCGGAAGCTGAGCGAGGCCCATCCCCTGCAGCGCCGCGCCGAGCAGCGTCGGAAAGTCCCGCGCGATAAGCGGCCCGGATACGGCGATCTCGATTGCGCGGCCCTCGTCGTTGAAGGTCCATCGCGCGAGCGTGCCGTTCGACCGCCGCCATCGCAGACACGCATGCTGCTGCAGATCGTCGATGCGCGCCGGGCGGCCGCGTTCCGAGAAGTAGTCAGGAACGCCAACGATGACGAAGCGAAACGGCGGCGTGAGCGCGACGGCAACCATATCGGCGTCGATGAACTGGCCGAGCCGGATGCCGGCATCGAAGCCTTCGGCCGCGAGATCGATCAGTTCCTCGCTCGCGGCGACTTCCACCTCGATGTCGGGGTAGACCTGGCAGAACGATGCAATCAGCGGCTCCAGCAGGATCGGCACCACCGCGCGCGGCACCGCGAGACGCAGCAGGCCCGACGGCCGCTCGCCGAGTCCGCGCGCCACTTCGCTCGCGGCGACGAGTTCCTCGAACGCGGGTTTCGCGCGTGACAGAAACAGCTCGCCGGCTTCGGTCAGGCCGACGCTGCGCGTGGTGCGAACGAAGAGCGCGGCGCCGACGCGGGTTTCGAGCGCCCGCACGGCCTGGCTGATGGCCGACGGCGTCACGCCGAGTTCGGCCGCCGCCCGACGGAAACTGCGATGCCGCGCAACGCAAAGAAACGCCTCCACCCCATCGAGTGCGCGCTGCCTGACTGTGAAGTTCTGCTTCATGGCGCGTCAACGTTGTGGTGAATAGTCGCTCGAAAGAGGCCATGGTACACCTGTGCATGCGGATCGAAGGCCGCGCCGGCATCGCTCGCAGGCCTTCAAAAACCGCGTCCAGGAAGCCCTCGATTCCGATTTCGATTCAGATGGAGAACCGCCGATGAACGCCACGCCTCTTCCCGCCAGCATCGTCCCGCTGCGTGCTGCGTCGCGCACGTTGTTGTGGATGGTCCCGCTCACCTTGCTGTGGATCGGACTGATCTACCGGCTGCCGGTGATTCCCGGCAGCGGCGTCCAAACCACCGCGCACCAGTTGATGGTTCACGCGCTGATCGCGCTCGGCTTGTGGATCGGGCTCGAAGCCACCGGCCTCGCACCGCGCGAGCGTCGCACCACGTGGCTCGCCGTCATGCTGCCGTACACGCTGTGGTTCGCGATCGCGTGGAGCGCGGCCATTCATGGCGTGTTTCGCATCGACGCATCGACGTCGACGTCACCAGTGCCGTTGCTGCCGCTCGCGATCTTTGTGCCGGTGATCATCGGCGCGCCACTGCTGCTGCGCTCGAAGCGCATCGGACAGATGCTCGACGCGATGCCGGCCAGCTGGCTCGTCGCACTGCAGGCGTACCGCGTGTTCGGAGGCTGGGCGCTCGCTGCGTGGCTGCACGGGGCGCTGCCGGGCGTCTTCGCGTTGCCGGCCGGCATCGGCGACGTGCTGACCGGCGTGCTCGCCGTGGCGGCGGCCGTCGCCGTCGCGACCGGCACGGCCGAGGGGCGCAAGGCCGCGATCCTCTGGAACCTGCTCGGCCTCGCGGACTTCGCGGTCGCCGTCACGCTCGGCATGATCACGTCGCCCGGCAGAATCCAGCTGATCTTCCCGGACGTGCCGAGCATCGGCGCCGGCGCGTATCCCGGCGTCCTGACGCCGGCTTTCGTCGTGCCGAGTTCGGTGCTGCTGCACGCGCTGTCGCTGCGTCAGCTGGCGCGGCGAGCGGCGGGCTGATCGGGCGCGCACGTCGCGCATATCGCCAATGTCGGTCGAAGCCCGCGTGCTCAGACGGTCTGGAGAACGAAGTCATAGCGGGCTTCGCGAAACGGCCCGTCGAAGCCGAACCGCTTCGCGAGCGGATCGTCGGCGTCGCGCGGCGCGTAGTCCACCTTCAACGATTCCTTGACGCCGAATACCGCATCCGAGTCGAGATACGGGTCGTCGCGATTGAACAGGTGCGTGACGAGCCGGCGATGCCCCGCTGCGTCGATCATGAAGTGCAGATGAGCGGGCCGCCACGGGTGACGCCGCGTTGCGTTCAGCATGCGCCCGACCGGTCCATCGGTCGGAATCGGATAACTGGTCGGCACGATGGTGCGAATCGCGTAACGGCCTTCGTCGTCGGTGCGATAGCGGCCGCGCAGATTGCCGCGCACCTGCTCCGTGTCCTGTCCCGAGTACATGCCGTTGTTCGCCGTCTGCCACATGTCGAGCACGGCATCGGCGAGCGGCTCGCCGCTGACCGAGCGCACGCGTCCGTGAACGATCGCGGGCACGCCCGGCGTGAACGCCATGTTTTCGCCGTACGCGCGATCCGGCATGCCGTCGATATAGAACGGCCCGAGCACGGTCGTATCGGTGGCGGTGTCCGCGTGGCGGTGGTTGATCGCATCCACCAGCATCGACACGCCGAGCGTATCGGACAACAGGATGAACTCCTGACGGACCGCGCCGTCGCACATCTTCCCGGTATCGGTCAGATACTGGATCGCGGCGAACCATTCGTCCATCGTCGGCTCGACCTCGCGCACATACGCATGCAGATGCCGCACCAGCGCCTGCATCAGGGTCTTGAGACGCGCGTCGGGGGTATCGGCGAAACGGGCCAGCACCTGCTCGGTCAACGCGGCTTCGGCGTGAGTGTGAAGCGTCTCCATGAGGGTCTCGTCGATTCGTTGAATGGCGGATGTCAGGCGGGCATCTCGTCTGCGCAGGCCGGTTGAACAACGCCTGTCGGCCACGCGCACGAACGCCGCTATCGGGAAAAAGCGATTCGTGAAGCCTGCGCGCCGCGTCTCATCGGATGCGGTCCCTCTCTTCCGGGCCGTCGAATCCAGGTCGCGGCGCGGCCTTTCTCACGACAATTGGCTGGCGAGCGCGGCGTCCTGACCTTCCGGCTGGGATTTTGCCACGACGAAGAGCGCCGCCGCGGCCGCGACCAGCACGACGGGTATGCTCGCGAATACCAGCATCGACGGACTGGACCCGAACGCGAACAACGCGCCGCCGAGCAGCGGCCCGAGAATCGCGCCGAGACGCCCGACCGCGACCGCGGCGCCCACGCCGGTCCCGCGCACCGCCGCCGGATACACCTGCCCGGCAAGTGCGTACAGCACCGACTGTCCGCCGACCGAGAACACGCCGCACAGGAATCCGCCGACCATCATCGTCTTCACGCCGACGGCGGCGGCCAGCACGCACAACGCCGCCACATTGCCCGCATACATCAGGACGATGACGGTCCGACGCGCGGTCCGGTCCATCAGGCTCGCCATGCCGACGGCGCCGAAGCTCGCGCCGAGGTTGAACAGAATCAGCACGAGCCCGCCCTGTGCGCGCGTGAGCCCGCGGGACACCATCATCGACGGCAGCCAGTTCATCAGGAAATACAGCACGATCAGCGTGCCGATATAGCTGATCCACAGCGTCAGCGTGATAAGCGCGCGATCGTGGCGCCAAAGCGCCTCGACGAAACCCGGCTTGGCATCGCTCTGCAGACGGCGGCGCGCGGCCTTGAATTCCGCGGATTCGTCCATCGCGAAGAACAACGCGAGCGCAATGAGGATCGGCCCGTATCCGCCGAAATAGAACACCGCGCGCCATTGCGCGTCACCGGAAAAAACGATCCCCACGACCGCGGCGATCGCACCGCCCAACGGCATCCCCGCGTACATCGCGCCGACCGCCGTGCCCCGGCGTTGCGCACCCGCGGCTTCCGCACAGAGCGCGATCAGATTCGGTGTAGCGGCGCCGAGGCCGAGGCCGGTCAAGATGCGCATCGCCATCAGGCTTTCGAAATTCCATGCCCGCGTGGTTGCCCACGAAAACACGCCGAACATCAGCACCGAGCCGATCAGCACGCCCTTGCGTCCGAACCGGTCGGCGAGCCGCCCGCCGATCGCCGAGCCCGGCAGCAAACCCATGGCCCCCGCACTGAACGCGAAGCCCATCTGTTGCACGGACAACTGGAATTCGCGAGCAAGGCGCGGTCCGGCCACGCCGGCCGACTGCAAGTCGAGTCCTTCCAGGATGGCGACTGCCATGCAAAGGACGATCGTCGTCCAGCCGATCGACTGACGGCTATCTGAAGCGTGCATTCGTGTCTCCTCGTTATTGGAAATCGCGATCCGCCATTCGGCGCGGATCGACTTCGCTTCGGCATCCCGTCAGCACGCGTCGCCGGCGCGATGGACTACGTCAGGCAGCGGCCCGGACATCGCACATCCGGTTGCGACACCCTGCTATTGGAACGGCGAGTGGGCAACGAGGATCAACGAGTCGCGCTCTGCCGCGTCATACATCGCGTCGATCGCATCGCTTCGATGGGCCAGCACGGCGCGCTGGTTAATCGATCCCTTGTCGGTGATTTCGCCCCTCTCGACGGAGGGCGGATCTTCCATCAGACGAACGCGCGCGATCCGGCTTGCGCTGCCGGTCGATTGAAGATTCACGCGCGCGATCAACGCTGAAAAGAATGCACGCACCGGCGCGGCGGTCAGGATCTCGCGTAATGAAGCTGTCTGGGGCAATCCGGAAAGCGACCGGCACGCATCCACTCTCGGGAAGATCAGCAAGCCGACCTCGTCACGGTTCAGCCCGGTGACGACCACGTCCTGCACATACGGCGCGCCGTCCGATGTCACGCGCGCACGCAGCGGCCCGACGCTGACGAACGTGCCGGTACTCAGCTTGAAGTCCTCGGCAATGCGCCCGTCGAACATCAGGCCCAACTCCGGACGGTCGGGCTCGACGAATCGCAGCGCATCTCCGCTGCGATAGAAGCCCTCGTCGTCGAACGTCGCGGCATGCACCTTCGCGTCGGCGCGCCAGTAGCCGGCCATCACGTGCGGACCGCGAAAGCGGACCTCCAGCTTGCCGTCGACCGGAACGAGCCTGACCTCGCAACCCGGCGCGGGAAGTCCGACATAGCCGGCATTCGCAACCTTGCCGGTCGCGAACATGCAGGATGGCGAAGTTTCCGTCATCCCGAGACCCGTCATGATGCGAATGCGCTCGCCGCAATAGCGCGCCGTGACCTGTTCGAGCCGTTCCCATGCCGCCTGCGACAGCCCGGCCCCGGCGAAGAAATACATTTTCACGCGCGAAAAGAAGGTCTCGCGTAATCGCGCATCGGTTTCGAGGGCGGCGGTCAGCTCCTCCCATCCCTTCGGCACGTTGAAGTAAATCGTCGGCGCAATGTCCGACAGGTTTCGCACCGTCTCCGCGAACTCGCCGGGAAGCGGCTTGCCGTCGTCGATGTAATACGTGCCGCCGTTATAAAGGGCGATGCCGACGTTGTGGCTGCCGCCGAACGTGTGATTCCACGACAGCCAGTCGACCAGCACGGGCGGCTCGAGGCCGAACTGCGGGAAAGTCTGCAGCAGCATCTGCTGGTTGCTGCACATCATCCGGTGCGTGGTCGGAACGGCTTTCGGCAGACTGGTCGATCCGGACGTGAACAGAAACTTGGCGATCGCGTCCGGCCGGATGGTCCGGTGCACGTCGTCGACCGTGGTCGGCGTGGTGGCGAGGAGCGCCTGAAAGTCGGTCACCTCGCGTGCGGAATCCATTGGCGAACCGGACCGGTCCGCGAGCACGAGTTCCGTGCCGACGGGCGCGACCGCTTCCACCGCGTCCACGAACCCGCCCGCACTGCTCGCGAATATCAGACCGGGCGTCAGCACGTCGAACACGTGGCGCAAACGCGCGTAATCGACCGACACCGTCGAGTAGGCCGGCGAAATCGGCGCATACGGGATGCCGGCCCACATTGCCCCGAGCATCAACTGGAAATGTTCGAGATCGTTGCCGGACAGGATCACGACCGGGCGCTCGGCCGACAGCCGCCGGTCGAGCAACGCCTGACCAATCGCGCGCGCATTGGCGAGCATCTGACGATAGTTGATCCCCCGCCACTCGCCCCGCGCATCGCGGCGCGCGACGAGCCACCGGTCGGGATGAACCCGCGCGCCGTGTTCGAGCCGGTCGGTCACGAGGTCGGGAAACGCGCCGAGTGTCTCTGTCGCACGCAGATACCAGCAGCCGTTGCGGCGCTCGATGTCGACGCCGGGCGTCCCGATGGCGACCTCGCGATATCGAAACGCCGAAAGCATCGATGCGTGATTCCGGGCATTGTCTTTCTCGGCCGGGTCCACCGGTTGTCTCCTTGTTGTTTACCGCATCGGTCTGTTGCCTTTCTTTTCTTATGCGCCGACAGCCGGTTCAACGCTTATAGGCCTGAAGACCCGGCTTGATGCTTTTATCGTCGAGGAACTGCTTCAGACCTTCTTCGCGACCGTGCTCCGGATCGCGATGATTGGCCTGATCGAGCTTCGCGTACAGATAATCTTCGTTCTGCTCCCACGTCAGTTCGCGGCTGCGCTTGAAGCCATGCTTGGCATTCCGAAGGACGATGGGGTTCTTGTCGAGCAGTTTCGACGCGAGTTCGAGCGTCGCGCCGCGCAGTTGTTCGAGCGGCACGCTCTGGTTGACGAGGCCCATTTCCGCGGCCTTTTTGCCGGTGAACGTATCGCCGGTCATGATGTAGTAGAGCGCCTGACGATGCCCGACGGTATCCGCCATCGCCTTGCTGACGAGGTTGCCCGGCGGAATGCCCCAGTTGATTTCCGACAGGCCGAATACGGCTTCGTCGGCGGCAATCGCCAGATCGCACGCGACCAGCGGAGAAAAGCCGCCGCCGAAGCACCAGCCGTTCACCATCGCGATCGTCGGCTTCGAGTACATGCGCAGCAGTTGCCATTGCCAGCGGCTCGCGTCGCGGCGAATCCGCTCCTGGAAGATTTCCGGGCTCGCGTCCACTTCGCGGAAATACTCTTTCAGGTCCATGCCGGCCGTCCACGCGGAACCTTCGCCGGTCAGCACGAGCACCTTCGCCTCGGCGTCGAGTTCCAGCGTCTCGAGAACGTCCGCCATTTCCCTGTTCAGCGTCGGGCTCATCGCATTGCGCTTTTCCGGGCGATTGAACACGACCCACGCAATGCCGCCTTCAACCGTCACCTTCACCGTCTTCCAGCGACCCTCGTAGCTCATTTGCATTCCTCCTGTCTGGCGGCCGAACCGGCAGCCTCGAATCGATTAAATATCAGGCTACCTGATAAGTAAACTGGAATAAGATCCTGCTGGCGAAAACCCCAGGGACAGTCCGCCGATGACCGGTAAAGCCAAACGAAACACCCCGCCGCCGATGCGGCTGACCTATTTGATCGGCCGGCTCGATCGCCTCGTTTCGCGCAGGATGACGGAAGTTCTCGCGCGGCAAGGATTGACGCTGCCGCAATACACCGCGCTATCGGTGCTTCGCGCGCGCGGGCAGTCGACGAACGCACAACTCGCGGAACGCTCGTTCATCACGCCGCAGTCGGCCAACGAAGTCGTCAAGGCGATGGAAGCGAACGGCTGGGTGTCGCGCGATACCGATGCGCTCAATCGCCGGCTCGTGCTGCTGTCGCTGACGCAGCAGGGCAGCGAACTGCTCGACGAATGCGACAAGGCGGTGGACGAAATCGAGAGCGCGATGCTCCACGACCTGGCGCCAATCAGCGAGGACGCATTGCGACAGGCGCTTTACGGCTGCGTGCGCAATCTGAGAGCGGCGTAAGGCAGTGACCCGGGTGCGCCGGATACCCCGCCGCCCGGCAGCAACCCCTCACGAATCAGTGCCATCCGCACATATCGGAGATTTCCGATATACAATTCGGCCTGTACCGATGCAAATTGACCGGCCCATGCCTCCCTCCACCCAGAACCCGACTGTCGAAGTCGACATCGATGCGATCCACAAGGCGCTCGCGAATCCCGTTCGCCGGGAGATCCTCGCGTGGCTGCGCGAACCGCACCGTTACTTCGCAGACCAGGAGCTGTCGCTGGAGCACGGCGTCTGCGCGGGGCGCATCGATGCGCAGTGCGGTCTGTCGCAATCGACCGTCTCCGCGCATCTCGCCGCGCTGCAAAAGGCGGGGCTGGTGACGAGCAAGCGTGTCGGGCAGTGGGTGTTCTTCAAGCGCAACGAAGCCGTGATCGCGGCGTTCGTCGCGCACATGAACGCCGAACTGTAGACCCGCGCGGTGCGGCGCGGCCGTCCCGGTCGGGCGCATCGCACAACTTTCCCTGCATGGCTTTTTATGGCTGCGGGCATTGCCCGCCGAAGAGGTGAACACATGGCGACACTATTCGATCCGATCCAGATCGGCGATCTCACGCTGCAAAACCGCATCTTCATGGCGCCGCTCACGCGCTCGCGCGCCGGCGACGAACGCGTGCCGAACGCGCTGATGGCGAAGTACTACGCGGAACGCGCGTCGGCCGGCCTGATCCTCAGCGAGGCCACGTCGGTCACGCCGCAAGGTCTCGGCTATGCGGCGACGCCCGGCATCTGGTCGCAGGAGCAGGTCGAAGGCTGGAAGCTCGTAACCGACGCGGTGCACAAGGCTGGGGGACGCATCTTCCTGCAACTGTGGCACGTCGGCCGCGTGTCGGACCCGATCTTCCTCGACGGCCAGCTGCCGGTCGCGCCGAGCGCCATCGCGCCGAAGGGCCACGTGAGCCTCGTGCGTCCGGAGCGTCCGTTCGTGACGCCGCGCGCACTCGAACTCGACGAGATTCCGGGCATCGTCGCCGCTTACCGTCAGGGCGCGGTCAACGCGAAGGCGGCCGGCTTCGACGGCGTCGAAATCCACGGCGCGAACGGCTATCTGCTCGACCAGTTCCTGCAGGACAGCACGAACCACCGCACCGACGCATATGGCGGCTCGATCGAGAACCGTGCGCGCCTGATGCTCGAAGTCACCGACGCGTGCATCGACGTGTGGGGCGCGAACCGCGTCGGCATGCACCTCGCGCCGCGCGGCGACGCGCACACGATGGGCGACTCGAACCCGGCCGCGACGTTCGGCTATGTCGCGCGCGAACTGGGCAAGCGCAAGATCGCGTTCATCTGCGCGCGCGAGGCGCTCGGCGACAACCGCCTCGGCCCGCAACTGAAGGAGGCGTTCGGCGGCCCGTACATCGCGAACGAGCGTTTCACCCTCGACAGCGCGAAGCAGGTGCTCGCCGCCGGCGAAGCGGATGCAGTCGCCTGGGGCCAGCTGTTCATCGCGAACCCGGATCTGCCGCGCCGCTTCGCGCTGAATGCGCCGCTCAACACGCCGGATCCGAAGACGTTCTATGCGGACGGCGAAGTGGGCTACACCGACTATCCAGTGCTCGAAGCGGCCGCCTGATCGGGCAGCACGGCGGGTAGCACCGCCATGCGGCATTGCGCCGCATGTGCGGTGACGAATGCGACGGACACGTGTCCGTCGCATTTTTTTTGGTACGCGGCGCGCCGCATCGCGGCCGGCCCCGGACCGCGAGCTATCCGCTGCACTCCTGATAGATCAATTCAATTGGAATACATCACGCGTGTGTTCTGTAATGACGTGCCGCGCACGTTCGCCGCGTAGCCAGTCGCAGTCCGGAGACCGCCATGCTTAAGCAAGACGTCGGCCAGATCGTCCACGCGATCGCCGAAGAAACGAACACGCCGGAAGAAACTGTCGCGCACCTGTATGCGGACGCCATCTACGACTATCGGGCGCAGGCCCGCATTCTGGACTACGTACCGCTCTTCGCCGCCAAGAAGGTGCGTCAGACGCTGCGCGAGCACGCGCACAAGCACAAGTAGCAGTCGCCCTTCGCCGGTTGCCGCGCCGGCCGTTCATCAGGCAGACATCACGCCGCTCCGGGGCGGCCCGAGACATTCTTTCGCCCGCGCGACGCAATGCGGGGAAAGAATTTGCGCGCACTTCTTAAGCCTCGTTTAATTCTTCGCTGCAACCATAGGCTCACCCCTGTTGAGCCGCCGGAACATCGGCGGCATTTTTTTGTGCGGCGTCGCCGTGCCCTGCGCGGCGATCCCCTACGGGCAAAGGAGGCAGGCCAACATGGTTGAAAACGACGTATTGAAGCACCTGCGCGCGCTGCTGCACGGCGACGCGAAGACCGGCGTCGACAGTTGCCGGATCTCGACGCCGATTCAGCATCCGTGGGGCAAGCCGTACTGTCTCGTCGAATGGACGACGAACCATGACGCCGATGCGCGCCGCCAGGTGGTCCCGGCCGACAGCACGCCGCTCGAAATCGCGCGAATGGTCGCGCAGCACGTGCCCGGACGCCGCATCATGCTGAACGGCGAACCAATCGAATCGCCGCGCGCCAACGCGAAGCGCCGCGCCGCGCGGGCGGCGTGACGGCGCCCGCACCGGGCCTTCGTTTTCATCCCACCATTTGGGCGAGTTCGCGCTCGAAGCCGTCGCTGACCGGCGTCATCGGCGCGCGCAACTCGTTCGCCATCCATCCGCGTCGCGCGAGTGCCGCCTTCACCGGCGCCGGATTCGGCTCCGCAAACATCGCGCGCACGAGCGGCACCAGCGTATGCCATACCGCGCGCGCGTCAGCGAGATGGTCCTCGTGCAGCATCCGCGCCATCGCGACGAAGCGCTCCGGCCACAGATGCGCCGACGCCGCAATCGCCCCGCTCGCGCCCGCGCACATCGCGCCGAACATCGCCAGGTCCTCGCCGCACAGCACGTCGAGCCGTCCGTCGGCGATCAGCGCGAGCGTCTTCGCGGGGTCGCCGCCGCAGTCCTTCACGCCGACGATCCGCTCGTGCGCGGCCAGCTCCAGCAACGCAGGCAGGTCGATCCGCACGCCGGTTCGCTGCGGAATGTCATAGACGATCAACGGCTTGCGGTTCGCATCGGCGAGCGCGGTGAAATGGCCGACGAGCCCCGCCTGCGACGGCCGGATGTAGTACGGCGCGGAGGCGAGCACGCCGGCGACCGGCAGGTCGTTCAGCGCGCCGATCCGTTCGCACACCGACGCGGTGTGAGTCCCGCACACGCCGACCACCACCGGCAGCGCCCCGGCCGCGTCGAGCACGGTCGCGAGCACTGCGTGCTGCTCGCGCTCGTCGAGCGCGGCCGGCTCGCCGGTCGTCCCGAGCGCGACAAACCCGGCGACGCCGGCCTGCGCATAGTGGCGCACCAGCGAATCGAGCGCGCGATGATCGACGGCGCCCTGCCGGAACGGCGTGACGAGCGGAATCCAGATTCCCGAAAAGACAGACATGACTTCACCTTTGACGTGACCGTACAGGGAGTCCGCCGAGCGGCGCGAAGGGAACAGGGAGACCGGATGAGGGAGTGAGGCTGGGCCGGCGCTGACTGGCTGTTCCGTCGCACATCTGACGGAACAGCGTGGCTCCGGTCAGACGAGCGGCTGTTTTTTGGCTTTGGCTTTCACAGACACAGAGGCCTGCGATGCGAACGCACGCGCGCCCGCCGCATCCGGCGCGGCGGAGAAGATCGGCTGATCGTGACGGGCGTGGGGGTGTCGCATGTCGCGCAGTGTACGCGAGATTCGTGCCGAAGCGGCGGCGACTGCGGTGGTCACTGCCGCGATGGCTGCGACGACCGCGACGGCTGCGGCGCGGAAAAACGCTTGACTTCCACGCCGGCCAAACTAATATACGCACCGCGTACATCACACGCCCTTCAACCACCTCTGCACGGGTACTCGCATGAGCGTTCCGCAACAAGCCTTCCTTCGCGACGCCATGCGGCGTCTGAACATGACCCGCGACGCGTTCGCGAGCCGCATCGGCGTATCGCGCCGCGCGCTCGACACGTGGCTTCTGCCCGACGACTCGCAGGAATCGCGGGCGATGCCCGAGATCGTCGAGCGCTTCGTGTCGGAGATCGTCGGCAACGTCGAACCGCGCGAAGGCTATACGCAAAGCGTAGACGCGCAGCCGCTCGCGAACAAGATCCTGTTCGAAGGCAAGCCGCAGCTGCTGTCGGTCGACCAGTTCTCGCGCGATGCGGTCGAGGGCCTCTTTCGCGTCGCGGACATCATGCAGCCGATCGCGCGCCGCCGGAAAATCTCGCGCGTGCTCGAAGGCGCGGTGCTCGGCAACCTGTTCTTCGAGGCGAGCACGCGTACGCGCGTGAGCTTCGGCGCGGCGTTCTGCCGGCTCGGCGGGTCGGTCTGCGACACGACCGGCTTCACGTTCTCGTCGATGGCGAAGGGCGAGTCGATCTACGACACGAGCCGCGTGATGGCCGGCTACGTCGACGCGCTCGTGATCCGCCATCCGGAGCAAGGCTCGGTGGCCGAGTTCGCGCGCGCGACCAACATCCCCGTGATCAACGGCGGCGACGGCCCCGGCGAGCACCCGAGCCAGGCGCTGCTCGACCTGTACACGATCCAGCGCGAGTTCTCGCGGCTCGGCAAGATTGTCGACGGCGCGCACATCGCGCTCGTCGGCGACCTCAAGTACGGCCGCACGGTGCATTCGCTCGTGAAGCTGCTCGCGCTGTATCGCGGCATCAAGTTCACGCTGATCTCGCCGCCGATGCTCGAAATGCCCGCGTACATCGTCGACCAGATCTCGCGCAACGGTCACGTCGTCGAGCAGAGCCACGATCTCGCGACGGGGCTGCGCGGCGCGGACGTCGTGTACGCGACGCGGATCCAGAAGGAGCGCTTCTCCGACGAGTCGTTCGAAGGCTACACGCCGGACTTCCAGATCAATCAGGCGCTCGTCGATACGGTCTGCGGCCCGGAAACGCTGATCATGCACCCGCTGCCGCGCGACAGCCGCCCCGGCGCGAACGATCTGTCCACGGACCTGAACCACGACTCGCGACTTGCGATCTTCCGTCAAACGGACAACGGCATTCCAGTGCGGATGGCGATCTTCGCGGTGCTGCTCGGCGTCGACCGGCTGGTCCAGCATTCGATGCGCGATGCCGCGTGGCGTCCGCCGGTCTATCTCGGTCCGGACGACGCGGTGTTCCACGGAATCGACTGATTCCCGCGCGAGCGTGAGCAGCGCGCGCGGCGCGGGTGCGCTCAGGCATCGGCGCCGCCCGCGTCGTCGTGAGCCGGGCCGCCGGCGTCCGGCTCGCGGCTCGTGCGGAGCGCGCCGCGACGTGCGCGTCCCTCGTCGCCTGCGTCCTGTACGCGGTGCTTCGACGCGAGCGCCATGTACGCGGCCGCCAGTTGCTGCAGCTCCTCTTCGCTCGCGTTCTCGATGCCGATCAGCGCGTTGTTCGCCGCGCGCTGCGACGACAGCAGCTCGTCGAGCTTCAGGTGCACCGCCACGCTGTCCTTGTTCTGACTTTGCTGCAGCAGAAAGACCATCATGAACGTGACGATCGTCGTGCCGGTGTTGACGACCAGTTGCCATCCGTCCGAGTAGTGAAAGATCGGTCCGGCGACGAGCCACACGACGATCACGAACACGGCCGCACAAAACGCCATCGGCGTGCCGGCCCAGCGCGTCGCGGCGCTCGCGAGGCGGTCGAACAGGCGGGACAGCGGACGGCTGCGTCCGGCATGCGCGCGTTCATGACGTCGATCGTGTCCATCGCTTCCGCTGCCGTCCGACGGTCCAGGCGAGACGGCCGGCGACTCCCTGCTGATCTGCTTCATCGTGCACTCCTCTCGCGATCGACCGCGTCCTCGCTTGAGCAAAGAATGCGCCCGCTCACCGCACGCCTCGGCGATCCACGCGAGCGCCGCTCCTGACTGCTTCGACAGCGCCGCGCCAGCCTCGTGACAGAGGCCGGACAGCCTCGCGCCATCTTGCGGGCGATTCGAAAAAATTCGCGAAAAACGCGGTTCGAAGGCCGCCTGGCCCCTTTACTTTCGCGCTGCGCGAGTGCAACGTGCTGAGGACGCGCGGCGCAGGTCTGTTTTTCGTGACGCTTGCGTGTCAAGCGAATCCGTCCACCGTTGAAGGCCGCACGCGCCGATCCGAATGTTTCGTACACCGGATCATGACGGCGCGTCGCCGACGGACTCGCGGCATCCGAATTGCTGCATATCTGACTTGCACGCCGTGGCCGGCTGCATCGCGGCAGCGGCGTATCCGTTCCTGTCTGATGGAATCCGCCGACCACCATGTCCAACGAACGCCCCAGTCATTCCCCTGCGCCGTGTCCGGACGCGTCAGCACCCGCACCCGCCGATACGTCGCGCCGCCGCTTCCTGCAATCGGCCGCCGCTGCCGCCGCGCTCGGCGCGACGCCGCATCTGCATGCGCAGCAGGCGCCGGCCGCCGAACCCTCCGCGCCGATGCCGGCAACCGCGCCGCCGCAGCCGGTTCATCTGCACATCAACGGCCGCGAGTACGCGCTGCAACTCGAACCGCGCGTCACGCTGCTCGACGCGCTGCGCGAATACGCCGGCCTGATGGGCACCAAGAAAGGCTGCGACCGCGGACAATGCGGCGCCTGCACGGTGCTCGTCGAAGGCCGCCGCATCAACTCGTGCCTGACGCTCGCGGTGATGCACGACGGCGAGCGCATCACCACCGTCGAAGGGCTCGCGAGCGCGACCTCGTTGAGTCCGCTGCAACACGCATTCATCGAGCGCGACGCGTTTCAGTGCGGCTACTGCACGCCCGGCCAGTTGTGCTCGGCGACCGCGTGCCTCGCCGAGTTCGCCGCCGGCGATGCGAGCGCCGTCACCGCCGACGTGCGCACGCGGCCCGCGCAACTGACCGACGCCGAGATCCGCGAGCGCATGAGCGGCAACATCTGCCGCTGCGGCGCGTACACGAACATCGTGGCCGCGGTGCGCGACGCGCACGCGCCGAACGCTTGAAAGGGGACCTGCCATGGATGCGATCTCCTACCACCGCGCGCGTGACGTCAACGCCGCAATACAGGCCGCGCAGCAGCCGGGCGCCGCGTTCATCGGCGGCGGCACGAACCTGCTCGATCTGATGAAGGGCGGCGTCGCGCATCCGGTGACGCTGATCGACATCACGCGCATCGACGCGCTGAACCGCATCGACACGCTGCCCGACGGCGGCCTGCGCATCGGCGCGCTCGTGCGCAACAGCGACGCTGCGAATCACGCGCTCGTGCGCACGCGGTATCCGTTGCTCACGCAGGCGCTGCTGGCCGGCGCGTCGCCGCAGTTGCGCAACATGGCGACGGTCGGCGGCAACCTGATGCAGCGTACGCGCTGCGGCTACTTCTACGACACGGCGTTCGCCCAGTGCAACAAGCGTTCGCCCGGCAGCGGCTGCGCCGCGCTCGAAGGCCACAACCGGATGCACGCGATCCTCGGCGCGAGCGCGCAATGCGTCGCCGTGAATCCGTCGGATATGAGCGTCGCGCTCGCGGCGCTCGACGCGACGGTGCAGGCGAGCGGCCCGCGCGGCGCGCGTTCGATTCCGTTCGCGCAGTTCCATCGTCTGCCGGGCGACCGGCCCGATCTCGACACGACGCTGCAGCCGGGCGAACTGATCACGTCGGTCGATCTGCCGCCGCCCGCGTTCGCCGATCACGCGCATTACCTGAAGGTTCGCGAGCGCGCGAGCTATGCGTTCGCGCTCGTGTCGGTGGCCGCCGCGCTGCAGATGGACGGCGAGCGCGTGCGCACCGCGCGGATCGCGCTCGGCGGCGTCGCGCATCGGCCGTGGCGCGCGACTGTCGCCGAGCAGCGCCTCGCGGGCCAGCCGCTACGCGAGGCCACGTTGCGCGACGCGGCATCGGCCGCGCTCGCCGAAGCGCGGCCGCTCCCGGGCAATGCGTTCAAGGTCCAGCTCGCGCAACGCGCGATTATCCGCTCGGTGATGCTGGCCGCCGGCCAGACCGGAGATTTCGCATGACTGACAATCTGACTGGCCAGCCGCTCGACCGCGTCGACGGCATCATGAAAGTGACCGGCGAGGCGCGTTATGCGGCGGAGTTTCCGCAAGCGCGCCTCGCGCATGCGGTGCTCGTGACGAGCACGATTGCAAGCGGCACGATCGCGTCGATCGACACGAGCCGCGCGCAGCGCGTGCCGGGCGTGCTGCTCGTGATGACGTCGCAAAACGCAATGCGGCTGCCGAACGGCGGCCGCCCGCCGCTCGCGATGCCGGCCGGGCGGCGTCTGACGCTCCTGCAGGACAACGTAGTGCGCTACAGCAACGAGCCGGTGGCGGTGGTCGTCGCCGACACGCTCGAACACGCGACCGACGCCGCGCGCCAGTTGCGCATCACGTACGACGCGAGCGCGCCTGTCGCCGACTTCGATCGCGCGAAGGCGAACGCGTACGACGCGCCCGGTCAGCAGGGCCGCGCGATGACGACGCAGCGCGGCGACATCGAAGCGGGCCTGCGCGACGGCCCCGTGAAAATCGACGCGATCTATTCGACGCCGCTGCAGTACCACAACGCGATGGAGCCGCACGCGACGACTGCGCACTGGGACGGCCCGCAACTGACGCTGTACGACTCGACGCAGGGCGTGTCGGGCGCGAGCACGGCGGTCTCGGCGGTGTTCGGCATTCCGGCGGACAACGTGCGCGTGATCTCGCCGTTCATCGGCGGCGGCTTCGGCAGCAAGGGCTCGTCGTGGTCGCACGTGACGCTCTGCGCGATGGCCGCGAAGCAGACCGGCCGCCCGGTGCGGCTAGCGCTGGAACGTCCGCAGATGTTCGGACCGGTCGGCGGACGGCCGCGCACCGAGCAGCACCTGACGCTTGCCGCGCGCGACGACGGCACGCTGACCACGATCCGCCACGACACGCTGTCGAACACGTCGACGTTCGAGGACTGGTCCGAGATGTCCGGCCTCGTGTCGCGGATGATGTATGCGGCGCCGAACGGCCGCACCACGCATCGTCTGCTGAAGCTGAACGTCGGCACGCCGACGTTCATGCGCGCGCCCGGCGAGACGAGCGGCTCGTTCGCGCTCGAATCGGCGATGGACGAACTCGCGTGGCGCCTGAAGATGGACCCGGTCGAGCTGCGCATCAAGAACTTCGCGGAAGTCGAACCGCAGGAGAACAAGCCGTGGTCGTCGAACGCGCTGCGCGAATGCTATGCGCAGGGCGCGCAGCGTTTCGGCTGGTCGAAACGCGTGAACACGCCGCGCTCGATGCGCGACGGCAATACGTTGATCGGCTACGGGATGGCGGGCGCGACGTATCCGGGCAATCGCAGCCAGGCGTCGGCCGTCGCGCGGATTCTGCCGGACGGCACCGCGAGGGTCGCGTCCGGCACGCAGGACATCGGCACCGGCACGTACACGGTGATGACGCAGGTGGCCGCCGACGCACTCGGTTTTCCGCTGGAACGCGTCCACTTCGCGCTCGGCGATTCGACGCTGCCGCGCGCGCCGGGGTCGGGCGGCTCGCAGTCGGCGGCGAGCGTCGCGCCGGCCGTGCAGGCCGCGGCGCGCGGCGCGCGCGACCGGCTGATCGCGCTCGCGATCGCGGATGCCGGCTCGCCTTTGCACGGCCTCGACCCTAACGACGTGACCGTCGACAACGGCTGGGTCATGAGCCGCAGCGATCCGTCGCGCCGCGATCCGGCCGCCGCGGTCATCGCGCGCGCGGGCGGGCAGCCGATCGAAGTGGTGTCGTCGGCGAAACCCGGCGACGAGAAGCAGCACTATGCGTTTCACTCGTTCGGCGCGGTGTTCGCCGAGGTGCACGTCGACGCGGACCTCGGCACGATTCGCGTCGCGCGGCTCGTCGGCGTGTACGACGTCGGCGCGCGGCTCAACGCGAAGACCGCGCGCAGCCAGTTGCTCGGCGGCATGGTGTGGGGCGTCGGCACCGCACTCGAGGAAGAAGGGCTGCTCGACGCGCGCTACGGACGCATCGTCAACAACAATCTCGCCGAGTATCACGTGCCGGTGAACGCGGACATCGGCGAGATGGACGTAACGTTCGTCGGCGAGCCGGATACGCACTTCAATCCGCTCGGGATTCGCGGGATCGGCGAGATCGGCATTACCGGCGTGCCGGCGGCGATCGCGAACGCGGTCTATCACGCGACCGGCGTGCGGGTGCGCGATTTGCCGATCACGCTCGACAAGGTGATGCCGGAAGCGGTACGCGCATGAGCGGGGGGGCCGGCGCGGCGGCGCACGGCCCTTGCTTCATCGGCGGATGCACACCACAATCGGCTTTTCCTCTCGCACCCGCCCGCCCATGTCCTATGCCTCGCTTGCCACCGGCGTGCTGCTCGCCGCCGGCACCGGCTCGCGCTTCGATCCCGACGGGCTGCGCAACAAGCTGCTCGCACCGCTGCCGGACGGCGTCGCCGTCGCGCAGGCGTCCGCGCACCGCCTGCTGCTCGTCGTGCCAAAAGTGGTCGCGGTGCTGCGGCCCGGCGCGGAAATGCTCGCGCGCGTGCTGAACGACGCGGGCTGCGACGTGATCTTCGCCGCCGACGCCGAACGCGGAATGGGCGCGAGCCTCGCGGCCGGCGTCGCCGCGGCGGCGGACGCGGAAAGCTGGATCGTCGCGCTCGCCGACATGCCGCGCATCGCGCCGGACACGATCGGCGCGGTCGCGCATGCGGTGGACGAAGGCGCGTCGCTCGTCGCGCCGTATTATCAGGGCCGGCGCGGCCATCCGGTCGGCTTCGGCGCGGAGCATCGCGCCGCGCTGCTCGCGCTCGACGGCGATGCGGGCGCGCGCGCGCTGTTCAGCTCGCATGCGGTGACGCGCATCGACGTCGACGATCCCGGCGTGCTGCGCGACATCGACACGCCGGCCGATCTGCAGGGCCTCTGACGTCCGCGGCGTGCGCCCGACCTGGACCTGGACGCGCGCCCCAGGCAACGAATAATTGTCCTAAGCTGTTGGAGCACCAAGAACCGCGCCATCCGGCGCGCCTGCCATGAGCGAAACCCATCCGCGTCTGTTGATCCTGTCGCCGCATTTCGGCGACGCCGTGTTCGGTTGCGGCACGCTGCTCGCGACGTATCCGGATACGGCCGTCTGCACCATTTTCGCCGCCGCGCCGGAACACGACCTGCACACGGACGCCGACGCCCAGTGCGGCTTCGACACCGCTCACGAGGCGCTGCGCACGCGCGTGCTCGAAGACAACACCGCGCTCGCGATGTTCGACGCGATTCCGATTCGCCTGCCGTTTCGCGACCGGCAGTATCTCGATCCGCCGTCGCTCGCGACGCTGACCGCCGCGCTCGAAGAGGCGATCTACGTGTCGACCGCGAATACGCTCGTGATGCCGCTCGGGATGCCCGACCCCGATCACGCGCTGGTGTTCGACGCGTGCTGCGATCTGCTGCCGCGGCTCGCGCATCTCGCGTGGTTCGGCTACGAGGAGGCGTTCTATCAGGCGCTGCCGGTCGACGCGCATTTCGACGATCTCGCGCGCTGCGGGATCGTCGCGACGCCCGCGCGGCCCGACACGCAGCATTCGCTGGACCCTGCGCGCCAGGCGCTCGCGAAATACGATGCGGCGTGCATCTACGCGAGCCGCCTGCGCGGCACGCACGCGGGCGCGCTCCTTGCGCCGGAGCGCTACTGGCGGCTCGACGCGATCGCGTGCCAGGCCGGCACGCGGCGCCACGACAGGCCGCGGGCGGCTCACTGAGCGCGCACTGAGCGCTAGTTGATCGTCTACGCTATCAGCATGCGCGGCGCGGCCGGTGGTCCGCCCGAACGGGACGTCGGCCCGCGCCGCCCATCCGGCCAGAAACAGGAGTCCGCGATGATCTGCTCGCATACGAATCCGCTTCCCGATCCGCTCGCCGATCCGACGCGCGACCCGGACCACGATCCGCTGACGCCGCCGTCGCCCGGCCATCACAACGACGAGCCGCAGCGCCCCGAAGGACCGCCGGACAAGGATCCGGTGTAGGTACGAACGCGTCGGGGCGATTCCAGAGGCGATGACAGCGCGACATGCCGGATTCGCGTATTCTCGGCGTTTTGCCTTCGTTTGCCTTCGCCCATTACCCCGCCATGAACGATATCGCCCAACTCGCCGCCATCGCCGGCGTCATGCTGCTCGCGTGCGCCAGCCCCGGTCCCGACATGCTCGCCGTCACGTCGCACGCGTTCGCGCGCCGGCGTGCGGGCGTCTGCGCGGCGGCCGGCATCGCGACGTCGCACGCGCTGTGGGCAACGCTCGCGGTGTTCGGACTCGGGCTGATTCTCGCGCGGCTTGCCTGGCTCTACGAAGGCATCCGGATCGCGGGCGGCCTCTATCTGCTGTATCTCGGCGCGAGGACGCTGATCGGGCTGCGCGAGACGGCCGGCGCGTCGCCGGCGTCGGGGACGGCCGCCGCCGCGAAGTCGTCCGGCGGCGCGCATGCGTATCGGCGCGGGCTGCTCGTCGGCCTGACGAATCCGAAGGCGGCCGCGTTTTTCGGCAGCCTGTTCGTCACGCTGCTGCCCGCGCATGCGCCGCTGTGGGTGCACGGCGCGACGGTGCTGACGGTGGCTGCCGTGTCGATCGGCTGGTTCACGTCGATCGCGCTGCTGTTCTCGACCGGCAGCGTGCAGCGCGGTTACGCGAAACTGCGGCGGCCCGTCGATGCGCTGATGGGCACGGTGCTCGTCGCGCTCGGCGCGCGGCTCGCACTCGATCGTTGATCGCTCTAGGGGTGCGAACACCGCGTCGGTGAACGGGGCGCCTGTGCCGCGTCCGGCGCTGCCGGACCGCCGGACGCCGAAGCTGCCGCCGCCTGCCCGCCATAGCCCGACTGCGTGATCTGCTCGCTGTTCTCCTGAGCGACGCGCGCGTCGTTCGCCCGCTTTTGCGCGAGCCGCTGCAACGCGGCCTGAATGTCCCCCGGGTAGGTGGTCTCGCTCGACGACGCCGGGCTGTACCCGACCGACTCCAGGTCGATCAGCTCCTGCCGCACCTGCGCGCGCGTCAGCGCGCCGCCAGCGGCCTGCCGGGCAAACGACACAGCCGGGACGATCGCCAGCAGCGAAACCAGCGCGGTGCGTAGCATTGAACTCTTCACGAAGACTCTCCTTTGAAAGACCCGTGCCGCACGCGCGGCCGGATCGACAGCGACGAGTCTACGAAGCGCCGCCCGGCGCAAAAACCGGCCGCGCGCGGACACACCGTTCCATCCTGCACAACACTGGCAAGGACTTTCGCAATTCGCTGAACAGCGCGCTGCCGCACGCCGCGACGACCTCGTTCAAGCCTGCGTTGAGTTGCGTCAGACCGGATTGACGACGCCGTGACGCAACCGACAGACTTCCGTCAGCGCCACTGCTACGGTAGCGCGTTCTATCGACAAGACCGGGCCACGCCCGCGGGAGACGACGCCATGTTGCACGCCTATGAAGAAGGGCTCGCACCACGCGAAGCCAACTATGTGCCGCTCACGCCGATCGATTTCATCGCGCGCGCCGCCGAGGTGTATGGCGAGCGGCCCGCGATGGTCTACGGCGACATCCGCCGAAGCTGGGGCGAAACGTATGAACGCACGCGGCGGCTCGCCGGCGCGCTGTCGAAGGCGGGCATCGGCCGCGGCGATACCGTCGCCGTGTTGTTGCCGAACATCCCGCCGATGGTGGAGGCGCATTTCGGCATCCCGATGGTCGGCGCGGTGCTCAATACGCTGAACACGCGACTCGACGTGCCGACGATGCTCTTCATGCTGCGCCACGGCGAAGCGAAGGCGCTGATCGTCGACACCGAGTTCGCTCAGTTGGCGCAGCGCGCGGCGCTCGCATTCCCGCAACTGAAGATCATCACGGTCGCCGACATCGCGCCCGCCGATGCCGCGCATTTCCCGCGTGCAACCG
>Ga0310811_10002051_pt1 | contig 25079 bp, 21 predicted proteins | sample YCmetagenome_FD_207642 | JGI IMG/M metagenome (GOLD analysis project Ga0310811, IMG submission 207642) | Soil microbial communities from experimental microcosm in Duke University, North Carolina, United States - YC | ecosystem: Engineered > Artificial ecosystem > Soil microcosm > Unclassified ... | reverse complement strand
TTCTCTCAAGGATGATCTCAGAAGATCTCGACGCGTCGAATCCGGATCATTCTGGCTCATGTCCGATTTGGACAAGGGTCCTTGCGATGGAGATAATGAGAGGGTGTGTTTTAAACTTTACGCCTCAAAGTTTACACTAATGTTTCTTTTCAGGGTATGCAGCGATGCTGAGCTTGTACGAAACATATGGTATCGCTATGACGCGCAGCAGCCGGGCTCTAAGGTCTTCGGCTCTCTTATAGTTACGTTGAAACGTCTTGTTACTGAGAAGCCTGCTCTACTCGGAGTGAGCACGCAGATGATGGGGGTCGGAATTTCTTACGCGGGTGATAGTACTGCACCACTGGGATCCAATTCCAATTACAGTCTGGATGTCGGTGGGGTTGCTGGGATGGTCGTCACGACTGCAAGTGCCACCATGTCAGGGGTAGTCGGCACAACTGGGTCTGGTATTGGCCTGAGCGAGCAGAACTCGGCCATGAAGCTCCAATGGTACAGTCCCCATTTCATATCTCGTGGATTGCCCTGAGCCATCTTTCTTGACTAGCATCGATCAATTAGACAAAGCGGACTCGCCACCAATCCCCGAAGCATACATTTACCTTCTCGCTGTGCAGTGCATTGTCTCCCTATGTGAAGGCTTCGCATCGTTCACCGGCCCACTGTACACATCCTTTATGGTTCAACGTCCTCGAGCGACTGGCGAGCCTGTCATCCGTGTACCTACCGCTCTTGACTTCTCCACACTCCCGCAGGATGATCCTGCAACTCAGCACCTCATCATCGTGCGTTCCATGGTTGAGCATGGCTGGCCTGTGCTTCTCACAGCCCTTGCCTTCATTATCTCGACAAATCTGTCAGATGAACTCTTTATGGATGTCCTTAGCAGTTATCAAGCTTTGACGAACGTTGCGGGGATGCTCGCCCTTAGCACTGCTCGCGATGCGTTGTTCAACTCGCTTTCCAAATTTGCGCTACCTTCCCGAATAGTGTCCAGCTTGGAGTCTTACGTCGAACCTCCGACGCCCCAAACGTCAACTTCTTTCACAGATAACCTGGGGCTAACAGCACCTATCCACGCTCCAGGACTTTCCGAGCGCAATCTAGCATGTCTCAAAGTGTTGGTATCTAGTGCCCTTTTCCTCGCCGGGAGCCTGGGAGAGAGCTGGTATAACATTCTGGAAGCTGTACAGAACGCAGACTATGTCTTGAACGTCAAAGTGTCGCAAGGATCTACCAACCGGCGGATGAACACACCCATGACATCCAGCCGATCCGTTTCAGCGATGAGCTCTACTAAACAGGGGAAAATGGCTCGTCACTCCCTCATAGATATCGATTCAGAGAGCATGCTTACTGCCATGCAGCGCCTTTTTGATGCGTCCAAAAACCTGGAGGATTCAGCTTTTCAGGACTTTGTCACTGCGCTCTGTAAACTTAGCTCGGAGATGGTCGGGATGCAATCTGATGGGAACATGCTGATGGAGTCGGATGATTTCTTGAGTTCTGTACCGGTTTCTCCTCACAGAAGGCGCGTTAGCGGCATTCATCTACCACGCACGCTGGTGGGTTGATCCTCTTACGTCATAATGTGATCTAATATCTTCTCAGCGTCAGAGCGATTTCGGTGTGGAGCGATTGGGTTTAGTAGCAATGCTGAACTTTCATCGCCTCATCTATTGTGCACCTGAGGTTGCATGGAACACTACTACAAATCATCTTCTATGGATCATAGGTCTCTCCTCAGCGCCGCAGTCAATACGAGTGCAGGCAGCACGCGTCCTCGATGAAATCATTATCGCGGTCCCGCGTAACTTGTTATCCACTGGAGACCTACAGGCAAAAGTTCAGCATCGCATTTTCGACATTCTATATAAACAGATAGTACCCGCATCATCCGACATCCCAGTGACAAGCACAAATATTGAACTCCGGCGAATGGGATTGGAGACCCTGTACCAAATTCTACAGGCGTTCGGACCTACTTTTGTCGTCGAGTGGGTTAGCATTTTTGAGATGCTGGGGAGCAACTGTATACCCGCGGCTCTCTTCAGACGTCAGTCGGTCGATTCCATCAGTACGTTATCGCTTCAAGAGACGCCTTGTCAAAAATCACTGTCTCTAGTGTACGCTGATGACTGCGGCTACACAGCACTAGTGAAGATCGCCTTCCAGTCCCTCAAACTTATCTGCGACTCCGTGTCTGTGTTATCCCCTGAAGACTTGCGGCTTTGCATCAAAACCCTCGGACAATTCGGTCGACAAGCTGACACGATCATTGCACGTGCGGCTATAGAAAGCCTTCTTTGGAGTGTGTTAGATTCGGTCCAGGCAAAGCAGAAGGATGCAGAGATGGAACTGGAATACAGCGCGTTATGGATGTGTCTGCTGGAAATTTTGGGTCTATGTACTGACGCTAGACACGAAGTTCGTGTTGGCGCTATCCAGATCCTTTTCCATGCAATGCGACTTTACGGCGCCACGCTTACTCTGAATGCGTGGAATGACTGTATATGGAAGATCATATTCCCACTACTTGACGCGATATCTATCAAAACCCGGTGCAGTGCCTTTGAGCCCGGAGCTCTGCTGAACTCTGGTCTGGCAGCGCAGTCTCCCGAACATGTATGGGACGAATCACAGAGTCTCGCATTGCAGTCGATTGGTTCAATTATCAGCGAGTTCCTAGTCATCAAGATCATGCATCTGGACTCCTTCTCGAAAGTATGGTGCACGCTTGTCACCCACGTTCACGAAACTGTATCCTTGGACCGCCGAAACTTGAGTTTGCCTGCATTGCTTTGTTTGGGGGAAGCGGTGAAAGCGCTTTCTGGCTCAGACGCCTCTCTGCAAGTCAAAGTGTCAGAGGCTTGGGAATGCGTATGGAAGGCATGCAGTGACATGGGGAGCATGGTTCTCATGGGTGGGAGATCTCAGCTCTCTCTGAGTACGAATAGGACACAACTCCACCGTGCATTTACTCAGGAGAGTTTGGTTGCTCTTGTCGATGTCATACGGAGCACACGTTCCATAAGTTTGACCCAGACGAACGAATGGCCGCTTCAGCGCCTCAGTCGTCTGATGGAAATCCTCAAGGGTACGCCTCTTTGTTTTTGTCGCTATCCCTCTTCCTAAAAACCATTCACAGGCGTCGTTACTTATCCTAACTCGACAGACTACTACCCGGATATTGATGATTTATCACCCGTTCAGGTTGGTGAATGTTGGGTATCTACCGAACACCATTGTCTCATTGATATGGCAGGTAGTGGTCTTGGACGCCATCGCGGATATAAGCCTTACGGGACCTGGTGTCCCATCTCTCATCTTACGATATCTATCGGAATTCAGCACACTTCCGTTTCTGACTGCTTTTCATGCGCCCATCTTGTCTCCCGCCTTGGGAACGCCTATTGCGGCACCGTCTCAAAAACAAAATACGTACATTGCGTTGTCCAAAAAGGTCATGTCACTTATCGTTGAGTTGTACATGCGCTTCAAGGATGAGCTCGAGATCTATGAAGATGGGACTTTGGAAGCTGTCTTCTCGGTGTGTATTGTTCGTTGATGATGACCTTGGTCTTCGGAACTCATGTGCTTTTGTGTTCAGGCCTATTCAATACCCATAAAGCTAAAGTACGAGTGTCCTGCTCTATCAAAGTTCGGCAAAGATCCTCTGTGGAAGACCGCGACAACAAGTTTTCTCTGTATAGTCACTGACTCGGTCAGAAGAATGGCGGCATTCGGCGATCGTACATAGTCAATGATCTGGTCAACTTCATCTAATCATAAAGTACAGGTATATCCGATACTCAGGTTGAGAGCATATGGCGACAAATCATTGAAGTATTTCGGGGCGGCATTTTGGCTGACTGGTGCGCGTTTTATTCTTCTCATTTTATCGTTTTATCACACCCAACGACTAACTTGCTTGCAGCACCGCGATAGAGGGTCTTTCACTCGAAGATCAGGAAGTGGAGGAAAGCTTCGATCTCTCTCTCATCAGCTCATTGGAGATTGATCTTGTGCCACATTTGGGAGACACAAGAGTCCCTGATCACCTCATCACACAGTTGGCGAAGATTTTGCACAAAGGCAGCCAGCTGTACAAGTCAAGTATGGGTCCCTCACGCCCTGATTCGCCCTCGACAGATACCGCGAATGTGTCAGACGACCCTCGGGACTCACATGACTTCGAGAAGGTGGACCTTAACATCGGATCAACTACACCTGAGGTCCTGGTCCCGAGGGAGCGATTTTCCTTTTGGTGTTTTGATCTTTTGTTCTTGATATGCTCTAATGTTACAAGCGGTAACCCAATCCATCTGCGCGTCTTTATGGAGCTAATTATTCTCCTAGATCAAGAGTCTTCAAGGAAGCGAGTTGCTGCACTTTGTCTACCGACCTTGCTTGATCGATGCAAAATTACAATGGTGAGCTATGTTGCTGATGAGGCTCTTCGGGGTCATTTGCCTTTCCCAAGGTAAATTGTGATCGTGTTGCATTATTGTCTGTTGCTGGATCAACTTTGACAGGGCTCGTGAAGATGAACTGTTGTATGTACTTCGCAAGGTCCTAGATTTGCGGCTTTGGTCAGGAAATCTGTGGGCTGCACTGTCGGAGTCGCCATCGAAGTTTAGTATTTCTCAACCCGGTACCTGTTCTCTTGCTCTGTGATCTGATTTACGCTGAACGTCTGCTCAGCTGTCGACGTCACTCTTTCACCATCTGCACTCATTGCAGATGTGGTGAAACGGTCACCAGTCGCTCATCTCTTTTATTTCTATTCGGTGTTATGTGATATTGCCTCTATCCCTCGGAAGACACCATCGGCATGGGTGTTCACGAATTCCTCACCACCCGAGAAGGAGACAGGAGACAGTTTTCTGCAGCCTCATATCGGTGCTCTGGAAGAGGGTGGCGATGTAATGGAGGTAGATGCAAGAACACTTGCAAGGAAGGCATTACAGGTTTTCGGGAAGGAGATGGGAGCGATTTAGCAATGGAAGCTTTCATCTGCTTTGCAAGTGTTGTTCTATTCTCATACCTAATATCCATGACCTGCCACGATCGGCTTGGATAGGCAGCACAGGTTATCTATCGAAACGTGCACTAGGAGGGGTGGGCACATCAATGTCGATGTCACCCTGCTTTGCACCCAGTACTTTCATCAACTCCTTTCAATCAAATATACGAGCTGCCTCTATTGCGGTGGGTTTACCTATTCTCGGATCTGCGCCACTGGCAGCTTTGCCCAGGATACACACAACCTCATCGTGCGACTTAAACACAGCGCCAGATCGACCAAGACTGTTGAGCCTGCTTGGATCTGATTTCTGTTGCAAAAGTCCTTTAGCCAATCCCCTGCAGTCTGCGCACGCTGCGAGCATCAACGTCGTGTTTCCTAAATGAATGCGTCGTCTTTCAGGGGGCTGGGATGTCGATGACTCGGATGCACCTTTGTCATTTGTGATGTTAATTGGCATGCCCGCATCAACTGCTTGAAGAACGGGCTTAAATTTGTCTCCCGTGCGGAGACCATCGGCACATCCTCCGAAGCGTTGAGTGCCCTCAAGAGATCTTCAAGACTTCAAGTTGAGCATGGGTCCCATGGGTACTGTTGCTTGGACGTACTGTACCAACTGCTCTGAACTGCGCAGGTTTGACACCTGCCGACAACATGGTCGTTTTCTATCGGAATATACCTTGACATATTCACCCATGGACGGTTTCATCAGAGGTTCATCTTAACTTTGTTCTGGCCGCTTTGTAGGTGGTTACCGCGACAGGCAAAATCTGTGTATCTTGCACTGCGCAGGTTCGACACCTGTAGGTTTTTATTCTGTCAGGACACACCTTGAGGTCAATGACATTCACTCACGGATGATTTCTTCAGGGCTCGTCTTAACTGTTTTCAGTCAAGTGGTACCACAGCAGAGTCAAAATCTGTTCTTGTTGCATTGCGCAAGTTCGAAACCTGCCGAACAAACTGTTTTTTGTTATATTAAAACATGCCTTGTCTCATGATTGGTTTCCTGGTAGGTATGTCTAATTGGTCATAACCAAGTGGTTACCACAAACAGAGTCAAAATCTGTTTCCTGGAGTTGGTTCAAAACCTGCTGACAACATTTTTGCGCTGTATAGTAACTGGCCCTGGTCCGTCATTGCACTGAAACCTCTTTTTATGTGATGTCTGTCTATGAGAAGGAATCGTCTCAGACACACTAGATATAACACCGAGGTGCATACGTACAACCCTAGATTCTCGACAGACTGGCCAGAACTGGCGGGATTCACCAGCAGACAAAAATGTAAATGATCATGATGCCGGAGGCCAGAAGAATGCACGCAGGCTAAGGAGTGAGTCTGACAGTCCGGAAATGATCTAGCCTCCCCAGCCTGGCTGAGGCTTCATGGATGAACACTCCTTCGGTCATTGGCTCTTCCAATGCGACCGAGGATGACTTGAAAGCTAAAGGTGGAAGACTTTCAATTGGCAGACCGAGCTATGTTGTTCTGATGTGTGTATGTTGCGTGTGCTCTTGCGAGTATACCGAGGTATTTACTTTCAATTGCCGAGACAAGACCCAGGCACCAGACAGGGGTGTTAATAGAGAGGTCAACGCGAACACCCATAACGACAAGTTCAACACACTGACCTACCGAATCATGCATATGACGGAAAAAAGGCGCTCAGCGAGAACTGAATAACAACTTGAAACCCCTAAAAAATAAACCAAGGTGTCATGACTGTAAACGGAAAGGCCCAGACATGGTGTAACAGATGAGAAAGCGATCGTGTTCGACAAGAGCCCTCCTACGGAGTTGGGAACGTGAATGGACAGCGCACTTCAAAAAGAAGTTCGTCACGCACTCATTGTGCATGGTTAAATAACTAGTGGTGATATATGGTACAGATCAGCAGGTGCAAAGCAAATAAAAACTATCGTGCATATGGATGGAATGAATGCTGTCCACGACTCGACATTCTCGATGGACCTAGTCCCTGATTCATCGTCATGCGCCCTGCATTTGCATTCGGGGTAACGGCACCTGTCATGCCCTGTCGCATACGCATCCCCATGTTATTCATCCCCATTCCTGCACCTGCGCCCGTAGCGTTCATCATCATCCCTGGCATTCCCATCCGCATGGCATTCATACCCATACCACCCATTGGACTCAAACCACTCATCATGTTCATCCCCATGCCGCCCATGCCACCCATACCCGCCATACCACCCATGCCGCCCATACCATTCATGCCACCCATACCGCTCATGCCCATGCCCATCATCATGGGATTCATCATGCCCATGTTTGTTGCTCCCATCATGGGCATATGACTCATCACACGTTGATAAAGCATGTTAGTGGCTGCGGAGTTAGCCTGTTGCGGGAAAGTCATTGCGGACGTGTTGGGTGTGCGTGAATCCGAGTCGTTGAAATAGGGCTCGCGGTTGCCTTGTTGCATGTTTCGCGCTTGATCGCGCTGGCTTCGGGGTTGAGCAGCTTTCACTTCAATCTATCGAACCGACATGTTGAGAGGAGAATATGGTAAATGCATCCATGCGTACCTGCTTATCATCCAACATCAACCCGAGTTTCCCCACGAACTCATCAGAGTTATTTGAGTCCTCAAAAGTGACGAAGCCAAAGCCTTTGGAACGGCCCGACTCGCGATCGACCATGACTGTTGCATCGACAACCTTGCCGAACCGCGAAAAAAACTCGCGCATTGTGTCTGCGTTGGTAGTGGGAGCGAGACCACCAACAAAGTACCGCGTGTTTCTCAGGTGCTCTTCTCGGGGAATCGCGCGTTTGGGGTCGATCTATTGACACATTAGTAGGATTAAAGAATTTGCAAGACTAACACTGACAGCTTTCCCGTCCAAAATATGCTCCCTTCCAGTAACAGCATTCACGCTTTCTGGTTCATCGAAAGTCAAGAAAGCGAAACCCCTTGAGCGCCCATCCGGGTCGCGCATAATCGTACAAGCATCCACCTTAAGCGCTCGTCAGCATCATAACCCGAGCATGACATCCATTGACAGCTTAAAGTCCAAAGATAAATTACCTTGCCAAACTGCGAAAAATACGTCCTTAGACCCTCTGCTCATAGGAAGAACAACATAGGATAGTAGTCAGTAGATGAAAGTTGATTGCCATTGCATGGGTGTATACCATCTGTAGTGTCCCAGTTAAGGCCTCCAATAAACATTTTGCTATCGGAGGTGACGACCGTAAGTGAGGCAAGGATCCGTAGGTGAGGCAAGGCATGTAGTAAGAGTAGAGCGTGTCGATGGGTCCACGGAAGTATCCAGAAAGATATAAGTGATTAGTAACCAATTATAACAAGTAGCCATGAGAGTATGAAAGACGGAAGCATAGGCGAATGCGCAGAGTGTAGGTGCAGATAGTAAGCTCCTCTGTAAGCAGTAGTAGCAGTGCAGCGGCATGTACTGTAACTGTCAGGCTCTCGTTCGTTCATCTTTAATGAAAGAACGACAAGAGTAAACTATTGTGCAGGACATAACGGAAACTGAGTCTAGAAGTGCTTCGCCCCAAGGAGCATACAGGGACGAAATAACCATACATGTAGCAAGCGTGCACTTACCCTTCATCTTTCATTTCTGAAGGTCGGATAGGCCTGTCTGCATGGTTGTCGGTCGGTCCCTCGTGTGTTGCAATTGCCGAAGGTCCACCTTGTGGGCTCGGATTTGGTGGGAGGGGTAAAGGTGGTTTCTGTATACGCTCCTGACTCGGTGTCTGTTGATACGCAGAGAACTGTTTTGCAACTTGAGCTGAATATGACAAAGCATAGTCGCTTTTTGAAGACTGAGGTTTAGCAGGTAGCGACGACGCCGACGTGGTTGGCGTTGAACTCTCCATCTTTACAGGTTCAAGATTTTTGTCTGCTTGCGGAGGAGTCTCGGTGGTAGGGGAGGCCTCATCATCCAGTGGAACAGTAAACTCGTCGTCGTACAGGTCTGTGTAACGCAAGTTGTTGCCCTAGAGCCAACGACACGAAATAATGCTCACCTCCGTAGAGGTCGGAATCTGGGTTTTCCTTAGAGCTGGACATGTTCAAGAATTAGTTAGTGAGTCGGGAGCTTGTCCGTGTGGGTAATAGTACTTGATGTGGTCACTGTCCAAGGTAAGGAAATCAAAATAGCGAAGTCCTGTGCACTTTCAAATGTAGGATGATGCTCAACCAAACAACCTATAAATAATTTAAAAGAAATAAATGATAAGTTGTGCAGTAGATATTGGCTTGCTGTGCAGCCTGTGCTACGATTTCCACGGGCAGATATTACTGCGGCACACAGAAAATCCGACTGGAGACTTCGTGGTAGGGTGGTCAGTCTGCCTCACATAAGGTCATGCATAGCAGGTAGAATGTTGCCACGTTGCTGATAATTAGGGGGAAAGAACAATTTAGTTCTGCTAGATGTTACGGCGGTCCGAAGCCTTTACGGTGTGGGTATATAAGTAGCTAACTCTTATGTGAAGGGCAATCACTCTGATGACCGAAAAATAACTCGGAACCAATGAGAGACTACGATCTCCTCCATAAATGCCTCCTGTCTACAACATGAAATACATAATTCTTTATTCCAACACCTGAACCTAGTCACACTGATGTACATTCAGTACAATGCCTTGATGAAAAGTACATGCGCAGATATTGACTGAAAGTAAGAATAGCCGACGTGACAGAAAAATGACAGGACGTGTACGGCAATCAGAAACGAAAGACCTTGATAACAAGCTGCGTGAAATTTGCCAACCGAGCATATGGTCAAAGCAATTACATACGTTTACTAATTGGTGACCTTGAAAGACGTGACCTGGGACGCGTATTAAGAATCGGAACATTGCAAGGGGGCTGCATGATGAACGTACTTGTTCCTCGCCCATCGCAGCAGTGACCGTGACCATGACGGTTTCTGCGACCTCGAAGCCAGCTAAGATGTCTTCACCAAGCTTGCCGTCAGGAAGCTTAACATCATCCTTGGTACCTCCATCAGTGTTCATGAGATTGAGGAAGCCGTCATCGACACCGAGCTACTGCGGGTTTGAGTGACCACAGGAGACGGAGGTAAACAGTACACTCACGAGCTGGTACTCATTACGGTTCACGTTGGGAACGTCCATGTTGTGGGTGGAAGGGGAAATATCTTCCTATAAAAAGGACGATACGGGAGCCGTAAGTAGTAGCGCTCATGACCAAGCCAATTACTGATACTTTACCATCTTTTTATCAGTGAAGATCTGTATGATCGAAAATTGAAGTAGCAATTCGTAGGTTTAGTGGAACATAGACGCACGTCGACACCGACGAGATGGACCTTCGCGTGACCGTGTTTCCCGGTCTTAGAGGTGGACATCTCAACGATCTTGCAGGGACGGCCTGAAATGAAGTTGTCGGGCCGGCAATGCAGGGGAGATACAGTCTAACGCACCTTTTATGACAACGTGACCGTTTTTGCGGAGCGCAGAACATTGCATAGGGAAAGTGAGCGAGGCACCTGCGCTAGCCTAAATGATGATTAATCGCGAGATCAGTTGTCTAGCATGATCGCGAAGCATTGTAGAAAAAAGAGGCGGACCTGCTCGAACTGCTGGTTGTGTTGCTCATCGTCAGACATGATGGCGGAATAAGAAGAGAAAACAAAAAAATCTATGAACTGGATGAGAAGGAGATGGTGATAGACGAAAGATTTGGCCTGTAGCAAAAAAGCGATATGGCTTTCAATCTCCGATGGATGTTTCCCGTTATTCCTCCAAAGTACATCATAGTCGCGCATAAGCGACGACGTCGATCTTTAAAACTTGCACTAATCTGAGGCTCAAGCTTGATCAGGTACAAGTCAATCATATAGTTACCATGCACCCGTTTGGCGGTACACCGATATGTCCTAGATGCAGCAAAGCTGTTTATGCTGCAGAACAGGTGAGCAGCCTCGTTTCAAGCTTCGCAATTTCTTATGATATCCGACAGGTGATGGGACCTGGCAGGAAGGTGGGCTGATCGATAGTACTCTGTAATACAAAATGTTATTAATCAACGTAATCAGCTCTATCACAAGGCGAGTCCCTACACACGCCTCGGTTCGTGTGATTTATAACAAGTCCGGTTAGCCTTGCTTGGCTTGCACGACGTGCAATAAGAGGTTAGATTCGTTGACGCTTCTTGAACACGATCAGGAGGTGCGTCTTACTTGTGAGGATGTTGAGCATCGCATAGCTCACCCTTCCTTGCTTAGCCATACTGGTAACCCCCACGACTCTTTATGTCTTCCGATCATTGACTTGAATTGCAGCAAAACATGTCACGTTCGAAACTTCGGCACTCGTGATCTGAGGCATGCCAATCTCCCCCATCGCAATGATATGGCCACACCTCCGCCACTTCCTGCATCACCTGTGCGCAACTCTTTCCCTGCACCCACTTTCATGCGTGGTGAATCAGTCGATCTAAGCCAACGGCAAGGTGCACGATCACCCGAGCGCGTGCACAACACAGGCACGGGACGCTATACGAACGGTACCATGTCGCCATCGCCCATCCTCAGAGCGAACTCGGTCCTCCCTGCACGATACAATCGCTCACCCATTAATCCCATTGTCGAGCTTGTCTCTGAAACCACAAATCAACCTGTCAACACAACCTCACACCACAAGGAAGCGGCAGAAGAGACGCCAGCAGAATCTACACCACCTCCAGCCCTCACGTTTGCAGGGACAGCTACTAGTACAGTACGCATCGGCGATATGCCGCGTACAGTCCCACTGAGTCCGACAAAATCAGCGAGCAATGGATCCAATGCTACGTCTACCCCGAAATCATCTTCTGTAGCACTTGCACGGTCAAGTTCATCACCGATGACGCCGTTGCAGCCAACTTCCACTGGCACACGGTATGGCGTTGCATTTGGTAGCAGTGGCACTCCCGTAAAGGTCTTTTCTGCGGGCGCGACTCCAACGTGTCCGCGGTGTGGGAAGAGCGTTTATTTCGCTGAACAGGTAGTTTTCATCAAGAGACTGATGCGAATTCGACTGATGGATGTGGGATATGATAGATGAAGGCCATAGGAAAGACTTGGCACAAGGGGTGTTTGAGGTGCAAGGAATGCAACACCTTGTTGGATTCTACTAGGTTGACGGAGAAAGACGGAGATCCCCTTTGCCATCGATGCTACTCAAAGGTGAGGTTACCCTTTCTTTTCTTGTTTTCCGCATTTCTTATGTGTGCAACGCAGCTGCATGGTCCAGCAGGGAGTGGCTATGCTCTGCTCGGTAAGGCCGGCAGTTAAATTGTATGCCGGCGGCTCAGCACACCTTATCGATGTACCAATTTTTCACTGTCATGTGAATAGATGCTATGTATACCCCTTTCTGTTTTCTTGATTTTTACGGACTGTTGTTTTTCGATGAGCTAGTACTGTACTGCCACTCATCTTCAATTGATGGTGTATCGATATATTCCACTGTCTCCGCTAGTATTCGCTTTCATATCCACTCGTACATAGATTGCTCAATGCTCTCACCGTTTTTGTCGAGCTGTCAATAGCCAAGCCTGCAGGACTACAATAACCATAGATGAGTATGCAATAAACAGTTTCATATATCTCGAGGGACGAGATGAACGTCAGATGAGATGGGAGAGATCATCATAAAATTTTCGGTAAACTAATGATGACCTTTGGCATTCAGCAGAAGTACAAGTAAACAGCCAGAAACGAGACCACAATCCAGGCTGTCTTATGATTGCACCAAGGCGCGAGTTTAACAGTTGTGGATAGGAAAATAGCAGCGGCAGCAGGCGTGGTGGGAAAACGTCCGAGAAATGATCGGAGGTTCCTTAGCATCGTCATGGATGAGATGGGCTATTGATGTAGTATATTGTTGCAGTGAAACTGGGTATTGAAATATGGATGGTAGGGGGAAACCCCCCCCGCCCAGACATTCCCTGGACACGTTGATGGCTTGAAAGTTGACGATGAACAGTGAACACGTGATTCTGCCACTGGGCCAAGTGGCGTTCTGGCCGGCATGCCGCGGAACTACCAGTCTAGCAGTGCTCAAAATAGTTCTGCCTACAACTCTACTAATAGTAGTAACCTGTTGGAACTAACAAGGACATCCTGGACTCCTCAGGGTCTTGCATAGGCTTGAACGAGCAATATTCATTGCTCGTACCTTAAAGTGACAATGCGCAACTTCCGGGAAGTGGGAACCGGGAATTGTCGGTCACTCGTCTCCATACTTACTTGATACAACACCCGACTCGGAGGCCGATCTGGCATCACATTCTAGCGCTACGTATCTGGTTTTGAGTGGATCTGCGACGTATGCAGTACAGCACGTGTGCAAGTGACCTGTGCATAGTATTTTAGGAGATACAACCAAGTAAGTACGAACTCAGTTTATTGGAAGTGTATTGGGTGGAACCTTTTTTACAAACCATCTTTTCAAGGTTAACATCGTTGCGCCGAAGCTTGACGGCCGTTCAAGCAGTTGCCAATAAAAATGGCAGGCTGCAAAACAGATTAAATGATATCGTCAATCAATATATGTCACTGGAATGGTATTGCGGTTGTTCGGTACGAGCCTTCAAATTCAAAGCTTCGATACGATGTCCAATGATTGTATCAGGAGAATATAAATAAGCTTCTCTTCCTGAATGTGACGGTTGGCTCTCTGAATAATACCCCAGCACCACACAACGTGAAGATGTCGTTCCCCTATTTTCCTTATATCATCGCCGTAACCGTCTTGTTACTACTGTACCGCTGGTTCCGGCCAAGGAAGTCAACTGGGCTGTCCCTTCCGCCGGGACCGCGATCACTGCCATTCCTTGGCAACGTTGCAGATATTGACATGGTGCGTCCGTGGCGTACATATAGTGAATGGAAGGAGAAATACGGCTAGTATTGTAATTTTTAAAATTTTCCCCTCTCACATCTGCAGTTGGTCCCATTGTATCATGTCGTCTGATCGGCCAGACCGTCGTCATAATCAACTCTGAGAAAATCGCACGGCAGCTCCTTCATCAGCGCTCAGCGATATACTCCGACCGTCCTGCAGGTCCTGTGTTCAAAATGTGAGGTCGCACTCCCCTTTGTTGTTTGCTCTGATCGCGATAAACCGTTAGTTTTGGCATAGATTTCATAACCGCGTTTCTTCCGTATGGAGATACACTCCGGCTTCATCGACGATTGTTTCACCAAGCATTGCGGTCTGACGCAGCAGATTCTTATCGAGATCTCTACTTGGACAAGGCTCGCCAGTTGCTGTCCAACATTCTTGACTCTCCTGATGCGTTCGAGAAGCACCTTTCCCTGTAAGTTCGTCATTCCTCGTCCGTTTACGCCTACAGTGACTAAGATTGGATCAGGTACATAGCTTCGATCAGTATGTCAGTGACGTACGGACACGATAAAGTCTCTTGGGATGCTCCTCCGATTAAATCTGTCGCCGAACTTGTAGAGCTAATAAATGTTGGCATTCCGCCTGAAAGGAGTGCAATACTCACAGCGTTCCCTATACGTACGCAAATTTATTCAAGATATAACTTCGGACGCTACCTCGTTGTAGTTACGCGACTGCCTGCCTGGTTTCCTGGTGCATCGCCTGGTTTCCTGGTGCATCATTCCAGCGTATCGCGCAGCGTACGCGAAAGCTCGCACTCGAGTCCACGAACGAACCATTTGAATATGTAAAAAGAAATATGGTGAGCACACGACACAGTAATCTCGTGGACGCGAATACTCATGGGAGATGGAGGCTGCCGGAAATGCACCAAAGTCATTGGTGTCGGATCTTTTAACTGAAATGGACGATGGGAAGCAGGCTTTTCCAGAACAGGCAGTGAAACGAGTTGCCTTGACTGTCTTTATTGGTGGGTATTTTTGCTTTCTACTATGTTACAGGATGCTGAGCCTACATACGTCCATAGGTGCGTTTGATACGGTGGGTCCACCATGCTACACTATGACGTAGACTGTGGTCAGATCAGCTGATGGATTACACAGAGCTCTTCCACGTTGTCTTCTTTCGTACTGGCGATTGTTTTACATCCTGAGGCTCAGCGGCTCGCTCAACAAGAAATCGATTCTGTCGTTGGCGTTGATAGGCTGCCGGATTTTTATGACCGACCATCTTTGAAGTACGTGGAAGCAGTTTTTCGGGAAACCATTCGTTGGCATATCGTTGCACCACTTGGTGAGGGACTTGCTGTGTCAACTATGTAATTCTCATTCTTCCGACAGGTCTTCCTCATGCAACATCAAGTGATGACGTCTTCGAGGGATATTTCATTCCAAAAGGTTAATCGGCCGATTCTGATTGTCGGCGGGTTTATTCTCTATATCCGCATCCCTACTAATGTGACGTGTTTTGCTGTAGGCTCTCTCATTATATCTAATATATGGTGTGTCAATTTTCTGACGAGTCTTGCGCTTTATAAATGAGTCGCCTCTTCAGGGAAATGTCCAGAGAAGGACACGATGATCCTGATATTTTCAAGCCAGAAAGGCACTTTGCAAGTGACGGGACACTTTTACCAGACACGATAGCGGCCAAACCTATGTGGGGTTTTGGAAGAAGAGGGTGAGTGGGAGGTCAACCTCATTCAGAAATCGCTCTTCTCATAGTCTAGTCAGGTGTCCTGGGCGTTTTGTTGCCGAAGCTGCGATTTGGAGTGCGGTGGTGCATCTCCTTGCAGCGTTCCGGATCACAAAGGCAAAATATGAAGCAGGGAAAGAAATTGAAGTGAAAGAAGAGTTCACATCTGGAATTGTCTGGTGCGTTCCCGTGCGTTTGAAAGATGAAGGATTGACATCCTTACTGCTGTTGATTTGCAGTCGACCCGTGCCCTTTCAGTGTTCTTTTGTCCTCCGATCAACAAGCAGGGAGAAGGCAATCCGCTTGGACGATTAATCTTGGATTGGTGGTTGGGATCTAATGTGACCTGCTTATTCTAGCTGTATGAGGCGAGTTAGTTAACTTGTAACACCAACTTTCACCCCGATTATATGTAATACATTGTACTTGATTGCTATTTGTAGTCGATTGGATCGTTGTGCTATCGAGTTTTGTCTTCTGTGATACTTGGTCGGTAATATAATAATTAACCGTTCGTTACGGTGGCAATATCTGCTCCCATAATAATATAAATGATAATTTGTCTCCACAGTGCACACTACTGTCAGATTTGCAGTTCCATCGGTAGCCTACGATCAAAGTCATCGCTTTCAAGTTCTCGTAGAGACGAGCGCTCTGAAGTCTACTGTCTAGAAATAGCCAGGCTTGGCCCGGATCTGGGGTGGAAGAAGGTACGTTATGTCAAAGCATCATACATCCTGCAGATCGGCTTAGTTGAAGCCCATAGAGTATCATCGTTCAATACGGCACATGTCTCGTCAGCAACAGGATGCAGATGCCAACCCTCGGTTCAGACAAAGGTCAAACACGACAACCTTCACCCCGTTTGCGTGGCGACGCAAAGCCGACACCATATCTACTACCGTCCAACCTCAGACACAGCCGTTGACCTTCGATGCCCTCGTTGAAGCGCTGACACCCCCTGCAGTTCCAAGTCTCACACATGCACGTTCCATGGCTACTTTAATAGCATCTCAATCACCGCTGCCCCGACCATCCGTGCTGAACCCAGTGTGGGCTGCACTTTGCAGTCGTGATTCGCCTTCTTCACTGCAGGCAGCAGGATATGAAATCATGGCAATATTCTGGGAGAGATTTGACGGCCACCTGGGTACAGCAGATATCCTCCAGTATTTTTCGCTATTCTTGCATACCGTTTGGGCTACCGATGTAGGGGAACCTCGACTCCGAGCTCTACGGGCTCTCACAAGAGGGGGGACCGAAGTCATTGGTATCGAAATTCCATTACTTAGCTTGCTCAGGACATGGACAGAAGGCGCCTTTGATGCTTATATGTCGGGCGATGCCCCCGATTTGACTGACCGTGCAGAACGAGAGCGACACGTTGAGCTTTTGGCTACCTTCCTATCTTCTGTACTGGAGCAATCGGAATCCGCGGCTCGTGTATCTGAAGGTGACCTCGCCAGTGTCCTGCAGTTCTATGCTGGTCTTCTTGGTCGGGCATTGACAGTACCTCCCCTGAGCCCTGCTGCTGATCCTGTACCCTCACCGCATCTCGCCACTCACACCGATCAACCTGTCGGCGTAAAAACGACTGTTGGGGCTCACAGACGACATCCATCATCCATATCAATCCGTTCCATCTCATCCCCAAATCTGCCTTCTCGAAAACACCCAGCGGAGTTAATGGTTGTTATCTATCTAGACCACCTCAGTTCGCAACTCAAAGCGCTCGCTCCAAAATTTTTGACGTTCATTCTTCCTGTCCTCTTACGCGCGCTGGCCTTCTTCGCTTCCCCTTTACCCCGTGTATCCATAATGACAGGTCGCACTCATATTCCAGCTAGCTTAGAGGACAGGATCCAAAAATATTTGAACGTATTGTTTTCCGGGCCATACGGTAGTTCATGCATGGCAATACTCAAACGACACCTTCTTCCTCCTACCGATGTTGGAAAGGACCTCCATATCGCTCCAATCATCGCCCTTGGTGCACACAGAACACTGAGAAACATCATTCGCCAAGGATTATGCACAAAGATGGCTCGCGCATACATTTGCAGACTGACTTCCGTCTCATACCCTACTACAGGCGCTCCTGGACACAAGGATCTTGAGAAAGATCTTATGGAACGGGCATGGTCAAAGGATGACATATCTGGATGGGATCATACAAGGCTCGGGAGATTGCTCTGCAAGTCGGTTGAAGCTTGGGTCAACTTTACGCCAGTGGATAATAGGGAGGATTATGACATGGAGAAGGACAAGATAATGGACGAAGCGGCATGTACCATGAGGGATATCTTTCAGGAGTTTGACGAGAGGGATGATGGTGTTGATATGGACGATGAAGAGGCGTGTGTTGCAGGAGCAACTCTTCGCCAGCTTGCCAGTTTTGTTCGTCCGATCAGGTGTGTTACTCGTTGTATGGGCATGCCCGTACATACTAATTGATTTCGCAGGACTACGGATGGAGCGCCTCTAATCCTGCCACTAGACCAGCCTGCAGAGGCCCCCACGCCATTCTTACGCACGCTTTCATCATTATTAGCCCGAGACCATTCAACATACATGATTCCGCTGCTGTCCACCACACTCTTCTTTATTGCGGATCATCTCACCGATGCAGACACCGCAAAACTCCCAAGCATGATGTTTGAACAACATGATCTGTCACCTGCATCACCGGATTGGTTGAAGAGCTGGGAGGACATCCTTTCAAATCCCACTCTATTTGCTCCTACCCGAGCGCTAACGCGGTTGGAAATCATGAAGGCTTTACGATCCGTCTATGACTCTCTCAAGGATATGCATAGCTATAGGAAGTCCCTGGCAGACCTAGTCTTCTATTTTTGTCGGATGCAAGCAGATAACCCGCAGGAAGACTTGACATTCGACAGCAGCGTGGCATGGAGGATATTGGGCGACGAAGTAGTCCTTCGTGCAGTAGAGGCGCATACTGCATCAGCATCGGTGGCCTCATCTTCAGAGCCCGATGCTTCGACTCTCTTCGCACCTGTGCAGGAGTTGATAGGCCTCTTGACAGCTGTTGCTGTCGAAGGAGGAGTCCAAGAGGATGAGGATGATACTGGATATGCCAGCACTTCTGGCACGCCGGCGTCACCTGCATTTCCCTCCAGCAGTACTTCTTCTGTTGTAACTCCTATGCTTTCACGAAAGCAGTCAGAGCACCGCGGTGGAAATGCAAGAGACAGAGATTCGAATATGCCCTCCGTTATGTCAATTCTGTCGTCTCTTGCGGGTTCTCGCTCTCAGTCCCAACACTCTCAAGAACATGAGAGTCCCAGCCCTGCGTTGGTCGCTTCCCCTGCATCAGAGCCAATATTGCCTCGTGCAGCTGTAGCAGTAGTGTCGTTGGTTTCAATATTCAGCCAACTCGCATTCACTCCTCACGCACTACTCCAGCATAACGTCATTTTAGCAGGCCAGGTATTCGATACTTTGGTGAAGCTCATTGGCCAGGCAAAATCCCCCCGCACTCGTCTTACTGTTCTCCAGTTCACCATGCGAATCCGCGCCGACAGGGACCACCGCCTTTATTTCGTTGACGCCCATTATGATCCGGATAGCAATATCATGACCTTGGCATCGCTGATCGGCCGGATACAAGGACCATCGCTTTTTGGACAGGCGCAGCAATCAGAGGATGAGAGGACTGGTTCTAGTGACTTGAACAACGATGACTCACATGTGCGCAAACCGCAGCCTCGAAGTACTCAAGAGCGTGATGGGAGACGAGCATCTCGTGGGAGGGGAATTAGGCCAAATCAGTCGGCAGGCAGCCGCAGTCGGTCGAGAGCATCATTACCAACGCCATCGCCCAGTGCAAATCAGATAAAAACGTGGGACACCCTCTGGCAATTTCCCGAATCTCTCCCGTTCACTTCGACAGACCCAGACAATCCAAGCGAGGGCATTTTTTCATATGATCCAATATTCGAGTCTATCGGTGTCCTACGTGTCGACTCTTATTTATCTGCCATCTTCGACGTGCTAGAGAAAGAGAGAAATTGGGAAATTCTCTCCTACGTACTCTGTCATCTTCCCGTCCAACTCGCAAACAAGCACCTGTTTTGTGGCCCCAAGTGTCGTGAGACAATCGTGAGGTTGCTGACGTCTCTCTGTTCTGGACTGGCAAGCGGCGGATTAGCATCCAGTATTGATCGCTGGCCTCTCGGTCTCAAACCTCGCGACGCTCATGGGCTGGCATTTCACACACTCACCGTTCTCATCAGCTACTCACGGCGCTTCGACTTACCGTTGCGACACGCTATTGTTGATGTGCTTCGAGAAGGGTTGGATAGTCAGCCTACGACCATCATCTGTTGTCTGCAAGCTTTGACGTTATGTGCCTTCGAGCTTCTATCTTCGCTCAAGAGGTCCCTGCCATCAATCTTGGAGAAACTGTCACAGATCATGTCTAACCCAGACATGGCTGTTCACATCCTCAGTTTCCTCTCCATTGTCGGTTCCATCCCCGCACTACATGCTAATCTGCGAGAAGAAGACTTTAAAATGGTGTTTGGTGTTGCACTTCAATACCTCCAGCATCACAACCGTCCTTGTGCAACGCCCGCAATGTCGTGGGCAATGTCTCAGTATGTTCGGATGATTTCGTTCTCCGTGGTATACGTCTGGTTCTTGGCAGTCAAGCTTCCACATCGTCCTCGACATATTTCATATATCACTCGCCAATTGCTACTAGCAAACGAAGGAAAGGATGACATTGACGAACCCACCGAGGTATGCTTCGACTGGCTGGCGCGATATGCATACGCCAGCGCCGACCCACGACCCGCTCATTCGACGCTGAGTGAGATTGTGATGAACCCAAATAATCTGGCATCCCCGGAACCTGCTGTCAGTGAAAAGACATGGCTTTCGGGTAACTCTGTTATCACCATCCGCTCTTTGGCTCGTCTCGGTTGGATTGAAGTCCTATCTCGCCGCCCTTCTGGGTTGACTAGGTTCCTCTGCAAGTTAGAAAACATACCCTTAGTTGGGCCTGGTGATGTCGATCCTGATATGGTTTCTGTGGCTGCGGGCATGATGATGGAGCGCGATGTTCTGCGACCTGAACGCCCCGATGCGGGTGTTGATCAGTCGCCGGAAACGAATCCTCGCAGCGTAAGTCGGAATTCTCATCCACAAACTAATCGACTCATCCATTCTAGGACACGATCCAAACCGTTGTTGTAGGGGATGATGGTAGAACTGCACCACCAGCACCAGATCCAATTACTGGCTATGTGTGGAGTCAGACTGCTCCCTCTCAACGTCGAAAATATGTTGCCGTCGATCCCGCTTTCTTCGCACTCCAGCTTTCCCCCTACCCTGATAGGAACCAACACGCTAGCCAGCGGATGGTCGATGCAGCATTACTTCCGGCTCTCTTCCGATCGTTGGATCAGATTCCCGTGATTGATACCCATAAAGTGGGAATCATGTACGTTGCACCTGGCCAGACACATGAGCTTGATATTTTACGGAACACCCATGGGTCGCCTGCGTATACAAGGTTCCTCGAGGGCATTGGCAGACTCATCAATCTTCGAGGTCAAGTTGACGTTTACGCGGGTGGTCTGAGCTCGGATGAAGACGGCGAATATGCCTATGCATGGTGGGATGATATAGGTCAAGTCCTTTATCACACCGCTACTATGATGCCATCCAAACCGCACGACAAGTATTGCGTCGACAAAAAACGTCATATTGGAAATGACTATGTCCGAATCGTGTGGAATGACTCTGGAATTCCCTATCGGTTTGACACGCTTGCCACCCAGTTCCAATTCGTGAACATCGTCATCGAACCCCATTCCCTTGGCGCAATCGCTGCCTTTTCTAATAACATCCACGAAAACGAGTATTTCAAGGTCACTATCCAACGTGCCTCTGGCATGAGTGACTTTACACCCGTCGGTGACTTCAAGCTCATATCGGCGGAACAACTCCCTTTACTGGTCAGGCAACTCAGCTTACTGGCGGATTGTTTTGCGTCTGTGTTTGAACGCACAGAACGAGACACCAAAGAAGTCGAGGTCATCACTAACTGGCGTGCTCGACTCCAAAAGATCATGACGTTCAAGAGGGAAAAAATGCCACCCCTGCAGACTGGCGGTGAAATCGAAGGAGTAATTGGGCAGGAAGCCTATCGCAACTTCACAGCTACATTCTAGCCTGGATTGTGTCAATTCTACGTCGGTGGATATTTTGCATTGGATATCATCCCTTTTCTACAATCTACTCATTATTCAAGTTGATAGTTGATCTCCGTACATGCCAGGGTCTATAACTTGTTGTATTGTTTACCGCTGCTTCTGCATGATTTGCATACTGTAATTTTTGTCAAAAGTTCGTTCATTCAGTGTCAATACTCATTAGGCCATCGCAAACGTAAACGGTTACCCGATCCAAGCGGGGCCACTCTCACTGAGTATGCAGTCTCACATCTTGAAAAAGCAACAGAAGACGGACAACGGGGAAGCTATCAATGGGTCGCAGAGTCGACCAGGGTCTCATCCTCAGGAGACCCTTCGGATCTTCCACTCTTACTAAGTAATACTTCTACTTTTTCATCCCGACACCGCATTGTATACATTGTCGTCTACACTACTATTCAGTCTTTGTGATGGTAAGGAGCAAATAATCAATTCGTCAGTGTGACTGACCACCCAGACTCTGGCGATACGCTCTCGTCGTGACGGTTCAAGCATGCAGGGAGTGGCATGTCCAGGTATATCACACGAGGCTTGCAATTTCATAGGATGAAATTCATTGATCAAGGAAACGTGAGCTACAATCAATTCAATCAATAAGAGCTACCCTGCTATCAATAACGGTCCTAAACAATGCTGGATGTCAGCTGCAGTGAGTACGATTCCTGAACTCCAGGGTTCACCCGAAAGTGAGGGAAGAACGAGCTGCTGTGAGAGGTGAATGCGGAAACAAATCTTGGTCAAGTGGGCGGAAATTATGGGGCTATAAGTGAGTTTACCGACGGGCGTCACTAAGAGGGCTGCTGCTGGGCATATTGTTGTTGGTAGTACTGGGCGTAGTTCGCTGAATAATCCTGTGAGCCGTAACCTGGGTAGCCTTGCTGGCCCCACTGCGCGCCATACCCAGGAGCACTATAACCACCGTAAGCTTGTGGTGGACGGTACCCTTGGTTTTGTGGAGGATTGTTGGATTGCCAGGACTCTGGTCGACGCCAAGGTGGAATGTTGGACCCGCCTGCAGTGATGTCATGACCAGCACTGGGGGCGCCCCACGAGCTCTTGGCGGTATCACCGCCTGCGCCTCTGCCACTCTCGCCAAGCTCCGCCATCAGACTAGCGTACTCAGAGTCGAACCCTCCCTTGTTCATAGGAGGCGGGCTGCCCATAGCAATAGCGTTAGGGTCCTTGTTAACGGTACAGTCGCGCGCCATGTGGCCTGCACTACCACAGACACGGCATATGATGTTAGCTGTGAAGTTGCGCTGTTCTGGACAGTCGTATTTTCGGTGACCAAGACCGCCACAATTCTGACAAATCTGGTTTTCGTCGTCACGAAGGGTACCATTCAATGCTGCAAGTTCGCGGAGCTGATTGCGCTTGTGATCATTCTGACCCTCGGGAGTGGAGGCAGCCTAAGAAAACTTCAGTAAAACATCGGTGATCGTAAATTAGACTTCTTACTGTTTCAATAACCCTGTTAATCATCTTTACGCATGCTGCAACTTTCTCTTCAGAATCAGCGAGAACGAGACAGTGGAGATCTTCTTCTGCATCGTCAGCATACTGGTCAGGACGAGCTTTGCCTTCCTTCACGCTTCCCTTGCCACGGATACTGATTTTTGCACCACTTTCTCTCTCCATCTTTTTCAAACTATTGCCACGAGGACCAACAAGGAGACCAAAGAAATTGATCTCAGGGAATTCTTTGACAGGAATATAAACTTTTTCGGATGGACGCTGGGAACGCTTTTGCTGGTGGTATTCAACAGGAGGGCGGAAGTTGGGGTCATTCTTCATGGCGCGATCGACGAGGCGAATGCGCTCGTCTTCGAGCTTTTTACGATAGCGAACCTCGCGGGTGTTAGTACGGCGACCGTGGCCGTCATACGTGGGTGGAGGCGAGGGCGATCTGATGCCAGAATGAGCATATGCATTCGTAGAAGTCAAAGCATCATCTACTTACCGCTCACGCTCGGGCGGGATAAAATCATTTAAGCGCAACTTGCGATTAATCTCTTCCAACCTAAGGTGAATGGCATAATTGTCGAGCTGTGCCTGAGAAACGCCGGCAGCGGATATGGCAGTGGGCAAACCAGGGATGTCTGTCTTTGCTTCTCCCCATCGGCTGCGCCTTTTACGAGCACCATTAGCGTCAGCTGTGGGTAAGTGAAAAGCACATGGTATCAGGGTTAGTAACACAGTCAGTTAGTGATTAGTAAGATTGTAACAGCAATCGCAACAGACGGGCTGCTAGGATCACCAGCAAATCTCACAGGACCTGCTATAGAGAAATGCTTGGCAAGGAAGCACGACTTGGGAAGTCGGTGTTCAAGAATGATGGGCTTACTTTGAGAATTGGTGGGGGTCTCCTCCCTCCCCCTCCTTGAGTCTTGGTCTTGATTGAACTGTTTGGGATATGCAGAAGGAGATGGCTGTGCAAGTTGCGGTCGCGCAGTTTCTTCTGCGGGCGCAGGTCCAAACCGACGGCGGGTGCCCAGAGGAACTGACCGAACATTTGTCAGATAATTTAAGGTTTAGTCACAGAAACTAGACCGACCTTCATTGGTTCCGGTAACCTCACGAGTAGCAGGCCTCCACATTTTTGAACTGGGATGTCAACAAGAAAAGGCTCGAGAACGTGCCGGCGAGTGCAACGAATTGGAAGATGAGCAAGATGTAAATCAATCTCCGAACTCTGTCTCCAGTTGTTTATGGACTCCGCTCAAAATGAGTTTGCTGACAAATCAGCTTTAACATGTTCATCAGTAAACTGGTGAAACTATTACATGACTATATATTGCAGTTTTTTCCAAGGGCAATGCTTCTTTCCTGTATATTACGATGTAAGGTAACATATAGCAATATAAAGCAATGTAATCACGCCAGGCCCAGAGGTATATATTACTTTACATCACTTTATATTGCTTGATATTGTCTTATAACGTCATGTCTAGCTAAGAGCATTTCGGCTGGGAATATCTGAGTCTCACCAGTTTACTGATGTTGAAGTTCTAGTTGTCAGTTCCTTCATCATATTCCAAAAGGGCCTCACTTTGATTATCGGAACAGGTCCGGCCCCAGTGCAATCAAATGCAACCGCACTGTGGTCTCGTGGCTACAATTCAGTTTTGCCAATTGTGAGGCTTGTCAGCAGCCACGTGTCTCGATTAACCAAGTGGCAGCCCTTTTACCAGTCCTCCTACTGG
>Ga0310811_10002050_pt1 | contig 25082 bp, 21 predicted proteins | sample YCmetagenome_FD_207642 | JGI IMG/M metagenome (GOLD analysis project Ga0310811, IMG submission 207642) | Soil microbial communities from experimental microcosm in Duke University, North Carolina, United States - YC | ecosystem: Engineered > Artificial ecosystem > Soil microcosm > Unclassified ... | reverse complement strand
CAGCCGACGACGCCCATGTTCACCACGCGCTCCGGGTCGAACCGGTCGATCACGTGCTGGGTGGCCGCGGCCGCGTTGGTGGTGCCGATGCCGCTGACGACGACGACCGCCTGCGCGGTCCCGTCGCCGCGCCGGTAGACGGGGAAGGGCGCGAGGCTGAGCTCGGTCCACGAGGGCAGGTCGAAGATGCCCTCGGCCTCCTCCATCATCGCGATCACGAACGCCACCGGTGTCGAAGTCATGCGATCATGCTACCCAACCGCGCCCGCCGCCCCCGTCCGGCAAGCGGTCCAGTGCGCCCCGATCGGCCCTCGCGCCCGGGGCCGCAAGCCCCGTACGCTGGCCGGTATGACGATGAATGTGCTGGTGGTGCGGGTGTTCGCGGCCGAGGACGGCCGCTACGGCAACGAACTCGGCGTCGTCCTGAACGCCCGAGACCTCGATTCCGGGCTCGGCCCCGAGCTGACCGCCCGCCTCGGCTTCAGCGAGACCGTCTTCGTCGACCGCATCGACGAGCACGAGGCCGACGTGCGCATCTTCAACCCGACCGCCGAGATGAAGCTCGCCGGCCATCCCCTCGTCGGCACCTCCCGCGTCATCGCCGACGCCACCGGCACTCAGCCGCGCGTCCTGCGCCCCCGCCTGGCCGACCCCGTCGACACCTGGCGCGAGGGCGAGATCACCTGGATCCGCGCCAACTCCGCCTTCGCCCCCGGCTTCGAGTTCGTCCAGCACCCGGCCCCGGCGGAGGTCGAGGCCCTGCCCGTCCCCCCGCTCGACGAGAAGACCCACCACCAGCACTGGTCCTGGATCGACGAGCACGCCGGCGTCCTGCGCGCCCGCACCTTCGTCGGCCGCATGGGCATCCCCGAGGACGAGGCCACCGGCGCCGCCGCCATCCACCAGGCCCAGCGCCTCTCCCGCCCTGTCACCATCCGCCAGGGCCGCGGCTCCGTCATCCACACCCGCCCCGCCGCCACCGCGGGCTGGTCGGAGGTCGGCGGCCGGGTGGTGGCGGAGCCGGCGAGGGTCGTCGAGCTCTGAGCCGGGCCGTGCGCGGCGGTTGACGGTCGACGACCGGCCTTCGCCGCGGCTTGCAGGGAGTCGACGTCGGTGACCCACGGCCCGCGACGCGGCGATCCCGGCTACTTCGCGTCGGCGTAGCAGGCGACGGTGGCCAGGTGGAGAGGGAAGCGGACGGGCGTGTCGCCGAAGACGAGGCGGGCGGCTTCGAGAGCTGATTCGGTGACGGCGGCGCGGACGGTGTCGGCCTCGGGCTCGGGGCAGTGCAGGACGACCTCGTCGTGGAGGAAGAAGACCAGCTCGGCGCCGGTGTCGGCGAGTTTGCGGCGGAGGGTCGCCAACAGGGCCAGTGCCCATTCGGCGGCGCTGCCCTGGACGACGAAGTTGCGGGTGAAGCGGCCGCGGTCGTGGCGGACCTGGTCGGCCTTGGCCTCGCCTTCGGCGCCGCCGACCAGGCGCTGCCAGCGGGCGGAGGGCGGGGGGCAGGCCCGGCCCAGGCGGGTGTGGACCACGCGGCCTTCGATGCCTGCCTTGGCGGCGTCGTCGACGAGGCCGATGGCGCGGGGGAAGCGGCGGCGCAGGGTGACGAGCAGCGGGCCCACTTCGCCGCTGGTCTGGCCGTACATCGCGCCGAGCAGGCCGAGCTTGGCCTTGGCGCGGTCGCCGCCGAACACGTCGCCGAGTTCGGTGTAGAGGTCTTCGGCGCGGGCGGCGTCGGCGAGGCCGCGGTCTCCGGAGATCGCGGCGAGCACGCGCGGTTCGAGTTGGCCCGCATCGGCCACGACGAACGTCCAGCCCGGGTCGGCGACGACGGCGCGGCGGACCATCGTGGGCAGCTGCAGCGCGCCTCCGCCGCGGCTGGCCCACCGGCCGGTGACGACACCGCCGACGACGTACTCGGGGCGGAAGCGCCCCTCGCGCACCCACGCGCGCAGCCACGTCCAGCCGTTGGCCGAGTACAGGCGGGCCAGTTCCTTGTATTCGAGGAGCAGCGGCACGCCGGGGTGTTCGAAGCCGCGCAGCTCCCAGGCTCGCGTGGTGTGCGCGGGCAGGCCGGCGGTCGACAGGGCCTTGAGAAGCTGGGCGGGGGAGTCCGGATTGAGGCTCGGGGTGTTGAAGGCCTCGGCGACGCGTTCGACGAGGGCTTGGAGTCTCGCGGGACGGGCGGTGGGGCCGCCGAACGCGGGCATGGGGCCGAGGGCCTCGGTGAGGTTCGCCGAGTGCAGCCCGGGGTCGAGGGGGAGGCCGGCGTGGGTCATCTCGGCGGCGGCGAGGGCGCCGGCCGACTCGGCGGCCGTCAGGAGCCGTACGCGCGGTCCGGCGGTATCGAGCTCGGCGAGCTGGCCGCGGTAGACGTCGATGAGCGCGGACAGCGGCTCGACGTCGGCGGGCAGGCCGGTGTCGTCGGGGGAGAAGAGAGCGTCCTGCCGCGGTCCGCCCCCGCCGACGGCCTCGGTCGCGGCGGTCATCCGGCCCACGTCGGGGATCGGCAGGTCGTGCAGCCGGGCGTATGCTGCGCCGAGGGTGCGCGGCGCGCCGAAGCGTCCTTCGCGGGCCGCCAGGATCTCGTCGACGAGCACGACGTCGTGGCAGCGGGAGACGCGGACCCCGGCGCGGAGCAGGTCGGGGTAGGCGCGCGCGGTGTCGGGCCAGATCCAGCGGGGATGGTGGGCCGTCTCGAGTTCGCGGACCGCGGCGGGGAGGTCGTCGGCCTCGCGCACCTCGAGCACGAGCACGTCGGGGGTGGCATCGGGGACGGCGGGGATCTCGCGGGCGTCCGCGTCGGCGGTCTCAGGGGGCGTGCTCGCGGACGCGACGGGGTCGGCGAGCAGCGCGAGGCTGCCGCCGCCGTCCTCGTTCGGGTACACGGCCCATCTCATACGAACAAGTGTGCACGAGCCCACCGACAGAGATCGGCAGGACGCGGCGGAACTCGGCGAACCGGCCGGCACGTTGAGCGGTCATGGGGACACTCACCGCGCCGATCCGGTGGATCGGCCATACGATGCGCGCCGTCCGTGCGAGGCCCGGCGGTGTGCGCGGTCCGGGCGGGCTGCCCGGCGGCTGGTCGCGCGGCTTCGGCGGCGGCGATGACGGCGACGGCTCGGGCGGCGTGCGCGAACCGCGGCGTCCGAAGCGCAATCCGCCGACCGGCGCGATGGCCCTGCCCGACCCCGCGGACGGCGGGGAGATGGGCACCGAAGCCATCGCGCGCTGAGGCGGAGCCACGACCTCACTTCCGCGGCACCCCGTCCAGGCCCAGCTGCCTCGCGAAGAAGGACAGCTCGTCGGCCCAGAGGGTGAGGGAGCGGGAGACGGAGCGGGTGCTGTGGCCGACGTCGCGTTCGCGGCGGAGCATGACGGGTCGGGTCGGGATGGGGGCGCCGGTGGCGTGTTGGAGGGCGGCGGCCAGCTTGCGGGCGTGGAGGGTGTCCACGCGGGTGTCGCCTTCGAAGACGGTGAACAGGGTGGCGGGGTAGGCGGTCGCCTCGTGCACGTGGTGATAGGGGGAGTAGGCGAGCAGCCATTCGAACTCCTCGGGCACCTCGGCGGAGCCGTATTCGACGTTCCAGAGGGCGCCCAGGCCGAACAGTTCGTAGCGCAGCATGTCGAGGAGCGGGGCGGAGCAGATGACCGCGGCGTACGCGTCGGGGCGCTGGGTGAGGGCGGTGCCGACGAGGAGGCCGCCGTTGGAGCCGCCGAAGATGCCGAGTCGGTCGCGGGTGGTCCAGCCTTCGGCGGTGAGGTGGTCGGCGGCGGCGTGGAAGTCGTCGAAGACGTTCTGCTTCTTCCCCAGGCGTCCGGCGTGGTGCCATTGTTCGCCCTCCTCGTTGCCGCCGCGCAGGTTGGCGATGGCGAACACGCCGCCTGCCTCGACCCAGGCCAGGCGCAGGGCGGCGAAGTCGGGGACGAGGGTGATGTCGAAGCCGCCGTAGCCGTAGAGGATCGTCGGTCGCGGGCGGTCCGGGGCGTTCGCGGGCGCCAGGATCGTCATCGGGATCTTCGTGCCGTCCTTGGACGGGTACAGGACGCGGCGCACGTGCACGGTGCCGAGCTCGATCGTGCCCGGCGTGTCGGCCCACGTCTCGACCTCGCGGGTGCGGGCGTCGAAGGCGAGGACCCGCGGCGGGGTGACGTGGTCGACGTAGCCGAACCAGGCGCGCGGGCCGCCGTCGGGGTGCTCGTGCACGCCGGAGATGGTGCCGGCGCCCGGGGTGGCGACCTCGGCGAGCAGTTCGCCGAGCGCGAGGTCGTACAGGTGCAGGCTGCTGACGCCGTGCCAGGAGGTGAGGGCGAGCACGACCGGGCCGGTGCCGGCGTCGAGGATGGCGTAGTCCTCGAGGACGGCGGCCGGGTTCTCCGGCAGCACGTCGCGCCACTGCCCGTAGGCGAGGGCGCCGGGTTCGGCGACGCACAGCCGCACGTTGGGGGCGTCGCGGTCGGTGCGCAGGTAGAAGCGGCCGTCGCGGCCGAAGCGGACGGTGGTCTGCGCGTCGACGCCCTCCTGCACGGCGATCCACGCGGGCTCGTGTGCGCCGGTGGCGGCGATCTCGGCGATGTGCAGGTCGTTGCTGACAGAGGTGCCGCGGCCGGTGGTCACCGCGAGCCAGCGGCCGTCGTGCGAGACTGTGACGCCGTAGAAGTTGGTCTTGTCCAGGCCTTCGCCGAACACGAGGACGTCCTCGGCCGGGTCCGTGCCGAGCCGGTGCAGGTAGACGCGGCGGTGATACTGGGATTCGCCCTCGGGCACCAGGTGCGGGGCGAGCCGCCGCGTGTAGTAGAACGCGTGCCCGCCCGGGAGCCAGGCGATCTGCGCGTAGCGGGCGCGGTCGATCGGGCCGTCCACGAGCTTGCCGGTGGCCACGTCGATCACCCGCAGCAGCGCCTCCTCGGTGCCGCCCTCCGAGGTGAGGTACGCCAGCAGCGCGCCGTCGCGGGACGGGAACCACAGGTCGAGGGTGGTCGAGCCGGACGGGTCGATCGCGCCGGGGTCGATGAGGGTGCGCTCGACGCCGTCCTGACCGGCCGTCAGCAGCACCGGGTGCTCCTGGCCTGGTTCGCGGCGGGTGAAGAAGAACCGCTGCCCGCGCCAGACCGGGGCCGTGACCGCGCCCGCGTCGGCGAGCTCGGCCAACCGGCTGCGGAAGGCCTCGCGCTGGACCCCGCCGTCCGTGGCCGCCTCCTGGAACGCGGCGTAGAGCGCGTCCTGCGCGGCCGACCACGCGCTCGTCGCGGGCGACGCCGGGTCCTCGAGCCAGCGGTACGGGTCGGGCACCCGGTGCCCGTGCAGCTCCTCGACCAGGTCGAGCCGTTCGGCCCGCGGGTACGCGGGCGGCGGGAAGGCGGAATCAGATCTCGACATGCCGCGATCGTAATCCGCGCGTCAACCCGCGGCACCGTACCCGGGCGGGACCGGGAAGGGGAACGGGACGGGACCGGGACTGCACCGGCCCCGGACCGCCCGGCCGGTGCACGCCGCGCCGGGGGAGCTGCGCGGTGAGCGGCGCCGGGCGCCCGGGGAAGCGGCGCCCCGGCGGTTCGCCCGGCGGATCGTCAGACGGATCGTCAGATGGCCGGCTTCCGGCCGGCCTGCTGGCGCGGCGGGGTCTGGTCGGCGCCGGGCAGGGTGGGCGCCGGGTTGGCGGCGACCTCGTGCTCGGCCTCGGCCAGCAGCGCGGCGGTGTCGGGCAGGGCCGGGAAGCGCAGGTCCTGCGCGCCGAAGCGGAACGCGGAGGTGAAGTCGCCGAAGGTGCGCCGGCGCCAGTCGCTGATGTTGGGCTCGGCGACGCCGGTGAACCGCTCGAGGAAGCGCAGCGTCGAGGTGTGGTCGAACCTCTCGGAGCACACCCAGCCGCCGGCCGTCCACGGGCTGACGATGATCGTCGGGACGCGGAAGCCCGCGCCGATCGGCAGGCCGCCGACGAACTCGTCCGCGGTGCCCGCGCGCGGGGAGGGCGGGGGCACGTGGTCGAACAGGCCGTCGTTCTCGTCGTAGGTGAGGATGAACACGGTCTTCGCCCAGACCTTCGGGTTCGCCGCGATCGCCTCGATCTTGCTCGCGACGAAGTCGGCGCCGGCAGCGGGCATGTAGTCGGGGTGCTCGGACTGGGTGGAGGTCGGGATGATCCAGGAGACCCGCGGCAGGTTGTCGTCGCGGGCGTCGTCCTCGAACGCGCCGGCGGCCCGGCGGGCCAGGCCGTTGTCGTAGAGGGGGTTTCCGGGCTTCGCGTTCTGGAACCGCGCGAAGTTCTCCAGCAGGTTGCAGCCGTAGTTGTCCTGCTCCTGGTAGACCTTCCAGGAGATCCCGGCCGCCTGCAGCCGCTCGGCGTAGGTGGTCCAGGTGTAGGCGCCGTTCGGGTACGAGTTCGAGGTGATCGGGCCGCCGTGCAGGCCGTCGGGGTCGATCGTGCCGGTCATCCAGTAGAGCCGGTTCGGCCAGGTCGGGCCGAGGACCGAGCAGAACGAGTTGTCGCACACGGTGAACGCGTCGGCGAGGGCGAAGTGGAACGGGATGTCCTCGCGCTCGTAGTAGCCCATCACGTACGGGCCGTTGGCGCCGTCGGCGGCGCGGTGCGCGGGCAGCCACTGGTCCATGGCGCCGTTGTTCCACGCCTGGTGCTGCACGGCCCACGCGTGGCTGGTGGACGGGATCGCCTGGGCGCTGGTGGTCTTGGTGTCCAGGTGGAACGGCAGCGTGTAGCGGTCGGGGTTCTCGGCGTCGGGCTGGTAGAACACGGAGTCGCCGTTGGACAGCCGCAGCGCGTCCGGGTCGCCGAAGCCGCGGACGCCGGGCATGGTGCCGAAGTAGTGGTCGAAGGAGCGGTTCTCCTGCATCAGCAGGACGACGTGCTCGACGGCGTCGAGGCCGCCGGCCGGGCGCGCGTCGGCGAGCGCCTTGCGGACGGATCCGGGCAGCAGGTCGAGTCCGGCTGCCGCGCCGGCGACGCCGGCCGCGGTGCCGAGCACGCGCCGCCTGGTGTAGCGGTTCTCGGGCATGGTGGGCAACCCCTCTCCCGGGAGGTGAGCACTCCCGGAGCTTGTCTCCGGCCCTGCTTCCGCAGAGCTGACGACGCGTCACTGTGAGGCGGACGGACCGCCGAGACCGCGTGTACGGATGCGTATGCGGCGCGCGTATCGCGGGCGCGACTCCATGATTCCGGTAAATCCCACGATTCGGTGGATTCCACGCGAACACGGCGGGGAGATCCGCATTCGAAGTTCCGGGCCGTTCGGACCCGGTAGGAGGGGATCGCTTCGTGGGAATCGCGCTGCTCGTCGTCCTCGTGCTGGCCGCCGTCGCGACGCTGCTGGTCGTCGAGAAGGTCAGGAAGGAGCACAAGCCCGAGCGGAAAGACGCGTCAGCACTCGATTACGTCAATACATTCATCTCGACGCTGTACATGGTCCTGCTGGCGCTCGTGGTCGTGGTGCAGTGGCAGAACGTGGACCAGATCAACTCCGATCTGCGCACCGAGTCCACGACGCTCACTGCGCTCGTGCAGACCGCGCAGCGGATGCCCGCCGCCGAGGGCGCGGTGGTGCGCCGGTCTGCGATCGGCTATGCCGACGCCGTCCTCGCGCACGAATGGCCGCCGCCCTCGGACCCGGTCGGCGACGCCGCGGCGCGGGCGATCGACACCGGACAAGCCGCGGTCACGCACCCGGTCGCGGCCGGCGACTCGCTCGGCACCATCGAGGACCAGGCGATCGGCGAGTACCAGGCGCTCGCCGCGGCTCGCGACGACCGCCTGGCCGCCTCGAACGCGGAGACCTCCCCGGTGCTGATCGTCGCGCTCGGGATCCTCAGCCTCATCACGATCCTGACGCCGCTCGCGCTCGGCCTGCGCGCCGGCGCGCTCGCCTTCACCGGGCTTGCCCTGACCACGCTGCTGGTGTGCCTGTCGTTCTGGTTCGTGCTCGACCTCGACTCGCTCTACCACGGGCTGATCCACACGGACGCGACGCCGCTGCACCAGTTCCTGAACACGCCGGGGTCCGACTGAGATGCCGCACCGCCACCACGCGCCGCGCCGGGCGCTCGCGGCCGCCGGGCTGTGCGCGGCGTTCCTCGCGATCCCGGCCGGCGCCGCCGAAGCCGCCGCCGAGGCCGCGACCGCGCACGCCGCCGTGCCCGTGCAGAACCCGGCCTCGCAGGGTCCGAATTCGCAGGACTCGGCTTCGGAGACTTCGCGCGCGCGGTCGGTGGTCTCGGTCACCGACTGCGGCGACGGGCTGACGGTCACCGTCGGGGGATCCGCGCTCGTGAACGTCAACGTGCCCGGCGACGACTGCCCGGGCCCGCGGAGCCCGAGCCCGTCGCCCGCTCCGATCTGCACACTGCCCCCGCCGCCCCCGCCGGCGCCCACCCCGACCCGGACGACCGCCCCCGCGCCGAAACCGACGCCGGCGCACGCCAAGCCGAAACCGGCACCGCGCGTCGTGCCGCCCGCCCCGACACCGTCCGCACCCTCGCCGGCGCCCACCCCGGCCCCGCCGCGCCCGACCCCGAGTCCCAGCGCGTCGACGCCGATGATCGCGCCCGCCGCCACGACGGTTCACACCGTGCCGTTCAAGCGCCTCGGCACGGTGCTCGTCGTGTTCGTCGTCGCGATCGTGCCGGTCGGCATCGCCCGCATCCGGCACCGCGGACGGTGACGGCGACGGCGACGCTGTGGCGGCGCGCGGCCACGGGGGCCGGCCGGGTCACGACGGCTCGCCGTCCCCGGTGGTCGGCAGGGACATCAGGATCCGGGTCAGCCGGCTCAGGTCCTCGTCGGAGAGCTCGGCCAGGATCGCCGGCGGACGGGTGAGGATCTCCTCGGAGCGCTCCGCCGTCGCCCGGCCCTCCTCGGTCAGCGAGACGATCCGGCAGCGCCGGTCGCGCGCGTCGACCGTGCGCACCACCAGGCCGCGCTCCTCGAGCGCGTCCACGACCTGCGTCATGTACGGCTTGTCCACGACCAGCTGCGCGGCCAGATCGCGCATCGGCATCGGCCGCGCCAGCAGCCGCCGCAGCGCCTTGACCTTCACGAAGCTCAGGCCGACCGCGGCCGAGACCTCGGCGCGCCGGTTGTCGTCGTAGACCATCGTGCGGATCCGGTCCCAGACCAGCCGCAGGTCCTGGTCCCGGCCGGTGTCAATGCTCGTGCTCATGATGCCGCCTGTCCCACCGTCACCCGTGCCGCCCCCTCGGACGGCGCGAAGATCGCCGCCGTGCGGGCGGCGCTCGCCCTGGCCGCGCGCCCGGTCGTGATGATACCGAGGACGCCGATCAGCGCGGCGCAGGCCGCGGCCACCCACCAGCACACGTGGCTCGCGTGCGAGAACGCGCCCGACGCCAGGATCGAGCCGAAGATCGCGACGCCGAGCGAGCTGCCCGCCTGCCGGCTCGTCGAGGCGATCGCCGCCGCGACGCCGGCCTGCGAGCGCGGCATCCCGGAGACCGCCGTGTTCGTGATCGGCGCGTTGACGAGCCCGAAGCCGACTCCCATGAGCACGTACGCGATCGCGACCACGCCCAGCGACGTCGTCGCGGTGAACGTGGTCATCATCACCGCGGCCAGGAACAGGAACACCGCGGCGCCGACCAGCGGCAGGCGCGGGCCGCGCGAGCCGACGATCCGCCCCGAGACGGGGGAGAGGATCATGTTGGAGGCGGCCATCGGCAGGGTCACCAGGCCGGTCTTGACGGCCGAGAAGCCGCGTTCGTCCTGCAGGTAGAGGGCGTTGAGGAACAGGAACCCGGACAGGCACAGGAACGCGGAGACCGCGATGACCGTGGCGCCGGAGAACGGCGTGGAGCGGAAGAACCGCGGGTCGATCAGCGGCTCCTCGCGCCGGTTCTCATACCGGATGAGGAAGCCGACCGAGAGGATCGCGACGGCGAACAGGCCGATGATCAGGGCGCTGCCCCAGCCGTGCCGCGGGCCCTCGATGATCGCGGAGGTCGAGGACGCCAGCGCCAGGATCACCAGGACCTGGCCGACCGGGTCGACGCGGCGGGCGCGCGGCGCCTTGGACTCGGGCACGAACACGGTCGTCAGGACGAGGGCGGCGATGCCGACGGGCACGTTCACCCAGAAGATCGCCCGCCAGCCGACCGCGGAGACCAGCGCGCCGCCGATCACCGGGCCGAGCGCCATGGACAGGCCGAACACGGCGCCCCACACGCCGATCGCCCGCGCCCGCTCCTTCGCGTCGGTGATCGTGTTCGTCACGATCGACAGGGCCACCGGGTTGAGCATGCTGCCGCCGAGGGCCTGCACGACGCGCGCGGTCACCAGCCAGCCGAGCGAGGGGGCGACCGAGCACATCAGCGAGCCCAGGGTGAACAGCAGCAGCCCGACGCGGAATGTCCGCCTGCGGCCGAGCCGGTCCGCGGTCGAGCCGGCCAGGATCAGGAAGGAGGCGAGCACCAGCGTGTACGCGTCCATGATCCACTGCAGGTCGGTGAGCTGCGTGTGGAAGCCGGTCTCGATGGTGGGCAGCGCGACGTTCACGATCGTCACGTCGAGGCCGACGATGAACAGGCTCATGCAGCAGATCGCGAGGATGAGGTTGCGCCGCTTCGGTGACAGGTCCGGCATGGCTCCCCAGCTATCGTTAGTTTCGCTATTAGAACTATTTAGAGCGTATAACCATCGGGGGGAGCGGGCAAGCCGGGGTGCGGGCCGCCGCGGGACCGCCTTGGCCGACGCGGTGACCAGGGGTTATCATCGGGAGCATGCAGTCAGTCCGTAGTCACGCCGTGCCGCTGGTCCGCCGCGGGCACATCGACTACGGCCGGGTGTGGTCGGCCTCCTGTCCGCCCTGCCGATGAGCCCCCGCTCCGCGCATCCCGAACCCCTGACCAGCCCGACTGCATCCCCCCTGGACGGACATCGTGAACTCCGGTCTGCTCATCGCCGTGCTCGTGCTGCTCGCCGCGAGCGCGTTCGGCCTGTGGCGCAAGCGCACGGACGGCGTCATGCGCGCCCGTGAACCGCGCTCCGCCGACGCCGGAACCGCCGAGGCCGCGCCGCTGAACGAGCCGACCCTCGGCGGGCCGCTCGGCGCGCGGGCCACGCTCGTGCAGTTCAGCTCCGCGTTCTGCGCCCCCTGCCGGGCCACCCGCGTCGTGCTCGCGAAGGTGGCCGAGGACGTCGACGGCGTCGCGCACTACGACCTCGACGCCGAGGCCCACCTCGAGCTCGTGCGCGAGCTCGGCATCCTGCGCACCCCGACCACGCTCGTGCTCGACGCCTCCGGCCGGGAGACCGCCCGCGCAGGCGGCGTGCCGCGCCGCGAGCAGGTCCTGGCCGCCGTCGGCTCCACGGCCTGACCCGCCCCGCGGCCCGAGCCGCGCGACCCGAAGCAGACTCCCTCTCCCCGAAGGACCCCGCCGTGACCGAGAACGCCCCGACCGGCCCCTCCGCAGCGCCTTCGCAGCCGGCGCAGTCCGCCGCCCACGCCCCCGACGGCCTCAAGCCGTTCATCGACCCGCGCGGCCCGCGCTTCGGCGCCGCGATCACCACCGTCGTCCTGATCGTCGTGCTGGCCACCGGCTGGGGCTGGCTGCTGGCCGCGCAGGCGCTCGTGTTCGCCGTCAGCGCCTTCACCGACCTCAAGTACTCGCCCTACGGCTGGGTCTACCGCACCTTCGTGCGCCCGCGCCTGGCGCCGCCGGCCGAGCTGGAGAACCCGGCCCCGCCGGTGTTCGCGCAGTTCGTCGGGCTCGGGTTCGCGCTCGTCGGCGCCTTCAGCTACCTCGCCGGCTGGGGCGTGGCCGGTGCGGCCGCCACCGGGCTCGCGCTGGCCGCCGCCTTCCTGAACGCCGCCTTCGACTACTGCCTCGGCTGCGAGGTCTACCTGCTGCTGCACCGGGCGGCCCCGCGCCGCCGCCCGGCCCCCGGCTACCGGCCCGCCGCGTAGCCCTGCATCGCGCGCGGGTTCGCCCCCGCGCGCAGCACCCCGGTCGCCGGATCCCGGCTGACGGCCGAGAGCCGGCCCAGCGACCACGCCCCCGAGCGCACCGGAAGGTGCCCGCGCTCGGCCAGCGCCGCGAACACCTCCTCGCCGAACCTCTCCTCGATGACGAGGTCGCGCGGCGCGCGCTGCCGCGGCGTGAACGACGCCGGCATCCCGCTGCTGTGCCAGGCCGGGGCGTCGATCGCCGCCTGCAGGTTCATCCCGTCGACGACGTGGTTGAGCACGAACAGCAGCTGCCACTGGTCCTGCTGGTCGCCGCCCGGCGTGCCGAACGAGACGACCGGCTCGCCGTCGCGGGCGAGCATCGACGGGCTCAGCGTCGTGCGCGGGCGCTTGCCCGGCGCCAGGCTGGACGGCAGGCCCGGCTCCAGCCAGAACATCTGCGCGCGGCTGCCGAGGCAGAACCCGAGGCCGGGGATCGTCGGGTTCGACTGCAGCCAGCCGCCCGACGGGGTGGCCGAGACCAGGTTGCCCCAGCGGTCGGCCACGTCGATGTGGCAGGTGTCCCCGCGTGTGCGGCCGCGCGCGTCGACCTGCTCGACCTGCGCCATCGCGTCCGTCAGCTCGCCGGAGGCCGCGAGCGCCTCGGGGGAGGACAGGAACGCCGGCAGCCTCGGTGTCCGGCCGCCCGCGCTTCCCGGGCGCAGCTCCGCGGACGCCGACTCCCCGACCAGGCCGGCACGGGCCTTGAGATAGTCCGGATCGAGCAGGTCCGCCATCGCCGCGTACGCCTCGGGAGCATCCCCGTAATACGCCTCCCGGTCCGCGAACGCCAGCTTCGCGACCTCCACCACGCGGTGGATCCGCTCCGCGCTGCCGTGCGGCGGAAGCTCGCCGAGCGCGTCCAGCATCCCGAGCTGCTGCAGCAGCACAGGGCCCTGACTCCACGGGCCCGCCTTGTGCACCGTGACGCCGCGCCAGTCCAAGCTGAGCGTCGGCTCGTACGACGGACGCCACGCGGCCAGGTCCGCGCCCGTGAGCAGCCCGCGATGGGCGCGGCCCGTCTCGTCGTACACCTCGCGCGCCGCGTACGCGTCGATCGCCTCGGCGACGAAGCCCTCATACCACGCGCGGTACGCCGCATCCAGCTGCGCCTCGCGGTCCGCGCCCACCGCCTCGGCCTCACTCAGCAGCCTGCGATACGTCGCCGCGAGGGCGGGCAGCCGCAGCAGCTCGTGCGGGCGCGGCGCGCGGCCGTCCGGCAGCCACTGCGCCGCCGAGTCCGTCCAGTGCTCCCGGAACAGGCCCGCGACCGTGTTGATCGTGCCGACCACGCCCGCGACCACCGGATGCCCGCGCTCGGCGTATCCGATCGCGTATTCGAGCACGTCGCGCAACGGCAGCGTACCGTGGTCGCGCAGCAGCGTCAGCCACGTGCCGACCGCGCCCGGCACGACCGCGGCCAGCTGGCCGCTGCCGGGCACCAGCGTCAGCCCGAGCGCCTCGAAACGCCCGATGCTCGCCGCCGCGGCGGACGGCCCCTGCCCGCACAGCACCCGCGGCGTCGGGTCCGCGGCCGTCGCCAGGATGATCGGCACGTCGCCGCCGGGCCCGTTCAGGTGCGGCTCGAGCACATGCAGCGCGAACGCCGTCGCGGCCGCCGCGTCGAACGCGTTGCCGCCGCGTTCGAGCACCGCCATGCCCGCCGCCGTGGCCAGATAGTGCGTGCTCGCGACCATCCCGAAGGTGCCGGCGAGCTCTGGACGGGTGGTGAATGCGTCTGTGGGCATGCCGCTGATCATAATCGCGTGTTCAGCGGCCGGTAAGGGCCTAGGGTGGGAGGCTTCCATCACACCCGCGAGGAGATCCGCCGTGCCCAGATTCCCCCTGACGGAACCGTTCGACGCCGGACTGCTCGACGTCGGCGACGGAAACCGCATGTACTACGAGCAGGTCGGCGATCCCGAGGGCGTGCCCGTCGCGATCGTGCACGGCGGCCCCGGCTCCGGCTGCGGCATCACCGCGCGCGGCGCCCTCGACCCGGCCCGGTACCGCGCGATCCTGTTCGACCAGCGCAACTGCGGGCGCAGTCTCCCGCATGCAAGCGACCCCGCCGTCGACCTGAGCGGCAACACCACGCAGAACCTCGTCGCCGACATGGAGCTGCTGCGCGAGCACGTCGGCCTGGAGCGGTGGATGCTCTATGGCGGCTCCTGGGGCTCCACGCTCATCCTCGCCTACGCCGAGACCCATCCCGAGCGCGTCACCGGCGCGCTGATCCCGGCCGTCACCATCACCGACAGCGACGGCGTCGCATGGCTCTACGAGGGCGTCGGGCGCATCTTCCCCGAAGCCCAGGAACGCTTCCGCGAGTACATCCCCGCCGAGGAGCGCGGCGAGAGCGTCCTCGACCTGCTCGCCGCGTACGGAAGGCTGATGCAGCACCCTGATCCCGAGGTCCGCGCCCGAACCGCGGCCGAGTGGGTCGCGTGGGAGGACGCCGTCATCTCGCAGGAGGTCAACGGGACGCCCGGCAGCTACAGCCTCCGCATGCTCGACAAGGACAGGGAGGCGTTCGTGCGCATCTGCGCGCACTACTTCTCGAATACCGCGTTCCTCGAAGACGGGCGGCTGCTCGGCGACGCGCACCGGCTCGCCGGAATCCCGGCGGTGTTCGTGCACGGCCGCAACGACCTCGGCGGCCCGGTCAAGACCGCGTGGGAGCTCGCCAAGGCGTGGCCCGGCAGCGAACTCGTCGTCGTCGAGGACTCCGGGCACACCGGCAGCAAGGCCTTCAGCGACGCGATCTGGTCCGGGATCCAGCGGCTCACCGAGAGAACCGCCGGGAGCTGACGGGAGGAGCGGGCCGGGAGGGCGAGCCGGTTCAGCGGCGCAGCGAGGCGTCGTCGACCTCGATGTCGGCGTCCTCGTCGAGCAGCTCGTCGGCGTCGTCCTCGGGCCGCTCGGCGAGGTCCGCGCGGATGTGCCGGATCAGCCGCGGCATCGCCGCCTCGCACAGCTCGAGTACGTGCTCGAAATCCGCGTCGTTGCCGTAGTACGGGTCAGGCACGTCCAGCCGGGTGCCCGCCGCCGGATCGAAGGATCGCAGTAGCCTGAGCTTCGCCGCATCCTGCGGCCCGCGCGCCAGCTTGCGCAGCTGCTGCAGGTGACCGGTGTCCATCGCCAGGACCAGGTCGTAACCGTCGAACCACTCCGGCTTGAACCGCCGCGCCCGGTGCGCCGAGGTGTAGCCGTTCCGGCGCAGCACCCGCACCGTGCGGTGGTCGGCCGGGTCCCCGACGTGCCAGCCGCCGGTTCCCGAGCTGTCCACCTCCACCCGTGCCCCGAGGCCCTCGCGGCCCAGCCGGCCGCGCAGCACGTGCTCGGCCATGGGGGACCGGCAGATGTTGCCGGTGCACACGAACGTGACGCGGTACGGCATGCCCGATCCCTTCCGTTGACGTCGAACCCCAGCCTAGATCCAGTCCTCGCCGGGATCGGCTGAGGGACACACCGGCGCCCGGCGTGCCTCGCGGCGAACTCGGCTGACGACCGCGGCCCCACCACGGTTCAGCCCGGCTGCGGACCGCCGGGGAGAGGGGCGCGACCGTGGCCGGTGTAGGGGATACAGGCTACCGCGCCCGCGCCGCGAGTACAGGGGTGGCGGCCGCCCGGCGCCGTCGGCGCGCCCACGCGCGGATTGCGATCGCCCTGTGCGCGCCGTTCGGGGTCACGGGGCCCGCGCACCGAGTCCCGCGGCAGGCTCAGGGGTATTCCGGCCATCGCCCGCTCGCGCATTCACCCGCGGGTGCGCCCGGCGGCGGCCCCGGCAGGTGTGTCAGCCCTCTGTGGCGGCCGGGACCGTCTCAGGGCTCCCGGTCCGAGCCGATCAGGTCCGTCAGGGCCTTGAGCGCGGGCAGCGCGGCCGCGAGCGCGTCGACCTGCTGCCGGGTGAGCCGGCTCAGCTGGCGCTCGAACAGCTCGGCCCGCTCGTCGGCCCAGCGCGCCAGGCGCTCCTCGCCCGCCGGGGTCGCGCGCAGCACGGCGCCGCGCCGGTCGGTGGGGGAGGTCTCCCGGCTCAGGTAGCCGAGCCGGGCCAGCTGTTGGACCTGCGTGGAGACGGAGTTGCCGGCCAGCCGCAGCTCCTTGGCGGCCGCCGAGACGCTGATGCCGGGCCGGTCCGCCACCAGCCGCAGCAGCTCGCCCTGTGCGCCGGCGAGCGGTTCGAGCGCGAGCCGGGAGCGCACGTGCCGGCGGACCGTGCGGTGCAGTCCGGACAGGGCGCCCGACAGATCGTCGGCCAGGCCCTCGGGATCGTCCATGAGGCCAGGGTAAGTCCAAAGCAGAGCTAATGACTAGGACATCGACGGGTTTTCAGGCCCGATGTGGGCCGGTAGCCGGACGGGCTGGTCCGCCCGAAGGCCTGGTCCGCCCGAACGGACTGCTCCGCTCGTGCGAACCGCGCGCAGGGCGCAAGCTGGAGGCATGCGTGCCCGGCCCGCGCTCAGCAGGTACCTGGCCGTTGAAGGCTGCCTCCTGCTCGGCAGCCCGCCGCTGCCGCCGCTCGGCCGGGCACTGTTCCTGCTGGCCGCCGGCGTCATCGCCGTCGCGGCCCTCTACCTCGGGCCGGTGCTCAACCGCCTCGACCGCCTGCCCGCCTGGCGGCTGCTCGCCCTCGCCGGGGCGCTGCTGCTCGCCAGCAACTACTTCGTGCTCGGCGACGACCTGCGCGGGGCCGTCACCGTCCCGTCCGCGACCGACTTCCTGGCCACCGCCGCCTACCCGCTGGCCGCCGTCGCGGTGCTGGTGATCGCCATGCGCGGCAGCCCGCTGGCGCTCTGGGCCCGGCTGGTCGACACGCTGATCGTGCTCGCCTGCCTGGGCCTGGTCACCTGGACGCTGTTCGTGGTGCCGCTGGCCGGCGCCTCGCTGCCGTCCACGGCCGTGCGCGTCTACGCCGTCGCCTTCGTGCTCGGCGACGCGTTCATCCTGGTGATCCTCGGCAGGCTGCTCTACCCCGACCCGCTGCGCGCCCCCGCCGCCGTCCGGCTGCTGCTCGCCGGAACCTGCCTGATGCTCGCCGCGGACGTCATGTTCGCCCTCGTCGAGCTCGACGCGGTGCACTGGGCCCGCAACTCCGCCCCGACGGTCGCGCAGATCGCCCTGTGGACCACCGGCCTGGTGTGCTGGGGCGCCGCCGCGCTCAGCCCGTCCGCCGCCGAGATCGTGCGCCCGAGCGCCACCGGCCCGCGGGCGAGCCCGTCGCCGCACCGCACCGCGCTGCTCGGCCTCGCCGCGATCGCCCCGACGGTCGCGGTCGTCGTCGCCGAAGGCGTGGACGCGCCCGATGAGGGCAACGTGATCGCCGTGTTCGGCACCGTCATCGCGCTGCTGCTGGTCGTCCGGCTCAGCCTCGCGCTCGCGCAGGCCGACGCCCGGCTGCGCGCCGAGAAGACCCTCGGCGCCGCCGCCCGGCTGGTCGCGGCCAACGACACGCACGAGATCCTCGGCACCGTCCTGGACGCCGCGACCGTGCTGGCCGGTCCCGGTGAGCCGCGCGTCGCGGTCGCCGCCGTCGCCGCCGCGGACGAACTGCTCACGCTCGCCAACGACGTGCCCGGGGTCGCCGGCGCCGACCTGGCCCAGCGGGTCGCGGGCGCGGACCCGGAGGGGTGGGTCGACGCGCGCTTCGGCGAGCGCCCGCACGCCACCCTCGGGCACACCGCCGAGGACGCCGGCGCGCCGGCCGCGCTCGCGCTCGGCGTCGACCAGGGCAGCGCCGGTCTCGGCGAGCGGCTCGGCCAGCTGCGCATCCTCGCCTCGCAGGCCGCGCTCGCGCTCAGCCGCCTCGGCCTGAGCCGCGAGATCAGCCGCCGCGACGGCGAGGCCTACTTCCGCGCCCTGGTCGACGACGCCTCCGACGCCATCGTGCTCGTCGACGAGGGCGGCCGGGTGCGCTACGCCAGCCCGTCCACCGTCGAACTGCTCCGGGTGCCCGACCCGACCGCGCTCGAACTCGCCGAGCTGTTCGGCCCGCACAACGCCGCCTGGGTGGTCAAGACCCTGGGCGAGCAGCCCGGCGGCGGCCGGTCCGCGGCCCGGATGGACTGGGTGCTCGACCGGCCCGGCGTCGGCCGCCTGGAGCTCGAGGTCGCCGCCTCCGACCTGCGCGACGACCCGAGTGTGCAGGCGCTCGTGCTCACGCTGCGGGACGTGACCGCGCGCCGCAGGCTCGAACGCGACCTGCGCCACCACGCGTATCACGACCGGCTCACCGGCATGGGCAACCGGCTCAAGTTCACCCGCCGCGTCGAGCTCGCCATGGCCACCATCCGCCCGCGCGGCCCGGTGCCGGTCGTCGTGCAGCTCGACCTCGACAACTTCCGCGAGCTCAACGAGGTGCACGGCCGGGAGCTCGGCGACCTGATCCTGATCACCACCGGCAACCGGCTCACCCAGGCGCACGGGGCGCTGGAGGCGGCGCGCTTCGACTCCGACTCCTTCGGGGTGCTGTTCGAGATCGCCGAACCCTCGGCCGACGCCTGCCGGCAGCTCGCCGAGCAGGTCGCGCAGGTCGTGGCCGAGCCGTTCTCGCTGCCGGCCGGGCAGGTGCGGCTGACCAGCTGCATCGGCGTCGCCTCCGCGTACGGCGAGACCCACTCCGAGGACGTGATCCGCAACGCCCGCCTCGCCCTGGAGGCCGCCAGGGCGGCGGGCCGGGACGCGATCCGCGTCTACTCGCCCGAGATGCTCCAGGCGCGGCTCGAGCACGCCCAGCTGCACGCCGACCTGCAGGCGGCCATCACCGCCGGCGCCCTCGAACTGCGCTACCAGCCCGTCGTCGACCTCGGCACCGGCCGGATCGCCTCCTTCGAGGCGCTGGTGCGCTGGCCGCACCCCGAGCGCGGCCTGATCACGCCCGACAAGTTCATCCCGCTGGCCGAGGAGACCGGGCTGATCGTCCCGCTCGGCCGCTGGCTGTTCGCCAACGCCGCCGACGCCGCCGCCGTCCTGCGCGCCGAACCCGACGCCGGCGACGTGCGGGTGGCCGTGAACGTCTCCGCCCGCCAGTTCTCCGTACCCGGGCTGACGGGCGACATCGCGGCGGGCCTGGCCGACGCCGGAGTCGGGCCCGACGCGCTGATCGTCGAGCTGACCGAGAGCGCGCTGATGCGGCACGCCGAGGACGACGGCCCGCACGACCTGAACGCGCTCAAGGAACTCGGCGTGGGCCTGGCGATCGACGACTTCGGCACCGGCTACTCCTCGCTCAGCTATCTGCACGACATGCCGTTCGACGCGCTGAAGATCGACAAGTCGTTCATCGACGAGATCACCGGCTCGGCGCGCCGGATGGACCTGGTCTGCGGCATCATCCAGATCGCCGACTCCCTCGGCCTCTACGTCGTCGCGGAGGGCCTCGAATCCGAGCGCCAGCGGGCACTGCTCGCGGCGGCCGGCTGCAGGTACGGCCAGGGCTACCTCTTCGCCCGCCCGGTCCGCCTCGAGACCGCCCGCGCGCTGCTGCACGAGCACGGCGGTTTAATCGGAGCGGACTGGCACGACGCGGCGGCATAATCACGGATCATGCGCGCGTTGAGCTTCGGAGCCGTCGCGGACTCCTACGACCGGTTCCGGCCCGGCTACCCCGAGGCCGTTTACGACACCGTCGTGAACTATGCGGGGCAGACCCCGCGCACGGCGCTGGAGATCGGCGCGGGCACCGGGAAGGCGACCCGGCTGTTCGCCGGACGCGGCATCGAGATCACGGCGACCGAGCCCGACGCGGCCATGCTCGACAAGCTCCGCGCCACCACCGCGCCCACCGTGACCGCGGTCCGATCCGCGTTCGAGCAGCTGCGCCCGGAGCGCACGTATGGGCTCGTATACGTGGCCGCCGCCCTGCACTGGACCCGCCCGGAAGGCCGCTGGCCGCGGGTGGCCGCGCTGCTGGAGCCGGGCGGCGTGTTCGCCGGGTTCGGCGGCCCCTTCCACCTCGCCGACGCCGACGTCGCGGCGGCCGTGCACGCCGCGCGCGCACCGTACCTGGACAGCGACGAGATCCCCTCGCCCGACGGCACCCCCGAGGACGCGCCGATGCAGTGGCCAGGCACGGAGCTGCAGGACTCCGACCTGTTCGAGGACGTCCGGCAGGTGCACGTCGAGCGGCGCCCGGTGGTGAGCGCCGACGAGTACCTCGGCTACCTCTCCACCGTCTCGGCGTACCTGCAGCTGCCCGGGCCGGTGCGCGAGCGGGTGTTCGGCGCGATCGCGCACCGGCTCCCCGAGACCGTCGCGATCAACGCCGATGTCACCGTCCACCTCGCGCGCCGGAGCGCCGCGGCATCGGCCTAGGCGCCCGCCGCCCCGCCCGGCAGCTGCGCCCGCAGCACCACGCCGGGACCGTGCGGGAACGTGCGTTGCAGGAACCGGAACGGTGCCGTGCCGTACCGGGCGGCCGCGGACGCCACCGGGTTGGCGGGCTGCAGCAGCCGGCCGGAGGCGCCGCTGCGCTGCTCCATGCTGGCGTCGGTCACCTTCGCCAGCCGGCGCTTGGCCACCGCGTTCCGTCCGTATTCGAGCAGGTATCCGAGCGGCGCCCCGTATTCACGGACGTTGACGTTCTCGAACCCGAGCTTTGCGACGAGTGCGGCCAATTGCTCCGGGTCGTAGCGGCGGAAGTGGCCGACGAGTTCGTCGGCGGCCGCGTACCGGCGCGCATGCGCGGGCACTGACAGCAGCAGCCAGCCGCCCGGGCGCACGCGCTCGGCCCACTGCGTCAGCGCACCCTGATCGTCCTCGATGTGCTCGAGGACCTCGAAGGCGCACACGAGGTCGAAGCGCTCCTCGGGGGCGAGCTCGGCGACCGAGGCGTTGCGCACCTGCCCGCCCTTCAGCTCGGCGAATCTGGCCTCGGCGACCGCGAAGGACTGCGGGTCCGGCTCCAGGCCGAGGTACTTGTAGCGGGCCGACAGGCGCGCCCCGAGCGCGCCCTGCCCGCAGCCGATCTCGAGCACGTCGGCCACGTGCGGGGGCATCATGCGGCCGATCACGTCGTAGCGGAGCCACGCGTTCGGGGTGAGCGGGGCAAGGCGGTTCAACGACATTTCAGGATTCATAGGCGTCCTGCCTGCTGATTTCGCGGAAAGATGAAAAAAATCGATACCATTCTCACCGGACTCCACCCTTTCGCAAATGCGCGGTCATGTCCAGCGGGCCCTTATCGGCGAATCCGAAAGGCCATCATCGCGACGTCGTCGGCGGTGGCCGCCTCCGGCGCGCACTCGCGCGCGATCCGCTCGCACACCGCGGCCAGATCGGCCTGCTCGCCGGTGCGCAGCTCGCGCATCGCGGCCTCCGCAAGCCGCTTGAGGCCCTGGCTGATGTCCTCGCCGCGCCGCTCGACGAGCCCGTCGGTGTAGAGCAGCAGCGTCGCGCCGCGCGGAAGGTGGAAGCTGATCTCAGCGGGCTGCTCCCCTTCGGACAGCAGCCCGAGCGGAGCGCCGAGCGCATCGCCGTGCACGAAGCGGGGAGTGGGGCGCGGATCGATCAGCAGCGGCGCGAGGTGCCCGGCGCTCGCGAGCGTGCAGCGGAAGGTCCCGGGTTCGATGTCGGCGAAGCAGGCCGTCGAGGCGAGCCCGGAGTCGGTGGCGATGCACCAGTGGTCGAGCAGCGTCGCAAGCTGCAGCGGGCCCGGGGGATCGGTGCCCGCGGCCGGCAGCGTGTAGGCGCGCACGGCCGAGCGCATCCGGCCCATCGTGCCGACCGCGTCGATGCCGTGCCCGACCACATCGCCGATCACCAGGCTGAGCCGGCCGTCCGCCAGCAGCGAGGCGTTGTACCAGTCGCCGCCCACGAACATGCCCGTCGAGCCGGCCCGGTAGAACGTCGCCAGCTCGCCCCACGGCACCTCGGGCATCCTGCCCTGCATCATGCTGCGCTGCAGCGAGGCGGCCACGTCCCGGTCCCGGGCGCGCACCCGCGCGTTGATGATCAGCTGGGCGACGATGCGGCCGCAGGTCTCCACCAGCTGCCGCTGGTGCGGGCTCGGCATCCGCACGCTGCGGAAGCAGGAGACGACCGAGCCGAGCACGGTCCCGTCGGCCGAGGGCAGCGGGATGGTGTAGACGGAGATCGCGTCCAGCGCGCGCAGCGCCTCCCGGTAGGCGGGCGGCAGCCCGGGCTCGGTGTTCACGTCCACGAGCGTGGTCGGCAGCCCGAGCAGTGAGCGGCGCGAGGTGTAGAGGTCGCGGGGCTCGACCGCCTCCACGATCTCGATCTGCTCCCGGGTCATCCCGTAGCTGGCCGTCAGCTTCAGCTCGCCCTCCTGCTGCAGGAAGATCGCGACCAGGTCGGCGCCGTCGAGCGCGGCGACCACCTCGGCGGTCTCGGCCAGCAGCTCCGCGAGCTCGGAGCGGCTGGAGAGCCGCTCGATCAGCCGGTGCACCCGGCTCAGCTCCCTGACGTGCGTGTCCAGCTCCTGCTGGATCTCGCCGAGCTGGCCCAGGAAGCGCCGGTTGACGGTCTCGTCCACCACCGTCGAGACGTACGCGATGATCCCGCCGTCCTCGCCGCGCACCGGGACGGCCTCGACCGAGATCGACCGGTCGCCCAGCACGCCGTGGTACAGGTACTCCTGCCGGGCGACCTCGCGGCCCTCGGCCAGGCATCGCTCCAGCGGCAGGCTGCCGGGCGGCACCGGCCGGCCGTCCGGCAGCGAGATGCGCCGCCAGTCCACCCGCAGCGGCAGCCCCTCGGCATCGGCGTCGAAGGACTCGAAGAACTCGTGGAACCACCGGTTCGCGAGCAGCACGGTGCCGTCCGGCCGCACCGCCAGCAGTCCGACCGGAACCTGGTCGAACAGCGGTCCGAGCAGCTCTTCCGACCTCACCCAACCAGGCTACGGTCATCGCCGCGCCGGGCATTCCGGGTGTGCCGAACGGTGTACGCCGCCGCGGCGGGATCACGCGCCGCGCAGCAGCCCCGCCTTCATCACCTCGAGCATCGCCGGAGCCATCTCCGGGTTCTCCTCGCAGGCCAGCGCGATGCCGTGCAGCATCCGCAGGAAGGTGACGGTGTCCACGTCCTTGCGCGCGGCGCCGGCGTCCTGCGCGTGCGCGAGGGTCTCGCCGGCGATGTCGGTCATCCGGGACTTGCACAGGGTCAGCCCCGGGCGGGTGTCGCCGTCCGCGAGCATCTCCTTGATCGCCTTCTTGATGCCCGCGTTGCGCATGGTGAACCCGACGTGCAGGTCCATGTAGCCGCCGAGCGCGGCGTCGGGGTCCTCGGCGGCCAGTTTCTCCGCTGCGTCGCACATGGTGTCGATGTCGGCGACGTAGACGGCGGCGACCAGGTCGTTGCGCGACGGGAAGTGCCGGTAGAGCGTGCCCGCGCCGACGCCGGCCCGCTTGGCGACCTCGTCGAGCGGCGCGTCCGGGCCCTGCTCCTGGAACAGGTCGCGGGCCGCGGCCAGCAGCGCATCGTAATTGCGTCGCGCGTCCGCACGCATCGTGGACTCCTCACACCAGCCGGAGATTGTCTCCGTTTTCGCTTGACTAACCGGAGACGGTCTCCGTATAGTCTGAACCACCGCTAAGTGGAGAGTACCTCCACTTCCCCCTTCTTCGCCACCCTTGGAGCCGTCGTGTCCGACGCGACCCTGCAGAAGCCCGTTCAGCCCGCAGCCGCCGGCGACGCCCGCGCCGGACTGGACGCCAGAACACGCCATGAACCCAGGCCAAGGCCAGGATTGGCGCTCGCGATCATCCTCACCTGCCAGCTCATGCTGATGGTGGACGCGACGGTGATGAACGTGGCCCTCCCGCGCATCGAGACCGGCCTGCACTTCAGCGCCTCCTCGCTAGCCTGGGTGCTGGACGCCTACACCCTCACCTTCGGCGGCCTGCTGCTGCTCGGCGGGCGCCTCGGCGACCTGTTCGGCCGCCGCCGCATGTTCACCGGCGGCATCCTGCTGTTCACGGTCGCCTCGCTGGCCGGCGGCTTCGCCACCTCGGCCGGCTTCCTGCTCGCCGCCCGCGTCGCGCAGGGCGTCGGCGCGGCCCTCGCCGGACCGAGCGCCATCGCGCTGCTCAACAGCACCTTCACCGAGGCCAAGGCCCGGGTGCGCGCCCTGTCGCTGTTCGCCGGCATGTCCTCGGCGGGCTTCGCGATCGGCCTGATCCTCGGCGGTGTGCTCACCGAGGCCGCCTCCTGGCGCTGGGTGCTGTTCATCAACGTGCCCTTCGGCCTCGTCGCCGCCGCGCTCGCCCCGCGCTTCCTCAAGCAGCCGCCGCGCCACGACACCCGGCTGGACGTCACCGGCGCGATCACCGCGACCCTCGGCGTCGGCTCCCTCGTCTACGGCCTGATCCACGCCGCCGACAGCGGCTGGGCCAACACCCTGACCGTCGCCCCGATCGTCGTCGGCGTCGCGCTGCTGGGCACCTTCGTGCTGCTGCAGTCCACCGCGCGCAACCCGCTGCTGCCGCTGCACCTGTTCAAGGACCGCAACCGGGCCGCCGCGTACGCCAACTACCTGCTGGGCCCGGCCGCCGGATTCTCCAGCTTCTTCTTCCTCACCCAGTACCTCCAGGACGTCCTGCACTACAGCCCGGTGCGCACCGGCTTCGCGTTCCTGCCGATGGCGATCCTGGTGTTCACCATGTCCCGGCTGATCCCGCGGCTGCTGCCGCGCTTCGGCCCGAAGCCGCTGACCCTCGTCGGCACGGTGCTGCTGGTGGCCGGCCTGGTCGGCTTCACCCGGATCGGCGAGCACACCGCGTACTTCCCCGGCCTGCTGTGGCCGATGATCGTGATGGGCCTGGGCATGGGCATGGCCTTCAGCCCGCTGATGGTCCTGATCATGCACTCGGTGCGCCCCGAGGACGCGGGCGCGGCCGGCGGCACCATGCAGACCCTGCAGCAAACCGGCGTCAGCCTCGGCATCGCCGTCCTGGTGACGGTCGCCGGCAACGCCGCCCGCAGCCACCCCGCGACCGCGGTCGTCAGCAGCACCACCGCGGCGCTGACCGGCTCCGCGATCGTCGCCGCGCTCACCGTGCTGGTCGCCCTGACCTTCAAGAAGGTCGACCGCTGAGCCCAACCGGCTCCCGGTGGCCGGCGGCCGCCCGCGCAACCCGCGCGGGCGGCCG
>Ga0310811_10002048_pt1 | contig 25084 bp, 29 predicted proteins | sample YCmetagenome_FD_207642 | JGI IMG/M metagenome (GOLD analysis project Ga0310811, IMG submission 207642) | Soil microbial communities from experimental microcosm in Duke University, North Carolina, United States - YC | ecosystem: Engineered > Artificial ecosystem > Soil microcosm > Unclassified ... | reverse complement strand
TGTGTTTCCGCGATGGCAAGCTTGGTCGCAAATACGTCCACGTCGAAGCCATTATGCCGGAGGCCGCGAAATAAGCGGGATCGGTCGATAAAGGGCCGCTCCCGGAGGGGGCAGCCCAGACGAGACCCAAAGGTTTCGAAAAGGGAGAAGAGGGAAGCCCCCTCCTCTCCCTTTTTTGTTTTTCACGAAGGGGACCAAATCTTCTCCCGAAATTGAAACAGAGCGGGCCTAGCGGCCCGTTCGAGAGGAGAAGGAAGTTGGTCATGTTCGCCCGTACCGAGCGACTGCTACTGAGACCAGGCTGGGCCGAGGACGCTCCCGCGCTAGCGCGCGCCATCGCCGACGAGCAGGTGGTGCGCAACCTGGCGACGGCTCCTTGGCCCTATGCGCTGGAGGACGCCGAGGCATTTCTCGCGTCCCCACGCGACCCGGCGATGCCGAGCTTCCTGATCACCGAGCGAACCGACGGAGAGCCGCGGATCATCGGATCCTGCGGGCTTGGACGGCGTCCTTCGGGCGCGGTCGAGCTCGGCTATTGGATCGGCCGCGCCCATTGGGGCAAAGGCTTCGCCACGGAAGCCAGCCGTGCGCTGATCGAGATCGCCAAGACGCTCAAGCTGCCGCGGCTGGAGGCCTCGCACTTCCTCGACAACCCCGCATCGGGACGGGTGTTGGAGAAGCTGGGCTTCCGGCCGACCGGCCTAAGTGCCGAGCGCTACAGCTGCGCTCGAGGCGGCGAAGCAATGGCCCGGCTTTACCGGCTGTCGTTGATAGGCCGTGGCGAAGTGGAGGCGCTAGCCGCCTAGGCGGCCCGCCTCACCTTTTTTGCACTTTCGGTACCGAGGGCGGCTTCGGCCTCGTAGCGCTTGATCAGGTGGCGGTCGTCCTCGTTCCAGGGATGGAAGCCGGGCATGAAATAGGCGGCCCAGGCACGGAAGATCCGGCGCATCATGCCGGGCCGCACCCACATATAGAATAACAGGCCGAGCCAGGCCTTGGGACCGGTGATCCCGTCCTGCCGCAGCAACTCGATCGCTCCCAAGGTCCGATCGACCGTGAAGTTGCGAGTGGCCACCAGCATGATCTGGGCCTTCACCTTCCACCGCTTGAACCGCGGCCAATGGCGGGTGGCGTGCCGCCAGGTGTCGTAGGCGACGCCCTTATGCTCAATTTCTTCGATTGCATGCCAGCGCCACATCGCCTGGGCCTCGGGCTCGGCAGCGGCGATGTGTCGCGGATCGGCCAGCAGCTCGTGCGCGAAAATGGCAGTGAAATGCTCGAGCGCCATGGTCGAGGCGAGCGAAGCGATCGGCGGCTTGGAGCGGATGAAGTCCAATCGCATCTGCAACCGGTCTTCGAGGGGCTGCAAGTCGTAGCCGGCGTCCGCCGCCGCCTTGTTAAAGGCATCATGCTCGCGGCTGTGGATCGCTTCCTGCGTGGTGAATCCCTTGATTTCCTCGGCCAGCTTGGGCGGTGCGCCGTCACGGTGATTGCGAACGGCCTCGACGAAGAAGGCCTCGCCCTTGGGGAAAGTTGCCGACAGCGCATTGTAGAAGGCCGTCGCGTACGAATTGCCGCCATGCCACCAATGGGCCGGTTTGACCTCGCGCGCGAAGCGCCGGTCCCGGGGCGTGATACTGAGATCGACTGGCGTCACTCTTGCGGCGCTCATCATTCAACTCCAAGGAAGTGACAGGACTCTGGCTATTGCTGACATAAATGTCAATAACATTACAAACTCGTAAAAGACTGTCGCCGGATCAAAGCCGGGCTGCCGCGGTGGCTGCGGCGCGGCAGCTGCTGCGCGACGAGGGCGTCGCGGCGGTGACCTTGAAGTCCGTCGCCGCCAAGGTCGGCCGGACCCACGCCAACCTCCTCCACCATTTCGGAAGTGTCGCCGGGCTGCATCGCGCCCTGGCCGAAGACATCGCCCACACGGTCTCGGCCTCGATCACCGAAGCGATCGGCAAGCGCCGCCGCGGCGAAGCCAGCGAGCGCGACGTGGTCGACGCGATGTTCGATGCCTTCCATGCCGAGCGGGTCGGCGAGCTGATTGGCTGGATCGCCCTCACCCGCCAACGCGAGGCGTTGGAGCCGGTCGTCGACACCGTCCGCAGCATCGTCGAGGATTTTCGCGCCTCCGGAGACACCAGGCCGATGGACCGGGTGACTTTGGGGCTGGTATTGATGGCGATCGGCGACAGCCTGGCCGGCGGCGAAATAGCGGCCGCCAGCGGCCTCAGCCGCGAGGCTGTTCGCGACGACGCGGTCGGACTGATCAAGGGAATCGTCGGCGAGGCGTAGGGAGACTGGCAATGATCAGCGGTGCGCATGTCATGATCTTTACGCGCGACGAGGATGGCGACCGTGCGTTCCTGCGCGATGTCGTCGGCATCCCGTGCATCGACGGCGGCGGCGGCTGGCTGATCTACAAGCTGCCGCCAACCGAAATGGGCGTGCATGGCGGCGAGAATAACGACGTCCACCACCTTTATTTCATGTGCGACGACCTGGATTCGGAGATGGCCCGGCTGGCCGAGGCTGGAGCGACCTGTTCCGAGCCGTTCAGCGCCAGCTGGGGCCGAGCGACGAGCATTCCGCTGCCAGGCGGAGGCAAGATCGGGCTCTACGAGCCGCGTCATCCGCGTCCCTGAGCTGGCGGCTGCCATTTCGCCGCAATTGCCGGTAAAGGGCTCGCCATGCATTTTCTCGACCAGGCCAAGATCTTCATTCGCTCGGGCGCGGGCGGGCCGGGAGCGGTCAGCTTCCGGCGCGAGAAGTTTATCGAGTATGGCGGACCCGATGGCGGCGAAGGCGGCAAGGGCGGCGATATCATCTTCGAGGCAGTGCACGGCCTCAATACGCTGATCGACTTCCGCTACACGCAGCATTTCCGGGCGCCGCGCGGCAAGGGCGGAGCCGGATCCAACATGACCGGCGCTGGCGGCAAAGATCTCGTCATTAAGGTCCCCGTCGGAACCCAGATCCTCGCCGACGATGAGGAGCGCACCCTGCTCGCCGACCTCACCACCGAGGGCCAGCGCATCGTGTTCCTGAAAGGCGGCGACGGCGGACGCGGCAACGCCAGCTACAAGACATCGACCAATCGCGCTCCGCGCCAGCACGGCACTGGCTGGCCGAGCGAGGAAATGTGGGTCTGGCTAAGGCTCAAGCTGCTGGCCGACGTCGGCCTCGTCGGGCTGCCCAACGCCGGCAAGTCGACGTTTATCAATGCCGTGACCAATGCGCAGGCAAAGGTCGGGGCCTATGCCTTCACGACTCTCCGCCCGCAGCTCGGGGTGGTCCGCCATCGCGGGCGCGAGTTTGTCGCCGCCGACATTCCGGGGCTGATCGAAGGCGCGGCGGAGGGCGCCGGCGTCGGCGACCGCTTCCTCGGCCATATCGAGCGCTGCCAGGTGTTGTTGCACTTGGTCGATGCGAATGACGAGGATGTCGCGACCAGTTACCGCATCGTCCGCGACGAGCTTGATGCTTATGGCGCCGGCCTTGCCGACAAGCCGGTCGTGGTCGCCCTCAACAAGATCGACACTCTCGATGACGAGCTGATCGCGGCGCTGACAGCCGAGCTTGAAGCGGCCAGCGGAGCAAAAGTCTATCCGCTGAGCGCCGCCGGCGAAATCGGCATCGAACCGGTACTCGACGCCCTGCTCGATCGGATCAGCGCCGAACATGTCGAGGATGATGGCCCGGGCGAGCCGATCGAATGGTCGCCCGTTTGAATCTGGCGATTACCGGTGCGACGGGCTTTGTCGGCGGACGCCTGCTCGAACAGGCGCTGGCCGCGGGTCATGAGGTGCGCGCCCTCACCCGCCGGCCGCAGCAACCCCGCGATGGGGTAAGCTGGATCGCCGGCACCCTCGACGATCGAGCCAGCCTCGAACTGCTGGCAATGGGCGCGGACGCGATGATTCACGTCGCGGGGGTGATCAATGCGCCTGACCCGGCCGGGTTTGAGGCGGCCAATGTCATGGGCACCAGCGCGATACTCGCCGCCGCGGAACACGCCCAAATCAAGCGCTTCGTCCATGTCTCGTCGCTGTCCGCGCGCGAGCCGAAACTGTCCGCCTATGGCGCCAGTAAGGCGGGGTCGGAGGCGCTGGTCGCGGCGTCATCGCTGCCTCACGCAATTGTCCGGCCCCCGGCAGTCTATGGGCCGGGCGACAAGGAAACGTTCGAACTGTTTCGAATGGCCAAGCGCGGCATCGTCCTGCTGCCGCCAGAAGGCAGGTTGTCGCTAATCCATGTCGATGACCTGGCCCGGTTGCTGCTGGCGTTGGCTGACCCAGCCGCGCCTGCGGGATTGATGGTGGAGCCTGACGACGGGCGCCATGGCGGCTGGAGCCATGCCGAGTTCGGCCGGGCGCTTGGCAAGGCGCTGGGGCGGACAGTGGCGACGGTATCGATGTCGCGGCCGATCCTCGACCTGTTTGCGAAGGTGGATCGCTGGGTGCGCGGCCCCGGAGCCAAGCTGACCGCCGACCGCGTCGCCTATTTCTGCCATTCCGACTGGATGGTCGATCCCGGCCGGGGCGCGCCGGAGGCGTTGTGGCGGCCCGAGATCGAAACCGAGGCAGGGCTGGCCGATACCGCCAAATGGTACCGCGAGGCCGGTTGGCTCTAGTGAAACACCAGCTGGTAGACGACGGCGCAGGCGGTCAGCACCATGCCGAGCAGGAACAGCGTGAAACTCCAGTAGAGCCAGCTGTACTTGTCGTCGCGCAGCACCTTTCCGTGGTCATAGAGGTCCGCGGTCAGGCGGCGGTAGGTTTCCTCTTCCGATGACAGGACCTTCATCATCTCGTTGATATAGTCTTCGCGCTTGGCGTTGGTGTAGCTGCCAAAGAACAGGATATTGATTTTCTCCGGCGGGATCGGCGTCTTGGTGACGACCATCTTGTTCGGCCGGATGGTGAGCACCCCGAACACGGTCGCGATGAAGGAAAACAGGGTCAGCACGAGCAACGGAAGGCTGGCCTTGCCGTCAGCAATGTCGCTGATCGACATGGAAAAGACGACGAAGCTGGCACCCATCAGGATCGAGGCTTTGGTGTCGGCCATTCCCGACAGGGTGATGTTGGTCGCATTGGCGGCGACCAGCAGGTTGTGAACCTCTTTCGGGAAGACCGGATCGTCCGGACTTACTAGCTTTGGCTCGCCGCTGCTTTCACTCATTGCCTGTCCCCTATGTGGGCCAGGGCCATGCAACCGCGCTTTGCATCAGGAAGCAAGCCCTTAGACATGTGGTCATTTTATATCGGATGCGATTAAATCGCACTTGACTCGTCCATTCGGCTCACCTATTTGCATCGCATCCGATGCACTCGGTTACGATTTAAAATCTAAAGAAGGGAAACAACATGACTGCCAAGACGATCTATTCCGGGACCACCCACAATGTTGGCGGAGCAAACGGCTTCACCCGCAGCGCCGACGGCTTCCTCGACCTGCAGTTTGCTGACCCGCATCCTGCCGCGGAAAACTTCTTCGGCGCTGCCTGGTCGGGCTGCTTCATGGGCGCGATCGGTCTCGCCGCCGCGCAGAAGAAGATCACGCTGCCGCAGGCCCCGTCCGTCGACGCAACCATCGACCTGCTGATGGAAGACGGCGAATTCTTCCTTCGCGCGAAGCTGGACGTCACCGTTCCGGGCATCGATCGGCAAGCCGCGCAGGAACTGGTCGACCGCGCGCATGAGATTTGCCCTTATTCGAAGGCGACCCGCGGCAATATCGAGGTTCAGCTCACCCTGGTTGAGCCAGCGTTCGCCTAATCGTTTGCCAATGGCCGGACGGCGCCTGTCCGCGCCGTCCACGCCCTTTGCGATTGAATGGCGTACGATTTAGGACAGCTGAAATCCGACGGAGTTCAAAGATGGCGCGTAATTCCAGCCCGGCGACAAAAGCCAAACTCGGCGAGTTTCTTTGCTTCGCCATCTATTCGGCCAATCTTGCCTTCGGCCGCGCCTACCGCCCAATCCTCGACAAGGTGGGACTGACCTACACGCAATTCGTGGCGCTGGTCGCCCTGGCCGAGGAAGATGACCAAACGGTCGGCGAGCTCGGCGACAAGCTTTTCCTGGAGTCCAATACGCTGACCCCGATCCTCAAGAAGCTGGAAACGCTCGGGCTTGTCGAGCGACGGCGCGATCCGCGCGATGAGCGGCAAGTCCGCGTCAACATCACATCCGCCGGCCGCAAGCTGCAGCAGGCGGTCGATCGCAATGCGTCCGAGTTGATCGAGGCGACGGGGCTTGGGAAAGACTTCACGCAGGTCCAGCAAAGCGTGGCCCATCTGCGCGACAATCTGCTCGGATCGGTACAGTCGAAAGCCGGCAGCCAGAGCTGAGTTTCTTGAACTGGGTGCCGGCAAGACGGTGTCCGCCCTCGTTGCGCCCCATTCGATTGCGAAAGCCGCGGCTCCCCACTAGGACGCGAGCATGACCGACCGAGCCGATACTGACGCCAGGGTGAAGGCCCTGATCGAGCCGTTCAACAAGAAGGGGGTCGACGTCACCGATGCCACCCGTTTCGCCCAGGATCTCGAGTGGGACAGCCTGACGGTGCTGGACTTCGTCGCCAACGTCGAGGACGAGTTCGACATCCTCATCACCATGAACCAGCAGGCGGAGATCGAGACGGTCGGCCAGCTGGTTGACGCGGTTGGGCAGCTGAAAAAGAGCTAGACGTTACCTTGGTACCATGGTAACGCATTGCCATGCCAAGCATTGAACGAATCCAGACCGGCGTTCGAATCGAGAAGCGGCTGATCAAGGTCATGAAGGCGCTGGCCGAGCGCCTCGACATGCCTCTCGGCGAACTGATCGAGGGGGTCATGCTGCATGCGATGGAGGGACGAGCTCCATTCAGCGAGGCCACCCTGCATGAGATTGCATTGCTCCGGCAGGTCTACGGCCTATCGCTGACAGCTGAGGATTCGCATCGCCTGACCGAGGATGGAGAAGGCCAATGAGTTTCCCGATCGATGAATTTGTCGCCGGCCGGCTGCCCGCGGCTGGGTTCGATCACCGGGCGCATGTCGAGGCGGGCTTTTGCCTGTTGCAGCGCCATGGCTTCGCCGACGCCGCGCATGCCTATACCACGGCGATCACCGCAATGGCGACCGCGGCCGGAGCTCCGGAGAAATTCCATATGACGATCACCGTCGCAATGCTTTCGGCGATTGCCGAACGCATGTCCGACAGTTGCTCGAATTTTGACTCATTTGCCGCACAACACCCTGAACTGTTCGACCGCGCGATATTGTTGCGCCATTATTCCAAGGAACGTTTGCAGTGTCCCCAAGCGCGTCAAACCTTCCTTCTCCCCGACCGCAAGGAGCCCCAGTTCGCATGACCGACCTTTTCTCCAAATTCGATCCCCTGATCGAAACCCGCGAGCAACTGCTGTCGACCGGGGTTACCGACCCGTTTGGGCTGGTGATGGAGAAGGTGGTCTCGCCCACTGTCGCCATCTGCAGCGGACGAGAGACGATCCTGCTCGGCACCTACAATTATATGGGCATGACGTTCGATCCCGATGTTGTGGCGGCGGGCAAGAAGGCGCTCGAGGAATTCGGCTCCGGGACCACCGGCAGCCGCGTCCTCAATGGCACCTATGTCGGCCACAAGGAGGTCGAGGAAGCACTCAAGGACTTTTACGCCATGGACCACGCCATGGTGTTTTCGACCGGTTACCAGGCGAACCTCGGCATCATTTCGACCATGGCCGGCAAGGATGACTACATCATCCTCGACATCGACAGCCACGCATCGATCTATGACGGCTGCGCGCTCGGCAATGCCCAGATCGTGCCCTTCCGCCACAATGACATCGAAGCGCTTGAAAAGCGGCTGAAGCGGCTACCTCCCGAAGCGGGCAAGCTGGTCGTTCTGGAGGGCGTCTATTCCATGCTCGGCGACATTGCGCCCTTGAAGGAAATGGTCGCCGTGTCGAAGGCAGCCGGTGCGATGGTGCTGGTCGACGAGGCACATTCGATGGGCTTCATCGGCGAGCATGGCCGCGGAGTTGCCGAGGCCCAGGGCGTGATGGACGAAGTCGACTTCATCATCGGCACCTTCTCCAAGTCCGTCGGCACGGTCGGCGGCTTCTGTGTTTCCAACCACCCCAAATTCGAGATCCTGCGGCTGGTATGCCGGCCCTATGTGTTCACCGCCTCACTCCCGCCGAGCGTGGTCGCGACCGCCGCCACCTCGATCCGCAAGCTGATGCACGGAAAGGACAAGCGCGATCACCTGTGGGAGAATTCGAAGAGATTGCACGGCGGGCTCAAGCAGCTTGGCTTTACGCTCGGGACCGATCAGCCGCAGTCGGCGATCATTGCCGTGATCATGCCCGACCTGGAGCGCGGCGCGGCGATGTGGGAGGCGCTCCTCCACGAAGGCCTCTACGTCAATCTTGCCAGGCCTCCGGCCACCCCCGCTGGAATGACTCTACTGCGCTGTTCGCTCTGTGCCGAACATTCGTCGGAACAGGTAGGCGAAATCCTCGGAATGTTCGAGGCCGCGGGACGGAAGACCGGGGTCATCGGCTGAACCGAGGAACCGATCCCTATTGGGGGTTTCCCGCTGAGAATCGCGCGGTTACACTGACATCATGACGCCAGTGGAAGAACCCAGGTTCGACTGGCGCCGCGGGGGCGCCGCGGCGGTCGCTTTGGTCGCGACCTTGATCCTGCTTGGAATGGTGGTGCTGGTGGCGATCACCAACACAACTCGCGACAAGGCCCTGCAGGCTGAGCGCCATGCTTATGACGTGGCCCTGCTAACCCGCACCGCCGACGCCAGCATCGCTCGCGCCGAAGCGGCGGTCGGCCGGTTCGCGCTCGATCGCGACCCGGAAAAGAGCGGCAGCCGCTACTATGCCCAATGGCGCCTGGCCGAGCAGCAGATTGCCCAGCTGGAACGGTCGGTCGGCAGCGATCCGAAGCAGCGCAAGCGGGTGGAGGAGCTCAAGACGCTGTTCAACGAGCGCGGCCAGCAATTCAGCGACGTCGCCCGCTACAGCCGGGCGAAGCAGAAGGATTACGGGCTTCGCTATTATTACACCATCTCGCTCGCCCAGCCGGGGGAGGAGCGTGACACTGGCTCCAAACTGCGAGCGAAACTGGTCGAAATCGCCGACGCCGAGCGATCCGCGCTGTCCGAGAAGATCGAGGAATCACAATTCTTCTCGGCCGAAGCCGACCGGCTGACCGACTATCTCAGCTGGCTGGGCGTGATCGTCGGCCTGTTCGCGATCTTCATGGGCTACATCGCGGTCCAGGCGTTGCGGCAGAATGTGGCTGCCCGCAAGGAGGCCGAAAGCGAGTTCGAACGCGCCCAGGTCCTCGAGCTGGCAGTACGCGAACGCACCCAGGAGCTGTGGGAAGCGAACCAGGCGTTGAAAGCCGAAGCGATCGAACGCCAGGCGGCCGAAGCACAGCTTCGGCAAGTGCAGAAGATGGAAGCGGTTGGCCAGCTGACCGGCGGCATCGCCCACGACTTCAACAACATGCTGGCGGTGGTAGTCGGCGGCATCGATCTCGCACGCCGCCGCCTCGACGGCCCACGGCGCGAGGTGACGGCCCATCTAACCAATGCGATGGAAGGCGCTACCCGCGCTGCAGCACTGACCCGCCGACTGCTGTCGTTCGCCCGGTCCGAGCCTTTGCTGCCGGAGCGCATTGACACCGCGGTGCTGCTGGGCGGGATGAGCGAGTTGCTCGACCGGACCCTGGGCGAGCGCATCAAGGTCAGCACCAAGCTGGCCGAGGAAGCGTGGCCGGTGTTCGTCGATCCGCACCAGCTCGAGAATGCGATCCTTAACCTTGCGGTCAATGCGCGTGACGCCATGGATGGCACGGGCAAGCTGATCATCCGCACGCGCAACAAGACCATGCAGGGCAACTCCGTCGGCGATATTCGAGGCGGCGAATATCTGGTGATCGAGGTGACCGACACCGGCTGCGGCATGACTCCCGAAGTCCAGGAACGCGCTTTCGAGCCATTCTTCACCACCAAGTCGGTCGGCAAGGGCACCGGTCTGGGACTCAGCCAAATCTTCGGCTTTGCCCACCAGTCCGGCGGCGAGGTCGGCATCGAAAGCCAGCTCGGCAAGGGTACGACCGTTTCGATCTACCTGCCACGCACCGACGCCACGGCCAGCAATGTCCGCACCCATCCGGCAATGCAGGCCAGGGCAGAGGAAGATTTGACTGTCCCCGGCGCTCGCATCCTGCTCGTCGAAGACGATCCGCGGGTCAGGACCGCGACGGTGGGGGCGCTTGAGGATCTCGGCTATGAGCCGATTGCCTGCTCCAGCGGCGCGGAAGCGCTGGCGTTGTTCGACAGCATGGATTTCGACCTGGTCATTTCCGACGTCATCATGCCGGAAATGACGGGGCCGGAAATGGTCCGTGAATTGAAGTCCCGGCGCGGGGAGATCGCAGTCCTGTTCGTCACCGGCTATGTCGGGGAAGGCGAAGGCGACGATCTGGTTGGCTACGACCTGCTGCGAAAGCCCTTCACGGTCAGCACCCTCGCCAGCGCGGTGGCGAGCGCCCTTGCCCGCGGGCCGGGCCATTTGCCGCAAGCCTCAAAGACGGCGGCCAAGGGCTGAGCCCAGCAATCAGGGACTGCTGAAGCCTAGCGGATCGCACCTGATCGGAGGAGCTGAGGCAAGAGGCTGATCGCCGCCAGCAGCGGGTGCCGCTTTTGCCAGGGCTTCAGTTCGATCTTGGTGCCGGCGTGGCGGTTGATCTTCCAGGCAATATATTCGGCCCCGCCAGCATAGGTGGCGCTTGCCTTGGCCAGTCGCAGCATGGACAGCGCCTTGCCCTCGATCTGCCGCCGCAGCCAGCCACCGCCGGGAATCGCCGGATCGATCGCCGCTACGACGGATGGGGAGAATCGCTCGTAGCGCTCCAGGTCGGCGTCGATGACCGAGCCCGCCCTGCCCTTGCGCTCCGCGCGAAGCTCGGCGGAGTAAGTGAGCGAAAATGCCCGCCGCCACCAGTCGAGCACCGGCTCCCCGTCGATCCTTCCGGCGGCCGCCAACAAGGTAGGCGCCGCCCGCGACACCGCCATGATCGCCGAGGTGCGTGCATCCTTGCCGGAACTCCAAACCAGCCGCGATGGCTGGGCGAACCGGGCCCAAACCGAGACGTTGCGGGTTTCAGGGCCGTTGAGCCTGTAGAAATCTCGATCGCTCAACACCGCATATTTGGCGGCCAGACCGTCGTTCTGAAACGGGAAAACATTGGGCGGAATCAGCGCATTCGCCTTGGCCAGCCATGGCTTGTCATAGGCCGACTGATAGTCGGAAACGATCAGGTAGAAATCGAGCATCAGCCCGTCGAGCTGCTTTTCCCGGAGGCAGCTGCCGTAGAACAGGACGGCCCTGCTGGCGCGGCCATGGCGAGCGGCAATTGCCTCGGCCATGGCGGTGACGCGAGGATCCACCGGCTCGCTGAGCTCCGCTTCGACGAGTTCACGCAAAGCTTCGGGCACGGCTTCGCCTCAGGCAGCGAGGCGGACAAACGACAACGGCTGGGCCGGGCGCAACAGGATCGGCTTGCCGATGCCGGCGCGGAAGGTCTCGCCGTCGAGGATGACCTTGCTCGCCTCCCCTTCGATCGCGATTTCGTCGGCTTCATCGACATGAACCCCGTCGAGCTTGGTCCAGCCGAGATCTCCCACCAGGCTGGCCAAGAACGCACGAAGCAGCGTGAAGGGCTTCTGCTCCACAGCAACGAACTTGAGCGGGCCGCTGCCGCCAGAGCCTACCTCGTGGGACAGCAGTAGCCTTTCGAGAGTGGTGACGAACATGAATGAAAAGCGCGCGGTAATCGCCCCTTCGCGGCGGACTTGGATGCTCATCATCTCCGGCTCGGGCGGCAGGAAGCTCGCGCGCAGCCCAAACAACTGCCGCATCACCACTGCGATGGCGGTGATGAAATGGCTGATGCTGTTCGGGAGGCCAAGCGGATAGACCCGTTCCCGGCAGTAAAGCATAATGTCGGCTAGGCCGGCACCGCCCAGGAACATGCCGATGACCGGCGTGATCCCGGTTTCGCCGCCCGACAGGGAAATCAGCTCACGAGCAACCAGATATGGCGAAAGATCGGCCCGAGCGATGCCGAGCAGCTTTTCGAGTGCTTCCACCGGGTCGCCCTGGGCACCGAGATCGAGTGCGATCAAATTGGTCTTGCCGCTCGGCAGGACCGCCACGGGAGGGGTGGTGGTACCGAAGCAACCGCCATTATGCAGCTCGGTCAGCACCGCCTGGACCGTGCCGTCGCCGCCGTTGATCGCAAGCACAGCCGGCTCGATCCGGGCAATGGTCCGCATCGCTTCGCCGATCTGGCTGGCGGCCTCAACTTCATAGTGGAAGATATCGGGGTGCTCGGCGCAGAAGGCGCGGATGCGCGGCAGCTGGGCAAGGTTGCCCGTTGATTTGGGATTGCTGATCAGGGCGATCCTGGGCCGCGACATCAGCTTCCCGCCGGCCCCACACTGAGGCCCTTGATGTAGAGCAGGGTCACGCCGACCCGCGCCGGGCCATTGCCGACGGTGAAGGCAGCCTTGGCGAATGGCGGCTTGGGATTGAACAGGCTGACCTTCGGGTCGCGGGAGTAGCCGCCGCCATCCTGGCGATCGCGCTCGCCGTTCAAATTCAGGTCGTGATGGACCGCGACGGCATATCGGCCTGGTGCCGGAACCGGCAAGCAGACGTCCATCGATCGGCCGGTGACCGGGACTTTGACCTTGCTTATACGGCCGTGCTTGTCGAGCCAGCTACTTGGCCCATAGAGCGAAATCTTCAGCCGGCCCTGCGGCTGCTTGAGGCCGGCTACATGGACCATGACGGACGGGGTTCCGGGGGCACAGGGCGTGGATGCGGCTGCGGCCGACGGGAGGGCGAGCGTGGTCGCCGCCGCCAATATGGCAGCGCCGCCGATCACCAACCGGACCACCGATTTGGACATGCTTTTCCCAACCGCTTCGCTATAGGCACAGACGGCGCCGCACCTTTGCCAATTCCAATGTTTCGGAATCGGCACGGCTCGACGCCCCGGTTGCCATGTCGGCTCGCTTTGCGGCCAAATCATGGTGCCGCGAGGACGAAAAAGTGCTTCGAGGAAATCTGCTTGCAGTTGGTCGATCGCTACCTGGCACGCAATATCGCGGTTCCGCTGATCGGCACGCTGGTGCTGGCGGCGATGCTGCTGGTGCTCGACAAGATGCTGCGGCTGTTCGATTTCGTCATCAATGCCGGCGGGCCGGTGAGCGTGGTCTGGCGAATGCTCGCCAATTTGCTGCCGGAATATTTCTCGCTCGGCATCCCGATCGGCCTGCTGCTGGGGATCATTCTGGCATTCCGCAAGCTGGCGCTGTCGTCGGAACTGGATGCGATGCGCGGGATCGGCATCAGCTATGGCCGGCTGCTGCGCGTGCCCTACGCGTTCGCGGTCGGCCTGCTGTTAGTCAACATCGCCATTGTCGGCTGGGTCGATCCCTATGCGCGCTACCGTTACGAAGGATTGCGCTACGAGCTCAAGTCGGGCGCGCTCGGGGCGTCGATCAAGGTTGGCGAGTTCAACCAGTTCGGCAAGCGCATGACGCTAAGGATCGACGGCAGCGAGCAGAACGGCACCCGGCTGCGGGGAATTTTCACCGCCCTTGACGACAAGTCGGGAACCCGGATTTCGGCGACTGCTGCCGAAGGTCAGTTCCTGTCGACCGACGAACCCGACACGATCATTTTCCGTTTGAAGCATGGACGGTTGGTCCAGGAAGGGCCGAACTTCGCGACGCCCCGCACTCTTTCGTTCAACAGCTATGACCTGCCGATAAACCTGCCCGCCACCGATGCCTTCCGCGGCCGCGGCAACCAGGAAGCGGAACTGGTCCTGCCTGAACTCATCGCCCGGGCCTATGGCGGCGCGGCGCCGGCCAGGAAGGACGAGCTGGCGTCCCGCGCCAACCTTCATTTCCGCTTGGTCGAAATTGCAATGATGCTGATGTTGCCCCTGCTGGGGATCGCGCTGGCAGTTCCGCCGAAGCGCAGCAGCAGCTCGCTCGGCATCTTCATGGGCATCGTGATGGTGGTGACCTATCACAAGATCAACCAATATGCCGAAGGCGCAGGCGGCCAGGGACGGTTGCAGCCCGAACTTGCCCTTTGGCTTCCCTTCCTGGCTTTCGTTGGCCTTATCCTGTGGATGTACCATGTGCTCGCCCATCGCCCGGGAGGCCAGCCGATCGGTGCGCTGGAAGCGGCCTTTGCCAAGCTCGGCAAGGCGGTTCGCAAGGTTACGCCGAAGCGGAAGTTCAAGCGGATTGAGGCGGCTGCATGATCAACCTGGATTTCATGCCGTCGCGCCAGCTGGCGCTCTATGCCGCGCGCCTGTTCCTGACGCGGAGCTTGGCGGTCCTGATCATGCTGGTGCTGGTCCTGATGACGCTCGACCTGCTCGGCGAGTCCGGCAAGATCCTGAAGGTCCCGGGCAACGGCGAAGCGGAATTGCTTAGATACGTCTCGCTGCGGGTGCCGTTGCTGATTTCGCGCTTTCTACCCTTTTCGGTCCTGCTGGGGGCGCTGATCGCCTTTGCCGGTCTTAACCAGCATAGCGAAGTCGTTTCGATGAAGGCGGCCGGCCTTTCGGCTCACCAAATCCTGGCTCCGATGGTGGTTGCCAGCCTCGCCGTGGCGGTGCTTCTGTTTGCCTTCAACGAACTGGTGGTCGTGAAGTCGGCGCGGACGGTGAACGCATGGACCAATTCCGACTACAAGCCGATCCCGCCGTCGAGCGGCATCCTCTCCAACGTTTGGATCCGCGATGGCAACGACGTGGTGCGCGCCCGCATTGTCGTCGGCCAGGGGCCCCAAACCCGGCTGCAAGGCGTCACCATTTATGACCGTGAAGCCGGCGCGCTGGCGCGAGTACTCGACGCAGACCGCGCCGAACAGGTTCCGGGCGGTTGGCGGCTCGACAATGTCCGGGCCTATGACGCCCTGATGAATATCGTCATGAGCAGGCCGCAGGAAATCGCTCTTCGCGGGGTCGAGCCAAGCCGCTTCACGCTGGCGCAGGTCGATCCCAATGAACGGGACTTTGTTTCCCTTCGGCAGGAAATTGCCGCGCTCGAAGCGGCAGGGCGACCGACCGACGAAGCCAGGACCGGATGGTGGCACAAGATCAGCGGGCCGCTTTCAACGATATTGATGCCCTTGCTGGCGGCAACCGCGGCATTCGGGCTGGCCCGTTCGGGGCGTGTGCTGTTGCGCGCGACGATCGGAATGGCGCTGGGGTTCGCTTATTTCGTTGCAGACAATTTCAGCCTGGCACTGGGCAACTATGGCGCCTACCCGCCGTTCCTGGCAGCCTGGGCGCCTTTCCTGCTATTCTTGCTGATTGGCGAGTTCGTCCTGATCCGCCAGGAGGAATAGCTTTCCCTAGCGGCCCTTCCAGCTCGATACGGCGAGCCGTGCCACCAGCGGCGTCAGCCCGCGATAATTGGACCGATAATAGGGCGAATCCTGTTCCAGCGCCGCGGCGATGCGGCGGTGCGCCTCGCCCAGCGCATGGTAGGGCAGGCCCGGCAGCAAATGATGGAGCGCATGAAAACGCAGTCCGACCGGTGCCCATAGCGCAGGAAGCATGCCAGGCGGCGGGACATTGACGCTGTCGAGATATTGCTCGGTGACGCTCATTGGCTCCCCGTCATTTTCCCAAAGGTGCGCAACCAGCGTGCGAATCTGGTTGAGGAACATCACGCCAGAGGAAATGCCGAGAAAGACCAGGAAGGGGCGCAGCGGGATGACGCCGGTGGCGACCAGCGCGAGCAGCGCAATCGCCCATAGGCTCGCAGCCAATTCCTGGATCAGCCAGCGCCGCTTGAAATCGCCGGCCGGAAATGGCCGCCGGAAGCGAGGGTTGATCTGCAGTCCGGAATATTTTGCGACGACCGCTTTGCGCAGCTTCGGCGACAGCAGCGACAAGGGAGCCAGGATGCCGAAGCGGATCAGCATGCCGATCGGCGCGAGCGCCGCAGCGATCAGGAACGCCGGCAGCGTCCACGGGTGCATCAACGCCAGGGGCAGATACTCGGGATCTTCCGCCGTTCCGTAATAGGTCTTGGCATGATGCTGGTTGTGCACGCCTTCGTACATGAACGAGGGGATCAGCAGGGGGATACCGACCAGCGCGTTCCATGCCCAGTAAAAGCCGGGAACCGCATTGGGCTTCACATGGGTGATTTCATGGATGAAGCTGCCAGCCCGATACAGGGCCAGGATTGCAATCAAGCCTGTCAGCAGCGCGATCCAGGTCGATCCGGCAACAACGGTAGCCGCCATCGCGCCATAACCTAGCAGCGCCGAGCCGAGCATGTCCGCCCAGTAGATCGACGGCCGGGCGGTATTGAGGTCGCGAGTCAGGTTTGCGGCGGCCTTGAGCATGGCCTTGTCGTCGGCGTGCGCAGGGTGCACGGCCTCGCCGGCGGGAGCCGGGACGATTTCTCGGTTAAGGGCGACGGTCTTGTTCATGGAGGGATGGCCCACTCGCAGGAGATAGTGGCACCATCGTGGCGGTGGAAGGGCCAAGCCTGGGCTGTCCCCGGGGCCAGCCAGGCCTCGCTCTCGTCGATTAGACGGTTGCTCTTGCTTCTACAGCCTGTAACGGATCGGACATGAGATCAGACATTAGCATCCGGCCGGTGGCGACCAAGGCCGACCGCAAGGCCTTCGTCGATTTCGCGTGGGACGTTTACAAGCAGGATCCCTGCTGGGTCCCGCCGCTGAAGGACGAAGTCCACGGACTGCTCGACCCCAAGAAGAACCCCTGGTTCGGGCATGGCCGGGCGCAGTTGTGGCTAGCCGAGCGCGGCGGAAAAGTCGTCGGGCGCATCAGTGCCCAGGTCGACGAGCTGGTGCAGGTTCATATGGAACCGGGCACCGGCCAGTGGGGCATGTTCGAGGCCCTCGACGGGGAGGCCGCGGCCGCTCTGATCGCGACAGCTGAAGAATGGCTGCGTGGCCAGGGAATGACCTCCGCGCTCGGCCCGATCTCCATTTCCATCTGGGATGAGCCGGGCCTGCTGATCGAGGGTTTCGATGAGCCGCCACTGGTGATGATGGGCCACCATCGCCCGGAATATCGCGCCTGGGTCGAGGCTGCAGGCTATGGCAAGGCCAAGGATCTCTACACGTTCGAGCTGGATATCCGGATCGACATGATCCCCGTGATCGACCGGCTGATCAGGGCCGGCGAGAAGAATTCGCGGATTCAGATCCGCGACGTCGACAAGTCGAAATTCGACCAGGAAGCGGCGATTATCCTCGATATCTTGAACGACGCCTGGTCGGACAATTGGGGGTTCGTGCCGCTGACCGATGCCGAGATCGCCTACGCCGGCAAGAAGCTGAAGCCAATCATCGTCGAGGATTTGGTCAAGATTGCCGAGGTCGATGGCGAGCCGGTCGCCTTCATGATGACCATTCCAGATCTGAACGAAATGATCCGCGACCTGAACGGCACCTTGTTGCCGTTCGGCTGGGCGAAGCTTCTGTGGCGGCTGCGAAAAGTGACCACGCGGAGGGTTCGAGTGCCACTGATGGGCGTGCGCAAGTCGCATCAGGGCGGGCGGATGGCAAGCCAGCTTGCCTTCATGCTGATCGAGTTCACCCGCCGCGTCTGCGTTGACAAATATGGCATCAACTTCGGCGAGTTCGGCTGGGTGCTGGAGGATAATCAGGGAATGATGTCGATCGCCCAGCTCCCGGGCGCCGGGATCAATCATACCTACCGGATTTACCAGAAGGCCCTGTGAGCATGGATATCGATTGGGATCACGCTGTCCTGTTGCCGATCGACATGCAGCGGGGGTTTGATACACCCCAATGGCCCCGCCGCTGGAACGCGCAATCCGACGCCAACGGCCTGGCGTTACTGAAGAAGTGGCGCGAGGCAGGGCGGCCAATCATTCATGTTCGCCATGACTCGGTGGTTGAAGGCTCGACCCTCAATCCTGACAATCCGGGCAACCAGCTCCGGCCGGGCTTCGAGCCGATCGAGGGCGAGCAATTGGTCAGCAAGAGCGTCAACAGCGCTTTCATTGGCACCGACCTGGACTTGAAGCTGAAGCGGCTCGGCGCGCGCCATGTGGTGGCGTTCGGCATTTCAACCGACATGTGCGTATCGACCACGATCCGCACCGGCTCCAACATGGGATGGGACATGGTGCTTGTGGCCGACGCCTGCGACTGTTTCGATCTCCCCGACGGCAAGGGCGGCACAATCCCCGCCGAAACCGTCCAGTCCGCGCACGTCGCGACGCTTGGCTATGAATTCTGCAAAGTCGTGTCGACGAGCGACCTAGTCTAGCTCAATCGCCACCGGAGCGTGGTCGGACGCCTTCTCCTCGCCCCTCGCCCATTTATGCACTTCGGCCCCGCGTAAGCGGTCGGCGGCCTGGGGCGAGCAGAGCAGGTGGTCGATGCGGAAGCCCGCGTCGCGAGGCCAAGCCCCGGCGGTATAGTCCCAAAAGGTGTAGAGCCTCTCCTCGTCGGGATTCAGCGCCCGCAGCGCATCGGTCCAGCCCTGGTTGACGATCCTTCGGAAGGCGGCCTGGCTCTCCGGCTGGAACAAGGCATCGTTGGCCATTGCCCGGCGTGAGAAAGTGTCGCGGTCCTCCGGGATGACATTGAAGTCGCCGGCCAGCACCGCCGGCCTTTCTTCCGCGAGGATGATCGCCGAACGCTCCCGAAGCCGGTCCATCCACCTGAGCTTGTAGTCGAACTTTTCCGTGCCGACCGGATTGCCGTTGGGCAGGTAGATCGAGGCGACGATTAGTCCGTCCACGTCCGCCTCAATATAGCGGCTGTGGGTATCGTCGGGGTCGCCGGGAAGGCCAATCCGGCGGAGTTCGGGCTGCTTGCCCCTGGCAAGGATGCCAACGCCATTGAATCCCTTCTGCCCATGCCACACCGCATGATAGCCGGCGCCTTCGATTTCCCCGATCGGCAGGGAGTCGTCGGCGCACTTCAGCTCCTGCAGGCAGACGATGTCAGGCTGCTCCCGCTCGAGATACTCGAGCAGGCGCGGCATGCGTGCCCGGATGCCGTTGATGTTGAAAGTGACGAGCTTCACCCCGCTTCCCTAGCGAGGCTCAATTGGCAATCAAACGGAAAAGCTTGATCCGCAGCCGCAGCCCGAGGCGGCATTGGGATTGGTCACCTTGAATGAGGCTCCGCCGAGGTCCTCGACATAGTCGACCTCGGATCCCTGGATCAGCTCAAGGCTGACCGGGTCGACCACGAGGCTAACTCCGTCGGTAGTGGCTATTTGGTCGTCCGCTTCGGCTTCGCCAAGCTCGAATTTATAGGTGAAGCCGGCACAACCGCCGCCGTCGACCGACAGACGCAACACGGCGGCCTTGCCTTGCTTGCTGGCGATAAAGGCTACGCGTTTGGCGGCGCTGGACGAAAGGGAAACCATGTTCACGACCCCGAGATAGGGTCGCGGCGGGAAAGCGGCAAGCTTAGCGCTTCGGGCTGCTCGGTCCGCCGAGGGCGACCGCGTCCATCGAATGGGTGCCGGCGCCGTTCTTCTGCATCGCGATCAGATAGTCGTTCGACTTCATGAAGGGGATCGGGTTGACCGCGCTGCCGTCAATCCGGACCTCATAGTGGAGGTGGCTGCCGGTCGAACGGCCGGTCGAGCCCATCCGGGCGATCTGCTGGCCGCGGACGACATGCTGGCCAGGGCTGACGAGGATTGCCGAAAGGTGGCCGTAGCGGGTCTCGATGCCGCGGCCATGATCGACCTTGATCAAATTGCCGTAGCCGCCGCTGTTCCAGCCGGCTGCCGTGACGATGCCGTCGGCGGTGGCATAGATGGCGGTTCCGATCGGCGCGGCAAGGTCGATGCCCTGGTGGCGGGCGGCGCCGCCGCGGAACGGGTCGGTGCGGGTGCCATAACCCGAAGTGAATTCGGCGGTGCGGACCGGCTTTTCAGACGGAACCGCGATCGCGCCATCGGCCAGGTTGTCGAGCTTCTTCCAGCTGGTGAACAGCGACTTAAACGTCGGATCAGCCTGGCTCGCGGAATCGAACGGGCCGCCTTGCGCTCCCTTGCCGATCGCGTCGACGTAGCCGAGCTTGGCGATGATTTCCGGATCGACCTTATCGCCGGCGATCATCTCGGCGAGGATCTTCTGGCGTTCTTCGATCTGGTGCACGCGCGCCTCGGTGGCGGCGGCAAGACGGGCAATATCCGAAGAAACGGCCGCCGGAGCGGCCGTCGTGGAAATGGAGGGGGTGATGAACAGCCGGATGGCCGAATAGGTCGACCAGGCAAAAAGCAGCGCCATGACGACGAGCATCGCCATCTGCACCGGCGCCGAGAGGCGCAAGCGGCGAAGATGGTTGCCGTCGTGTACAAACAGGTCGCGGGTTTGGAACAACCTCGTGGTCGCGATTGCTGATTGTGCCATGGCTCCAGCCAACTCCTAAATCACCGTCGCCCGGCGAAACGCCCGGCGCAGAATCCGTTCGGTTATGGAGCTCCCCAGCCCCGCTCACCCAACAAGCGATTGCCCTCGCCTATTGGAAGGGTGACACTGACCCCGACAGGTTAAGCAATTCAACCTCGGGTTCCCCCCTAAGGGGTGAAGCGCAGGCTGGTTGGGACGAACCGTGCGACAACGTTGCGTTAGGTTAACAAATTAACCGGAATTTATCGGGACAAACCCCGAACCGCCGAATCCTTCGCAGGTGCAAAAATACCACTAACTGTCAGGCCCGAAGCAGGCTACATCCTGGGGCGGGCCACGCCGTCCCAACGCGGCGCGTGCTCTCTGCAAGGAGAGTTATGTTGACGAATACCCCGCCTGCGGTGCGCCCGTTGCGCCCGCATTTTTCTTCCGGTCCCTGCGCCAAGCCGCCGGGCTGGACAGCTGATAAAATCGACACCCGAATTCTCGGCCGGTCGCATCGTAGCGGTCTGGGCAAGGAACGGCTCAAGCTGTGCATCGACCTGATGCGCGAGATGCTCGAGCTGCCCGATACGCATCGCATCGGCATCGTTCCGGGTTCCGACACCGGCGCATTCGAAATGGCGATGTGGACGATGCTGGGCGCTCGCCCAATATCCTGCCTCGCCTGGGAGAGCTTCGGCGAGGGCTGGGTGACCGATGCGGTCAAGCAACTGCGGCTCGACCCGACCGTGATCCGCGCCGATTATGGCCAGCTCCCGAACCTCAGCCAAGTCGACTGGTCGAACGATGTGCTGTTCACCTGGAACGGCACCACCAGCGGCGTCCGAGTGCCGGACGGCGACTGGATCGCCCATGACCGCGAAGGCCTGAGCTTTGCCGATGCGACGAGTGCCGTGTTCGCCTACGACCTGCCGTGGGACAAGATCGATGTCGCGACCTTCAGTTGGCAGAAGGTGTTGGGCGGCGAAGGCGGTCATGGGGTGCTGATCCTCGGTCCGCGGGCGGTCGAGCGGCTGGAAAGCTATACGCCCGACCGGCCGCTGCCGAAGATTTTTCGGCTGACCAAGGGCGGCAAGCTGATCGAAGGGATCTTCTCCGGCGAGACAATAAACACGCCGTCGATGCTGGCGGTCGAGGATGCAATCGTCACTCTCGAGTGGGCCAGGTCCATCGGCGGCCACAAGGGCATGATCGCCCGCACCCAGGCCAATGCCGCGGCGCTCGATAGGGTCGTCGCCGCACGCAACTGGCTCGACCATCTGGCGCAGGACCCCGCCAACCGCTCGAAGACGAGCGTCTGCCTGACCGTCGACGGCGCGGATAACGACTTCATCAAGCGCTTTACCAAGCTGCTGGAGGCTGAAGGCGCGGCCTTCGACATCGCCGGATACCGCGACGCGCCGCCGGGCTTGCGCATCTGGTGCGGCGCCACCGTCGACACATCCGACATCGAGGCCCTTGGGCCATGGCTGGACTGGGCCTGGTCTGCCCTTGGGGAGCAATTGTAATGACTGTTCGCGTCCTGATTTCCGACAAGATGGATCCCAAGGCGGCGGCGATCTTCCGGGAGCGCGGGATCGAGGTCGACGAGATCGCCGGCCAAACGCCGGACGAGCTCAAGGCAATCATCGGCAACTATGATGGCCTTGCTATCCGCTCCTCGACCAAGGTCACCAAGGCGCTGCTCGAGGCGGCGGGCAATCTTAAGGTGGTCGGCCGCGCCGGGATCGGGGTCGATAATGTCGACATCCCCGCCGCCACCGCGCGCGGCGTGGTGGTGATGAACACGCCGTTCGGCAATTCCATCACGACAGCCGAGCACGCCATCGCGCTGATGTTCGCGCTCGCCCGCCAGCTGCCTGAGGCCGACGCCTCTACCCAGGCCGGCAAGTGGGAAAAGAACCGCTTCATGGGCGTCGAAGTGACCGGCAAGACGCTCGGCCTTATCGGCTGCGGCAATATCGGTTCGATCGTCGCGACGCGGGCGCTGGGGCTCAGGATGAAAGTGGCGGCCTTCGACCCTTTCCTGACGCCGGAGCGCGCAGTCGAGCTTGGCGTCGAAAAGGTCGAATTGGACGAGCTGCTCAGGCGCGCCGACTTCATCACGCTGCACACGCCGCTCACCGATCAGACCCGCAACATACTGTCGCGCGAGAATTTGGCGAAGACCAAGAAGGGCGTGCGGATCGTGAATTGCGCGCGCGGCGGGCTGATTGACGAGCAGGCGCTGAAGGAAGCGCTCGACAGCGGCCATGTCGCGGGAGCGGCACTGGACGTGTTCGTGACCGAGCCTGCCACTGCCTCGCCGCTGTTCGGGACGCCGAACTTCATCTCCACTCCCCACCTCGGCGCCTCGACCAGCGAGGCGCAGGTCAATGTCGCGATCCAGGTTGCCGAGCAAATGAGCGACTATTTGCTGCTCGGAGGGGTTACCAACGCCGTCAACATGCCCTCGCTGTCGGCCGAGGAGGCACCGCGGTTGAAGCCCTATATGGCGCTGGCCGAAAAGCTGGGGAAGCTGGCCGGCCAGATCCTCGGCGAGGACGTCCGGTCGGTTTCGGTCGAGGTCGAGGGCGCGGCGGCGCAGCTGAACCAGAAGCCGATTACCGGCGCCGTGCTGGCAGGGCTCATGGGCACCTATTCGCAGACCGTGAACATGGTCAACGCGCCCTATCTGGCGAAAGAGCGTGGGCTCGACGTCCGCGAAGTCCGCCACGACCGCGAAGGCGATTATCACACGCTGGTGGCGGTCGAAATCGGTACGTCGAACAGCGTTTGCCGGGTCGCGGGCACACTGTTCGGCAACAAGGCGCCGCGGCTGGTCGAGTTGTTCGGCGTCGAGGTCGAAGCTGAGCTCCAAGGCACGATGATCTACATCGTCAACACCGACACGCCCGGCTTCATCGGCCGGCTCGGGACGGCGCTGGGCGAGGCAGGGATCAATATCGCTACCTTCAACCTCGGCCGCCGCGAGGCGCTGGGCGAGGCGGTCGCGCTGGTCGCGGTCGACGGTGATGTGCCGCCAAACGTGGTGGCCACGCTGGCCAAGCTCGAGGGTGTGCGGGACGTGGTGCCGCTGCGCTTTTAGAGCGGGTTGCCCCAATGGTTCTTGGCGGCCGGCGCAGCGTCACGCCACCCGGCGAGACCTTATGATTCTGTACAGGATCAAGAGGACAATCGCGCCTGCCGTGGCAATCAGGATATTGACGAAATTGCCCCCGCCAATGCCAAGCTGGCTCGCCGCGAATCCGCCGAGCAAACCGCCTGCGATGCCAATCAAGATGGTCACTATAATCCCACCCGGATCATCGCCCGGCATTATCCATTTGGCGAGTATGCCCGCAATCAAACCGACAATGATCCAGCCAAGAATTCCGTATTCCATATTCTGCTCCTTCGGCTTGGTTGGGAAAGCGTCAGCCGGTCTCTAAAGAAATTTGGGCGCCTGCTTGAGCACGGCATTGCAGGCTTGCGACTTCACCTGGCTGGGCACCTTGTTCAGCGAGAATTTTTTCCCCTGACCGCTTACGATATTGCCCGCCTGTCCGGCTGAATATCCACTCGACGAGGTGATGCCGGACTTCTTCATCAGCCCCCCAAGCACGTTGGTGGCATTGCCGCCGCCCAGAACCTTGTTCTTCACGCAGTAGCTTAACACCCCTGCCGCATTTCCGGGGCTGATCGACGAGACGTTCGGCACGCTTTTCATGAGCGACGAAGCTCCCGGAATCGACGGAAGGCTTTGGCCAAATGCTGGCGAGAAGGCGCATGCCAGCAGGATGATCAAAGACGGCGCGGCTGTGCGGTTCGTCATGGGAACCTCCGCCAACGGCGCTAGGGCAATTGGAAAGGCCCAACAATCAGGAGAAACCTCAGTTTTCGGTCGTGCAGTGGCTGCCGGCAACCCCTTACCGCATTGCGGGGCCTAGGGAGTAGCCGCCAGAAAGCTTTCGACCTGCCCCGTGGCGAAATGCCCGGACTCCCCCAGGCCCTTGTTGAGAGAGCCGTGGCTCTCACCGGGCACGACGACGACGGAAGCGCTGGCGCCGCCGCGGTTTAATGCTTCAGCCAGCCCCTTGGACTGTGCCTGGCTGTCCTGGCGCCGCTCGATCGGCAGGATCAGCCAGCGCGCCACATTCGGGGCAGCCGCATTCCGGGTTGGGGATAAAGCCGCCTGGCGCTTGGGATCGCTGCCGAACGCCGCTTCGTACATCGGCTTCACCAAATTCATCTCGGCGCTTGCTTGGGAGGGCACGTCATATCCGGCGCCATCCAGGAGCACGACGCCCTTAATCGCACTCATGGGCACGCCCGCGGTCTGCAAGTAACGCGGGTCCGTCCCGACCAGGGCGACGAGATGCGCGCCGGCGCTGTGACCCATCAGCACGATCCGGTCGGGATCGAGCCCTTCCTTGGCGGCATTGGCGCGGAGCCAGGCGATTGCGCTCGCGACATCGGCTGCCTGCTGCTCGACGGTCGCCTGCGGCACCAGCCGGTAATTGGCACTGGCGAAGGCCCAGCCCCTGGAGTTGGCCCAGCGCGCCTTTTCCGGTGCAGCATGCGCCTTG
>Ga0310811_10002047_pt1 | contig 25089 bp, 21 predicted proteins | sample YCmetagenome_FD_207642 | JGI IMG/M metagenome (GOLD analysis project Ga0310811, IMG submission 207642) | Soil microbial communities from experimental microcosm in Duke University, North Carolina, United States - YC | ecosystem: Engineered > Artificial ecosystem > Soil microcosm > Unclassified ... | reverse complement strand
CCAATCCTGCAATACTTTGATGGGTCCGGCGAGAGATTGCCTGGTGGAATCTGCGGCCGAAGTATAAGCCATAAACAGGGCCGGCAGCAGCACATCAAACGCGGGAAGGTAATGATCATATCCTTTGGCGATGAGGCTGTCGAGCGTCAAGTTATTCGCATCTTTCAATAGCCGGATGGCATTCACGCCGCGGTAATTTTCTCCGTCAGGCGACATATAAGCAGGGTATTTACTTTTATCCGGGCTGGCAGTTCCCGAACAGGTGAAGGGTGTGGAATTACAATTTTCTATCCATCCGGTGGAAGGGTTGTAAACATGAACGATCTCATCCAGCTTGTGAATGCCCCGCCATTCGGTAGCCGATGTGCTGCCATCTACGGGTAGGGTCCAGTCAAGTTTAGGATCGCGTTTGGGCATATAGTTGCCATACCAGAAAGCAATGTTTCCCTGGTCGTCGGCATACACTGTATTGTTTGAGTTATTAGACAGCAGGTCCATTGCCTTTTTATATTCCGCGAAAGTGCCTGCCTTAGTGATGAGCCATGATTCGAGCAGGGCCTCGTACGAGCGGTTATTCGCTTTTAACGACAGCCACTTGCCATCGCGGCTACCCAACACCGGGCCGTGATGGGTATAGAAACCGGTGATGGTGCGTTGTTCGGTTTTGTTGCCGTTTGTTATTTGCAATACCAATTGGCGGGTCGTAACCGGTTTCAATTGACCATCGTATTCGTAATACCATTTACCATCTTTTTTGGTCACCTTCTCTGCGTACAGGTCGGCTACATCAGCGTAACTCGATGTGTGCATCCAGCCGCAATGCGGGTTAAAGCCCTGGTAAATAAAAAACTGCCCCCAGGTAACGGCACCATACACGTTCAGCCCCTCATCGCTGACGATCTGCACCTCATCACGAAAATAAAACGGCACGTGCGGGTTGATATATAGCAATGCATGCCCGGTTGCCGTTTTTGAGGGCGCAATAGCAAAGCCATTGGAACCTGTTTCTTTTTCCTGTATGGTATTTTCAATTTTCGGCCGATCAAAAACGGCACCCATATTATCGGGACCTTTACTGTAAAAACGCTCAGTTTCTTTCAGGCTGATGCCACCTGTTTCGGTAGCCGCTACACTACCGTCTGTGAACATGAGTGCGTACCATGGCTGAAAATGGTGAAATACCTGCGGTTTAACTTCGGGATGTTTATAAAGATAGTAATTAACGCCATCGGCAAAAGCGTCCATCAATTTACGGAACCACGGAGCAGCAGCGCGGTAATCCCTGATAGCATCAGCCGTATCGGCTATCAGCTGCAGTTGAATATCGGTGTATAAATTACTTTCCCCGTCAACTTCCGACTGTTTGCCCAACTGGTAAAGATAGTTACGTTCGATACCCTTGAAATTTTCTTCGCATTGCGCATACATCAAACCAAAAACAGCATCAGCGTCAGACTTGCCATAAATGTGCGGCACACCCCAGTTATCACGAATGATAGTTACTGCCTGAGCTTCCTTTTTAAAACGCTCGATTTCCTTTCGGCTGAACTTTTGACCGAAGCCAAGAACCGGCGCGCATAACAACGCTGCAAGCAAAAGCTGTTTTATTGTAACAAAAAATTTACAGTAACAAAAAGTCATAATATGATATCAAAAAACCGTGAATAGAGTAAAAAGGACTATTTTTGTCGAATTGACATTTAATATGAATGTCATATAAAAAAGAAAAATACGCTTTAGCACAATTTTTAAAGCAAACTTCTGTTCATATTACTGGTTTTATTTGTAACAATTGCAAAACAAGAGTTTCAATCAGTTGATTTACAACTATATAAACCACCATACGTACAGTAAGCGATCGATACGATCATAAAGAACTTGGATCAATATTAAACATGTTATCTGAGATTTAGTTGATTCAATATCATTGAGAGTGATATTGATAGTGCGTTCCGGGGTGAGATACGGAACGCATTTTTTATACCTGCTCATTCTTATTCGTCAGTGGCAAAGTGAACCAGAATGTAGAACCTTTGTCTTCCTCGCTAACCAGGCCAACCTTACCCCCATGCCTGCTGATGATTTCCGACGAAATATACAAACCGAGGCCAAGGCCCGAAAAATTATAAGACGATTCATGCACCCTGAAGAAGCGGTCAAAAATATAAGCCTGCTTATCCTGCGGGATACCGATACCAAAATCGGTAACTGAAAACTTCAGATTGGAGCCCGCTTTTTCAATATTGACCATTACCTTATTTTGTCCGGGTGAATATTTAATAGCATTACTCAAAAAGTTCACCATCACCTGCTCGATCCTGGTACGGTCGGCATACACTTCGAGGATTTCATTTTTGTTGACGACGATCTGGTGTGAAGATGTGTACTGCGCGATCTCATTTATACAATCCCGGACTGATTCGCCGAACAGATAATTTGTACAATTCAGCTGCATTTTTCCCGATTGTATACGGGTTACATCCAACAGGTCGTCAACAATGTTCGTCAATTTTCCAACCTGCTTGTTAGCCATGGCAATAAAGGGACGTATTTTAGCAGGATCGAAATCCCTTTCCGATAATTTCTCCAGTATCTGCATCGAAGCTTTCAGGCTTGTTATCGGTGTCTTCAATTCATGACTTGCTACGCCTAAAAACTCGTCGCGCTGTTTTAACAATTTGCTTGCGGCCTTTTGCGCGCGTTCCTGGTCGTCTATATCAATTATGCTGCCGATATACCCTGCAAACCCGGGGTTAAACAAGGGGTTGGCGTAAGTAAGCACCCAGCGGTACTGCCCCTCCTTATTACGAAACCTGAATTTGGTTTGTAGGGGGGTTCGCGCCTGAAACTCGCTGCCAAGCTTTTCAACAACGCCCTGTACATCCTCGGGGTGTACCGCCGCAAGGGTATGCTCCAACAGTTTATCGCTTATGCCGAACCCGGTATAATTTTTCCACGTGTCATTAACGTAAATCAAAGCGCCTTGTTCGTTCGCCTGCCATATAATGATCGAATTGTTGTTGGCTATCGCCTTAAAATGTTCCTCGCTTACTTTCAGCGCTTCCAACGCCATTTTTTGCTCGTGAATGTTCGTGCTGGTACCCACCCACATGATCACCTTCCCATTTTCATCTTTATGGGGATAAACCCGGGTAAGGTGCCAAAGGTATTCACCGTCAGTATTTAAAAAGCGCTGTTCAGATTCAAGGCTCTCACCATTTTTAACAACCCTTGTCCATGCTTCTTTCGCGCGTTCGAGGTCATCCGGATGGATGATTTCCCACGCTCTTTTATTCAGCGCTTTAAAATCAGATAATCCTGTATAATCATACCATCCCTTGTTGTAATATGTAGCGTGGCCATCGGGACCCGATGTCCACATTTTGTGGGGAATAGCATCGGCTAAAAAACGGAACCTGTTCTCGCTTTCCTTTACTTCCTTATTGGCCTTAACCAGTTCTGTAACGTCAAATCCAAAAAATGCGACGCCGTCAATATTACCATCATTGTCATATACGGCTTCCAGTACCATATCCAGCCATATATCTTCGGGCTGCCCCGTGCCATGACGGTCCATTTGAATATGAAATGCCTTGGCACTAAACGGCACACCGGTGAGGTAAACCTCCCGTGATAACTGCGGATCAGCCATCACCTTAAACTTTTCCATCAATTCTTCGGTAGTCAAACCAAGTCCTGAACCCAATTTTGCGAAGTCAGATGCTACCTTATTTGAAAATTCAAGCCTCAGCTCCGGCCCCCTGCGGATAGCGATCATGGCCGGGGCGTTCATCAATATGCTGTAGAGTTCTTCCCGTTGTTTTTTAATGGTACGGTTTAATTCCTGCTCCCGCAATTCCGCCTGCTTCTTATAGCTCACATCTATTACATAGGTTACCGCCTCGGCAAAGTCATTTTCTGCAAGGCGCGAAGAGCCCAGCATTATGCTCACCCGCCTGCCATCCTTCCGGATATATTCTTTTTCAAACGGAGAACAGTACCCCTGCTCATATATTTGTTTTACACCCTCCATGGTGATGGCCGCGTATTCGGGCGGCGTAAGCTTGTTCCAGTTCACCTCACCATTTTTGATGTCCTCTTCAGTATAACCGATAATATCCAGGAAAGCTTTATTTGCATGAACTACCTTACCATCGAGATTGGTGAAGATCAAACCCACAAGCCCTGCGTCGTACAATTTTCGGAATCGCTGGTCGCTGCTATAAACCTTGGAGTGAAGCCGCCGTAATTGCCTTTCCCGGTACGCAATGACTATCAGCAACGCGGCTACCACTGCAACCAGCAAAATATTCATTTCCGATATTTGTGCGCGTGAGCCCATTGCAATCGAAGCATATGTTTTAACAGGCGAACATAAAATGATCATGGCTGCGATCATTTTCAGCATCGCACACCTGTGTTTGCAGTATGAGTGTATTTCCGGTTCGTTAGTTCTCATATATGCTTCACAGCACATGGGTTTAATTGGTTCAAGATAAATATCCGAACGGCTGCAGAGCAGTATTATCCTACCGTTATAAATTGTGGAGGTATAAGGCCTTATTTTAAAGACAGATGTATCCAATAAAGATATGGATTATTTTATATCATTTGGAATAGCCGTCGTCACCCACCCGTACTTCGCAGTATCCGCAAAATAATATCACTTTTAAAGCTGATGGGGAGTATATTTGACGGTATGAAACTCAACCTTTTTGATAAGTACATTTATATAGGGCGCAGGCACCAGTTGAAGCAGAATATGGGCCAGGATGGGCTGATACTTTTGCTCGGCAACGAAGATAGCAGCATGAATTATAAGGATAACACCTACCTTTTCAGGCAGGACAGCAGCTTTCTTTATTATTTCGGGCTTGATGTGCCGGTGCTGGCGGCTATTATTGATACGGAGTCGGGCGATGAAGTGATCTTCGGCAACGAACTGACCATTGATGATATTGTATGGACAGGAACACTTCCTACTGTAAGCGAAATGGCGTCCATGGTTGGGGTAGACAAAACTAAGCCCTATGCGGATATAGCCCGTTACGTGCACAAGGCGCTCACCGATGGCCGCAAGGTACATATCCTGCCCCCATATCGCCCCGAAAACAAGATGAAACTGGCGGATTGGTTCAATACTAGTTTAAACGACCTGGCCGATCATGTTTCGTTAAAGCTGACCAAGGCCGTGATCGCACAGCGTGTTATCAAATCGCCGCTGGAGGTGGCCGAGATGGAAAAAGCTGTTAATATCAGCGTTGATATGATGCAGGCAGTGATAAAACATACCCGCCCAGGTATTAAAGAATACGAGCTGGTTGCGAAAGCTCATGAGGTTGCTATTGCCAATGACGCGCGGCTGGGGTACCCGGCTATCATTACGACGCACGGCCAGACATTGCATACGCATTATTACGGTAATACACTACAGGAAGGCCGCATGGTACTGAGCGACATAGGGGCTGAAAACACCATGCATTACGGCGGCGATCTGACCCGTACTTTCCCGGTTGGCCGGGCTTTTACACAGCAGCAAAAGGAACTTTACGAGGTAGTTTTGAATTCTATGGATCATGCTATAGATATGCTGAAACCCGGAACGAGATATAAAGACATTCACCTGGCCGCCTGCCAGAAACTGGTGGAAGGGCTAAAACAAGCAGACCTTATGAAAGGCGACCCGGAGGAAGCCGTGGCAGCGGGGGCGCATACTATGTTTTTCCAATGCGGGCTGGGGCACATGCTGGGCATGGATACGCATGACATGGAAGACCTTGGTGAACAATATGTAGGTTATACCGATAAATTGAAAAAAGAAACCTCCATATTCGGACTTAAATCATTGCGCCTTGGGCGCGAACTGCAAGCTGGCTTCGTTGTGACGGTTGAGCCGGGTATCTACATTATCCCCGAACTGATAGACCGGTTACAGGCTGAAAAGAAATACACCGAATTCATCAATTACGATAAGCTGAATACCTACCGCGATTTCGGTGGTATCCGTATCGAGGATAACTTTTTGATAACAGAAGATGGTTACCAGCTTTTAGGCAAATACTTGCCAAAATCGCTGAAAGAAATTGAAGCGTTGAAAGGTTAAATCTTAACCAGGCCGATAAATAGGATATCCGAAATTCAATTATGCATCACCTTCGGCCGTTCGGTTGATGGTTTAAAATAATTATTGTCCGACAGCCAGTCGGCCAGGCGCTGGGGCCAGGTATTTACTGATTTTAGCTTTGACCGGTTACCCATGTTAAAACCATGCCCGCCGCTTTGCAATATATGTAGTTCGGCAGGAGCTTTAGCAGCACGATATGCTTCCAGCAACTTGATAGTCGGCAGCGAACAGCAGGGATCGTCGTTAGCCGCCAGCAGGAATATGGGCGGCGCATCTGCCGAAACAGCATCAGGCACATATAAAGGCCCGGGATATATCTGCACCAAAAAATCGGGTTTCCCGTTCAGCCGGTCGACAGGGTCGGCGGCATTCGGGTCGCCTTTGCCATCCCCAAAACCCACCATATCCACTACTTCGCCCCCGGCTGAAAAGCCCATCATGCCTATGCGGTTGGTATCCAGGCCATACTGGTTTGCCAGGCTGCGCACCAGGCGCATGGCGCGGTAGCCGTCCTGTTTGGCGTGTAACTCTATTTTATAGGGCGAATTGGTGTCGCGGGCCAGGCGGTATTTTAATACGAATACGGTTACGCCAAGATTGCTCAAAAATTGTCCCGGTTCGACGCCTTCAGCATTAAAAACAAGCAAGCGGTGCCCGCCACCGGGGCACACTACTATTGCCGAGCCATTTGCCTTACCTTTCGGCGGCAGAAAAACTGTGAGCGATGGGTTATTGATATTTTTAACCCAGTAATCTTTTGCCTGTTCGGGTACGTCTTTCAGTTTTTCAAAACCGGGCGCGCCGTTTTTCCATAAAGGGATTACAGTTGGCTGCGTTTGGGCGAATGTTATTGCCGGAATGAGGCTTAGAAGCAACAGGAGTTTTTTAAGCATAGCCTAAGGTAAGGAAATAAAATAGCAAATGTCATCCTGAACAAGCCCGGCATGACGATGAATTCAATACTACTTTCCTACCATAGCCGGCTCAAACAAATTCTTATCAACCGGGCCGCCGGCAACTACGTCGTGATATTTTTCTACCTGCAGCACATGGTCGTTTATGTAAAATTTGCACAGGGTTTCGCTCCAGGCTTTTTTGAGCGGTACCTGGTCCTCAAAGGTGCCTTCTTCCTTTGTATCACCATCATATTTTATAAAGCGAACGGACACGAGTTTTTCCTGGTCTATCCAAAGCTGGTTCACCTTTTCGTCCGCGCTGTCCGCTCCTATCACAAACACCGGCTTTCCTTTCCAGGTATCTTCATGAAATTTCACCAGGTCATAATTGAGGGCTTTGAAATGCGCCACCACCTGATCAAACGGCACGAAGTACATTCCACCCAGAAAAAAAATCAGTTCATTTTCGTTCTTTATTGAACGCGTTATTTTATTGTTACTGATCACATAGGTCGAATCGGCCCGAAAAATGATGCCGTTACCGCTGCCGGGTTTGTCAAATTCTATCCGCAGTTTATCCGGGTACAATATATGTTCGTACCAGGTTTGAGACTTAAAAAGACTGTCCTTCCGGTACATCTCGGTCGTTTGGTTGAACGACAGGTTCTTGTGCCATTTACCATGATATTTTGCGTACATCTTTTGCAACAATTCGGTGGATGTCATATCCTTCGGCTGCGTGAAAGGAAGAAAAAGGAAAATGATGGCTGCGAACAATTTCATATGGTAATTTATTAAGTCGTGAATTCCTGGTAAGCTGCCTCGAGGCTGCGGTTAATGCCATCGCCCTGCCAGTCTGTTATGCCGGGAATGGATTGGGCCTTTAATATTTCGTCTTTGCTTTTACCGGCTTTTATACTGCTTTGCACAAAATCGGCCAGCTTTTCCATATAATTTTGCATAGCCTTTATATCTTCCATATCGCCCGTCACCTTCATGGGATCAAAGGCATGGCCAAAAACAAACAGGGTGTCCTTATCAAATTTCTTCTGCGCCATTTCAAGCGTTACGGGCCAGTTCTTTACTGATGCTCCGGCACTTTTGTCGATAAAAGGATAACGGCGGTTAAATACCAGGTCGCCCATGTGCACCACATTGGCGTGTTCAAAATGGATCATACTATCGCCATTGGTATGGCCCGGTCCAAAATAATATGCCTTAATACTTTCGTCGCCGACTTTAATTTTCCAGGTATCGGTAAAGGTGGTATCAGGGTACAATTGCTGGTCCTCTTTCTTTTGGGCAATGGCCGAATTTTTTTGGTTGATCAGCGAGTTTGCATGCGCCGCAACATTTTTCACTAACCCTTTAAAGGAAATGTTGCCGCTGGTATGGTCGCCGTGGTGGTGCGTATTGATAAGCCATTGGAAAGGCTTATCCGACTGCTTTTGCAATTCGGCGATGAGGTGTTTTGCCGGTTCGGGGAATTCAGCATCAACAACAACAATACCTTCCTTGTTTACCAGCCAGGCAATAGTACCGCCCTGCTCGGCAAACATACCCACATTGCGGCGCAGCGGTTTAAACTGGTAGTTTTGGTCGGCCAGTACCGACGCAAAGCTGCTTTTCCCAAAAATACTGAATGCACTTGCTGCAAGCGCGGTATTGAAAATGAAATTACGGCGTTTCATGATGTAATTTTTTGAAGTTAGCGGTTATTTTGTTTAACTGTTTGTGCTGAATGAACAATGTTGGTTTTCACACATTATCAGGTACGGCAAATATATCAGGGCGTTGCCTGCCATCGGATTTTTATACTTAATACTGGTGGAACGCCTGCGACACAAATTCCAGCACTTTTGGCAACGATTCGCGCCAGTAGGTCCACGTATGGCCGCCATCGCGGACGCGGAACTCGTGCGGGATCTCCTTTTTTCGCATCGCAATGTGTACCATGCAGTTGCCCTCGTATAAAAAGTCGTCGTCGCCATCATCAATGTACCAGCGCACGGCTTTTTTCTGATCATCGGGTACGGCATTAACCAGCGCGACCACACTCTGGCGGTTATAATATTGGGTCACAACCGAATCGGCTACGTCAGGCATCGTCCTCATTAATTGTTTTTTAGCATCCTCAATGGTCAACGGGCCGGTGGCTGCGCTAAGCGGACAGGCGGATGAAAACATTTCGGGATGATGCAGGGCATACACAAAACTGCCTCCCCCACCCATAGACAGACCAGCGACTGCACGATAGCGCTTATCGCTTTTGATACGGTATTTCTTTTCAACATAGGGCACCAATTCTTTAAAAAAGAAATCCTCGTAGTTCCAGTCGCCTTTAGGGTCGTTAAAATATCCCCGGCGGCCCGTATTGGCATCGGGCATTATGATGACCATCGGGGTTGCGGTGCCATCTTTTATGGCGTTATCAGCAATACGCAACACTTCGCCAAATTGCACCCAGCCGGTCTGGTCGTCGCCGCTGCCATGCAGCAGGTACAATACCGGGTAACTGCGCGTTGATGTTTCAAAATCGGGTGGCAGATAAACGGCATATTTTCGATCCATCTTTAAGATCTTACTGGGAAGGCTAAGGTCGTCATAAACCTTGCCCGACTGCGCAAAAACAGCAGGGCAGAAAAATAACAGGGCAACAAAGAAGGGAAACTTTTTCATAGCATCATAATTGGTTTGAACAGGAAATTGCGGGGTACACGTAAAGTTATAATTTAAGTTGAGTATCAAAAAGAGAACACGTAAATGTTTTGTTGCCTGTAACAATTTAAACCATCGGCCCGTAAGGTTATTAAAAAGAACATATTAACTGAATTTATTATGAAGCGCGCCGTCCTGCCCCTTATCCTCGTTGCTGTTTTGTTAACGATTGGCTCCTGTAAAAAGGATAGCAAAAAGCCATCGCCCGACACCGGTATCAACCTAAGCTTAAACGCGACAGAACAGCAGCAGGCGACAGGGGATAACGCTTTTACTTTTAACCTGTTCAAAACAGTGGCCGCTTCAAATACTAACGGCGTAAATCTTTTTGTTTCGCCCCTGAGTGTTAGTATGGCTTTAGGCATGACAGCGAACGGCGCCAACGGCCAGACACTTGCTGATATGCGTTCAACCCTCGGGTTTAATGATTTTACTGAGGACCAGGTAAACAGTTATTACAACAAACTTGTCACCCAGTTACCGCAACTCGATCCGAATACCACTTTGAAGATCGCTAATTCGATATGGTATGATCAAAAATTTAGCGTATTGCCACAATTCATTAAAACCGACAGTACTTATTTTAATGCGAAAGTGCAATCGCTCGATTTTAAAGCCCCGGCTTCCGTAACTACGATAAACGATTGGGTAAGCGGTCAAACCAATGGGAAAATAACCAAACTTCTGCCGTCCATATCGCCGGGCGAAGTGATGTTCCTGGTTAATGCCATTTACTTCAAAAGTGTATGGAAGAACAAATTCGACCCCGCTAAAACACAAAAAATGCCTTTCTATACTGATGCGGCCAATTCGGAGCAGGCAGATTTCATGCAGGGAAATATCAGCTATAATACTTATTACGATGATGGCGTATCGGTGGTGGAGTTACCCTATTCAAATGATAAGTATAGTATGGTGATTGTGATGCCAAATAATAGCAAATCGATAAGCGACATTGCTGCCGGGTTAAACAGCACCACCTGGCAAAACTGGATGACCAGCCTGAGACCGGTGACGCAAATGCTGGCTTTGCCAAAGTTTAAATTCAGCTATGAGATTATGCTGAATGATGCACTCACTTCTATGGGCATGGGTAATGCATTTTCGTTGTCAGCCGATTTCACACGTATCAACGTCGGCGGCGGACTTCAGATAAGCCAGGTAAGGCATAAAGCCTATGTAGCCGTCGACGAAGACGGAACTGAAGCAGCCGCTGCCACATCTGTGGGTATTGAACTTACAGCTGCCCCGGAAGAGTTGAGGATCAATCGTCCATTTATATTCGTTATCCGCGAAATGAAAACCGGTTTGATCCTGTTTACCGGAATGGTAAATGATCCAACACAAAGCGGCCTGTAAAACAAAAACCCCTTCAACACGCGTGTTGAAGGGGCCCAAACACATTCAATATAACTATATCTAAAACTTCGATAATACACCCAGGCCCGTACATGCATCCCAGCCCGGCCCGGCGCTATAGCCTGTATTAGCGGCCGTAGTGTTGTTATTGCCTACGGTAATATCGCGGCATAACGAAGGATTGGCATAAATTACCGGGTTAATAAAGCCCGCCCATTTACCTTTTTGCTGATTGATGCGCGCCACCAGGCCGGCATACAAAGGCGCAACCGCACTGGTGCCACCAACTACCATCTGCTGTCCATCCACTAATACTTTGTAACCTGTATCGGGGTCAGCATCGGCTGCTACATCGGGCACACCGCGACCCTCGTACCTTGAATTGAGCGAACCCGGGACATTAGCATTGGCCTGGTAATCGGGCAGCGGGAAAAACTCGCTGACCCCGCCACCGCCTGCCGATGTATTGGAATCGTGCCAAACGGTCTCCGATGCTATGTTATTTCCGTTCATGGTTAAACGCGTGCCGCCGCAAGCCAGCACATACGGACTTGAGGCGGGAAAATCGACGTGGACGCGCCCGTCGTTAACCGAATCGCTCGAGCCACTGTCTCCAGAGGCTACACATATGGTTACTCCGAGCAACGAGGCCGCCTTAAAGGTTTCATTCATGCTTTTCATGGTCTGGTCCGTCCAGTTTGCTTCTGCCGAACCCCAGCTAATAGATATAACCGAAGGTTTATTGTGCGTATCATGAAGCGCTTTGGTTATCATATCCAGGAAACCCTTATCGGTATTCGGGGCAAAGTATACTACAATTTTAGCACCCGGCGCAACGGCCCCTGCCACTTCTATATCAAGCATTACTTCACCGTCGGCACTGTTGGCGTTCGACGGACTATTTTTTCCCCTGTCCACTGAAACAGCTTTCACCGACGGTTTTTTAATACCCAGGCTTTTAAAATACTTACTTATATCCTTTGCGCGATAGCCTCCGCCGAGCTCAAGTATCGCTATGGTTTGGCCTTTACCATTAAACCCATCCGGGAATCCATATATCTTTGCCAACTGATCGGCGGTAAAAGCATTTGGAGCCGCGGCATGTGATACTACTTGTCCGTCCCTCGTGGCCAACCGCAGCATGGGGCGGGCTACCGGACGGTTATCAAGCCCAAAAACACCTTCAATAATATCTTTCAGTTTTGCAGGAATAAAGATATCGCCCTCGCGAACCCGGATATCGTTCCCTTCCGCATCTTTCGACCCGCTTAGCTCAACGCCAAAGGCGGCTTCCATATCGGCAATGCTGCCCCTGAGTACCAGGCTGCGGCGGGCCAGGTCAACCTCTGCCGTGGCCAGGTGATACTGGGCTGCGAAAGCTTCGACCCTCTCCACGTCCTTTTGCGAAGAGCCAAATTCCTTTTCATAGTTTTTTTGGCTGATACGGTCCTCTGACCCTACTTTATGTTCAATGGATTTTTTTCTGCGGATACGTACTGTTATTTCAATGGCTTCGCTTTTATCGAGCGTACCGGTAGCCGGTGCAGCGTGCGCTTTTTTATGGCTGCCCGGCAGGACAATTTTCTTTGGGGTTCTCATGTTAATTCATTTTAGGCTGAATGGTAAAACATGAATAAAGATAGTACGGCCCTTTTAAAAACCTGACAGTATGAACACGCAATATGATACGTGTTTTTACGCTATTTTTATTACCGTCAAAAAGCGGTATCAGGAATAATGTTTTCGGATGCCCTTTTTGATCTGGGTAAGTATCCTGGGTTCAACCTCGCAATGGGCAGATACACAATTTAAGTGGCTATCATAGGCAAGTTCGCCTAACACCCGGCCCTGGTCAACTACCAGGAACTGGCCCACCTGGCTTGGTAATACGGCCACGCTGCGCTGGTCACCCTTAAAGTGAATAAGCAGGTGAAATTGCTGTTGCGGTATATATGCTGTTCTCGGTTTCATGGCAGACCTCCTTTTGTTTGTCGTTTACAGGCAGATCAATCAGGGTATATCAAATTTAACGAATAGTTATCCGAAATAATACAACAAAACATTACTATTTTGTTAAAAATCGTTAATATTATGGAATAGCCTATAACTAAATTTAATAATAAGTTAACCCGGCGACGGTTGCGACTGAAACTTTACCGTGTAGCAACAATAACCTGTAATATCTGTTATTAACTTTGATCAAGCAAACAACAACCATGGCAAACTTCCAGGATATTATCAATTCAGAAAAACCGGTACTGATCGATTTCTCAGCCGAGTGGTGTGGCCCGTGTAAGATGATGCCGCCGATATTGAAAGACGTAAAAGATGCACTGGGCGACCAGGTGACGATCATCAAGGTTGACATCGATAAAAATCCTGCCGCTGCAAATGCCTACCAGATACAAAGCGTGCCCACGCTGATGATATTTAAACAAGGCGAAACCAAATGGCGCCAAAGCGGTGTAGTACAGGCATCACAGTTGAAATCGGTCATTCAGCAATTTATCTGACCTGCAGTAAGTCAAAAGCATCACCGCGAGGCACAACCCTACAAATAGCTTAGCCACCATTTGGCGTGCGTCTGCTTATACCTGCTGTACCACCGGCAGGGAAAATACAGTATAAATACCACGCAAAACCAGATAAAATAAACACCGCCAAGGCTGAAACCGAAATCATCCGGCTGGAACATGATAGGGCCCTGGTGCGGGTTGTATATCTGGCTGCTGTTATGGCCGGTGATAAAGAAAACGGCGACTGTGGTGAACCTGATGAGGTACCAATGGCACAGGTAATAAAAGAACGGTACATTACCATAGATATATAGTATCCCGGTAAATTTATTCTTGATGTTTTCCGTTAGCGATAAAATGACCAGGGCGGTGCCAACCGTCATGCACGTATAGAGCAGCGATGGTGGGTATTTGGTAACATTGAAGAACGATATGATACTGAGCGACGTTGTTTTTTGCGACGACCATGCCGCCGGATCACCATAGATGTTGAAATACCTGAACAAGAAAAACAGGGCGAGCGCACCCAGCCCGGCATACAGCAATGTTTTGCGCCGTTTTACAGCATCGTAGGTTTTTACGTAAAGTGAACCAAATACATACCCGATCATCATCAGGCCGGCCCAGGGCAATAATGCATAGGCCAGCAAAAAGCCGCGCTGGGGAGCGAAGGGCCAGAATTCGCCGAAACCCTGTCCGGAAACCAGCAGCTTACCTGCGAAGGTTTTATCGATGAGGCCAATATGCCAGGTATCAAAAATATTATGCCCGAATACTAATATCGCGCCAATAATGAATATAACGGGTAGGGAAGCTCCAGATAATAACCCTAAAAGGATCATACTGCCTCCAATGGCCCAGATGACCTGCAGCACAAACACATTGTAAAGCGGGTTAAACGTAATAGCGAAAGTGATAAATATAAGTTCGACAGCAATTAGCCAGAGCCCTCTTTTGATGAGAAAGGCCCGCATAGCGCTTTTTGTGCGGCGTGTGCCTGCAAGGTATGCCGATATCCCGCTCAGGAAAACGAATGTGGGTGCACAGAAATGTGTTATCCAGCGGGTGAAAAACAAAAATGGGGTGGTTATTGCCAGATCTGTAGCTTCGGGATGCCCGAAATGAAAAAAGTCGCGCACATGGTCAATCGCCATGATCACCATTACAAGGCCGCGTAAAATATCGATAGATGCAATACGTTGTTTTGGTCCGGGTTCTTTCAGTATGGTGTTACTGCCGGCTAAAGGCATGGAGGCTGCTGTCATCGTGAGGGTTGGCTTGAAAAATGTGAAAGCGAATATAAACAGATTTCGTCCGGCAAACAATAAAATGCTAAAAAAATTAGTTCAGCAATTTATGATCAATCAGTTGTCTACAAATAACTTAGCCACCATTGTCTGTGTGTTTGTTTATACCTGCTGTACCAGCGGCACGGCAGGTATAGCGCGGCAATAACACAAAACCAAACAACATACACACCAAACAGGTTAAAACCGAATGTTGCAGGCACAAAAGCAAAACCTTTGGGGTTGGCAATATCTTTTCCGGTATAGCCCATGGCAAAGAAAAGGATGAGGTTATATACCCTGATGAGATAAAAATGCAAAACATAGTAAAAAAACGGAACGGTACCGTAAACGATGAACAGGCGGGTAATCCTGTTATCGACACCCTCGAATGCACGTAGCAGCAATAGTCCCGGACCGATGGTCATACCCAGGTAGATAAGCGAAGGCGGGTATTTACTTACATTGAAGAATGAAATGATAGTTAGCGCAGTGCTTTTTTGCGCCGACCAGGGCGCAGGGTCGCCATAAATATTGAAAGCACGCAGGATGATAAACAGCCCGACGAGTGCAAGCCCGGCAATCAATAAATTGCCCCTGCGCCTTGCCTGCCCGAATGACGACCTAAACATAACGCCCGCAACATAGCCCAGTACCATTACCCCTGTCCAGGGCAGCACAGCATAAAAGGCGCCAAGGAAATGTGTTTTATCAAGCGGGAAAATAGAACCCTGTGCTGTAAACAATATCTTCCATTCCACCGAAGACGCACCACTTTGCGGAAGGTTGATATGATCCAGTATATCGTGCCCGAAAAATAGCACTACGCCAATAGCAGCTATTGCCGGCAAAGGCAGCCACACCAGCAACCCCAAAACGATCATACTGGTACCGATGGCCCAGATAACCTGGAAGATGATCAAATGATATCCCGGATCGAGCGTAAGCGCGAAAGTGATCACTACAACTTCTATAAATACAAGCCATAAACCGCGTTTGATGAGAAAGGCGCTAAGTTGTGGCCTGGTCCGCCGCGTACCGGCAAGATGGGCCGAAATGCCGCTTAGAAAAACAAACAAGGGTGCACAAAAATGAGTTATCCAGCGGGTAAAGAATAAAAATGGGGTGGTTACTGCCAGGTTTGTCGGATTAATGCCACCCAGGTGAAAATAGTCGCGGGTATGGTCGATAGCCATAATGAGCATGATCAATCCCCGCAAAATGTCGATGGATTGAATACGTTGTTTTGGTCCGGGTTCTGCTAAAGCGGTCATTTTGGGTTGAGGGTTATGGTCGAATATAAACGGATTTAGCATGAACATTATATTCGCATAAACACATTGTTGATTTCCGCATATTAAACCAATTAAAAAAAATTTAGTCTTTCATTAATAAACTTATTGTGTTAATTTTACACAACCACCAATTAAACAAACCAATTTATGACCACGAGACGTGATTTTCTCAGAACCTCTGCGCTTATTTCGGCAGGGCTGTTAGTTGCCCCGCAGTTATTTGCTTATGATAAAAAATATATAGGCCTGCAGTTGTACACCGTGCGCGACCACATGGCCAAAGATGTACCCGGCACGCTGGCTAAGGTGGCCCAATTGGGTTACAATTCTGTCGAAGCGAGCTATAGCGCAGGTAAATACTATGGTACCGAGCCAAAGGCATTTGCCGAACTGCTGAAACAAAATGACCTGATCATGCCAAGTTCCCATTACCTGCTTGGCGAGGATATGAAAGGCCCCGGAACTATTTTGAACGGCTGGGATAAAGCTGCCGAAGATGCTGCATCCATAGGACAGAAATATATGGTTTGCGCGTGGCTATCGCCAAAAGAAAGGGGTTCGCTCGATCATTACAAAAAACTGGCCGAGGATTTTAACAAAGCCGGTGAGACCTGTAAAAAAGCAGGGGTGCAATTCTGTTACCACAATCACGATTTTGAATTTGTACAGGAAGACGGTAAATATCCATACGAAACCCTGCTGGAGAACACCGATAAGAGCCTCGTAAAAATGGAAATAGACCTTTACTGGCTGACCAAGGCCAAGCAGGACCCGGTAGCCCTGATAGAAAAACACCCCGGCCGTTTCCCTTTATGGCACATGAAGGATATGGATAAAACCGAAAAACAAATGTTTACCGAGGTTGGCAACGGAGTTATAGACTTCAAAAAGATACTTGAACACAGCAAAAAAGCAGGCTTAAAATATTTCTTTGTAGAACAGGACGTTTGCCCCGGTGATCCCTACAACAGTATCACCCAAAGTATTGATTATATCAAAAAGAACCTCGTATAAATCTAAATTGAATGACTGATGTAAGCCGGACACGCGAGGGTCCGGCTTTTTTTGTTTTACGGCCAGATGCTTTTCAACTGAGCATAGGAGATCGAACTTGCAGAAAACCCGTCGGCAGAGCTAACAGAAATATTATTCAGCGGTTTTTTAGGGAAAAATATCGAGGTCATAACCGTCAACCCTTTATCGGCAAATAACTCCACGGATGCTGCATCAACAACCAGGGTCATATCTGTTCCGGCTGCGCTGCCTATGCGTTTTACGGCAAAGCGTTTAGCGAAATCATTGTTGAATCCTGATTCGCCTGCGTGGGTTCGGTCGATGAACCATGAATTTTCTTTTTCATCAAACCCGATAAGCAGTTTATCCCCTGCCCCGTTTGATAAGGTGATTGAAAAACCTTTTAACTGTTTAGCTGATAGGCTAAGCTGGAACTGGTTGTCCGACCGGTTAAGTATCTTAGTAAGGTTAACCTCGCCCTTTACAGCCATAGCTGGCAGGCTTTTGGTCTCGTCTTTCAGGCCACCTAATTCTTTTACCGGCTGCGAGGCTAAATAATAAGCCGTATCAACCTTAACTAATTTTAAATCGCGCGGAATGGTCATGGCGCTGCGCCAGGCTTTGGTAGGTACCGTAGTGGCATAGTTCCAATTGCTCATCCATCCTAAAAATATACGGCGGTTACCCGTGTTGCTCCAGGTAACGCCGGCATATTCGTCGGTACCCTGGTCGGCCCAGCGGGTATCGGTGTTATTGGGTTTGAAAGTTTTCCCATCAAAATCGCCGGTAAAATATTGCGTAGCCGAACCGCCCTGGGGGCCGCCCGGATTTATATTAACGATAAGCACCCACATCTTTTTACCATCGGCAGCTGTCATCGGGAACAGGTCGGGGCATTCCCAAACACCGCCGTGTGCGCCAAGGGTCTCGCCAAACTCGCTTTCTTTGGTCCAGTCTTTTAAATTTGGTGACGAATAAAAAGTGATCCTGTCCTTAGTGGCTAAGGTCATTATCCATTTTTTTCCGGGCGCATACCAGCTCACTTTTGGGTCGCGAAAATCGCTGATGCCCGGATTCTTAAGGACGGGGTTATGAGCGTATTTCTGCCAGGTATTACCGCCATCGTTACTGTAAGCCATGCTCTCGTTCTCGGTATCGTTCTTGCCATCTTTCTCCTTTGCCTGATCGTGGTGGGTAAAAATGGCTATCAGCGGCGGCCGGCCGTTTTTACCAAGTCCGCTGGTGTTATTGATATCCACCACGGCGCTGCCGGAAAATATCAGCCCAAGGCTATCGGGATACAAGGCTATCGGCTTGTTATTCCAATGAACAAGATCGGTACTGGTGGCATGGCCCCAATGCATGGGCCCCCAAACGGTTGCCTTTGGGTAATACTGATAGAAAAGGTGATAAACCCCTTTATAATAAACAAGCCCGTTCGGGTCATTCATCCAATGCGCGGCAGGCGAAAAGTGTATCTGGGGGCGGTACTGCTCGTGGTACGTCTTTTGCCCGAAGGCCGACGAGGTAGTTATTAAAACAGTAAAGAAAAAAATAGCCTTTTTTATCATATCAGTGCATACTTAAAGTGCGCTCCATATTTTCCAGCGATTTACCCTTTGTTTCGGGCATCAGTTTCCAAACAAATAGCAACTGCAATATCATCATTCCGCAGAAAAACATAAATATATACTGTCCTTCGACATGTGTTCTTACGGCAGGGAACAAAAACGTAATAATGGTAGCCAGTGTCCAGTGGGTAAAGCTGCCAAGCGACTGCCCTTTGGCCCGTACCTGGTTTGGAAAAATTTCGGAAAGGAATACCCATATAACTGCACCCTGCGATACGGCAAAAAACGCTATGTATGCCATCAAAAGCCATATGATATATCCCCCGTCGGTATTATTAACTACCCCATTTGCACCCGCGACGGCTGCATGGCTTTCCTGCAAATGGAAACAATAAGATACCAGCCCCAACGCTGCAATGAGGCCGAATGAGCCGATCATCATCAATTTGCGCCGCCCTGCCCTATCGATCAAAAATATAGCGAGCATGGTGAAGGCAAAATTGACCAGCCCGAGATAGAAGGACGCCGAGAAAGAATCGCTTTTATCAAATCCGGCAAGGGTGAAAATGCTCGGTGCAAAATAAAGTATGGCATTAATACCTGATACCTGGTTGAAGAAGGCTATAAGGAATGCCAGCCAGGCTAACTTACTGTAGCGCTTTGAAAATAATTTTTCGCTGGATGAATCTTTAACTTCCCGGTTCTTGCTGTTGACAATGTTTTCCATGTCCTGCTCGTAACCGTCGGCATTCATTAATTGCAGCGTCTTTTTAGCCTCATCGTATTTAGACTTATGCAGGATGAGCCAGCGTGGGCTTTCAGGAACAAACTTGAGCAATATTAAATATAGTAACGACGGAACAGCCATTACAGCCAGCATAAGCCGCCACGAGCCATGGTAGGACGTTACAATGATATAGTTAGAAAGCAGGGAAACCACGATACCTAAAACAATATTGAATTGAAACAATATCACCAGGCGGCCCCTGAAGGATGCGGGAGATATTTCCGAAATATAAATTGGCGCAATAACCGACGACGCGCCGATACCCAGCCCACCAATAAATCGCAGCACAACAAACAAATACCAGTTGTTGACGAATGCAGTACCGAGCGACGTGACCAGGAAAATGACAGCAACGATCATCAAAGCGGCTTTCCGGCCAAGTTTTTCCGCAGGCATACGTCCGGCAAAGGCGCCGGTCATGGTACCAACCAGGGCGATAGCAATAGTAAAGCCATGCTGGAAATCGCCCAGCTGCCAGAATTTCTGTATTGCCTGCTCAGCGCCGGATACAACAACGGTATCAAAGCCGAACAGAAATCCGCCGAGGGCCGTAATAACAGCCCAAAAAATTACTTTCCGATTCATAAAAGGTTTATAAGAGGTTGAAAGGTAAATATAATTTTTTTGCCCGTAAGTATATGCCCGGAGAGAAAATAGAAAAAACAAAAAACCGGCTGCTTTATATACCCGGTTTTTTTTAAAAGAATTTTGTCATCATCAATTACCGTGTGCCCGGTCCATATCAACGGAGTGATAGAGCGCTTCGGGTATCTGGGCCAGGGTCGATTCGTGCACCTGGGCGCCCAGTCCGTAAAACTGTTGAAAGCTCATGATAAGCGGCCTCCATTTATCCGGGTCGACCCGGTTTGGAGCGCCATCCATTAATATCGATTCCTCTGCATGGACCCGTTGTATGCGGAGTTCTATGGTGAGCAGCCTTCCACGCTGCACGTCGTCAGTCTCAGCAAGGCTATGCACAGCTTCAACAACCGCTTCCAATTGCACCGGGCATTCGTTTACGCGCGGTGCGGCTACGATATGAGAACCGACCGGTGTAAGTCCGGCGGTTCCGAATTTATCAGCCTCAAACCGGTAGCCCTTAAGTAGTTTGCCCTGGGGCACAGGATTTGTCCCGGTAGTACGCGCCAGTTTGTTAACAGCAGCTACCTGGCCGGCCGACGGCAGGTTAAGTACGCACTGCCGGGTGCGCAGCATGTTTTCAGTTGTTTTGGAAAATGCGGATATGCCGATCACACAACGCCATCCGAGCCAAAAAACAGATGATATCGGGGCAAGATTGAAGGTTCCATCTTCATTACAGGTACTGATAAGAACAACGGGGGTTCCGAAGTACAAAATTTCAGGTTTGCTAACTTTGTGCATATTGATGGCGAATTAATTATATCACAAAATTATGCCCTTGAGCAAAGCCCGAAAACCCGGTTCTTGCGGAATATCTTCACGCAATAACCGGGTTTACTGGTCCGTTATTTCGCTGCCAGGACAGTCAGCTTTTCAATTACCGGCGGCGAGGCCAATAACCTATCGGCATTGGCCATCAAAGCCGCTGCGATGGGGCCGCTTAGATGTGCCTCACGCCCCTCTTCGGCTTCGAATGTATCGAATATCCCAAAGGTCGATTCGCCTATCTGCCATGCATACCACGTAACTGTACCTGGTTCCGATTGGGCCAGCGGCAGCGCACTTTTTAAAAAATTGGCTACTTCCTGTTCCATGCCGGGCTTTGCCTCCAGCCTGGCTAATAATGCTACTTGTATCATATAATTAAGTTTTTTTGCGGTTTTTCCAAAACTACAAACCAAATTGAAACCCCATTGTCATTTTTTGTTTGAAGGTTTAATTCCGTAAAAACAATTAAGCCTGTTAAGTTTTATATAGAAAAACTTAACGCCATGAAATATGCTTTTCTGCTCGGCTCCAACTTGTTTGTTGTTCCGGGCAATACCATTAACTTTACAGATAACGAAGGCGCTCACCGTTTTCTCAGGATCCTTTCCGTTAATCAGCCAACACCTCCCGATCAGCCCCGCTCAGTATTGACCATCGATGCCGATATAAAAGATAACAAGGGCAACGAAATACATTTGATAGCCAATAAACCAGAAGTTGCACCGCCTTACGACATATTGGAACAGACTGACCGTGTAATTGTTACCCTGCCAAATGGCAACACCGTTTTGGATGTTCACCAGTTGGATGATCATGCAGCACGAAATCTCGAACACAATATCGTGGCTGAAATTGAGGTAAATGCGCCGGTTGCTGTTATCCGTGTCCGCGGCGACTTTATAGTAGGCGACCTCCATATCGAGATCGATAACGAAAAATTGTTCCTGGGCGAAGATTCGTACGCTAACTCAGTTTTGGCTGGAAGTGACGAGCTTAGTTTCTCGCATTCCGGCGTGATGATTTAACAGGCAGGCATGCGTTATTGTACTGGTAATTAAATACTTTAGCTAAAAGAAGCTTTTTTGTAAAAAAATTATCACAGAACTTAAAACATTCCCAAAACTTTTAAGTTATCTATTCAATCTACCAGATTTAAATTAACGCAGCAAGTATGAAATTAGCATTCCTGTTTGGGTCGAATGTGTTTATTATCCCCAATAATATTATCAGTTACGTTGATAACGATCAAACCAATATATTTTTGAAGATCCGGTCGATCTTTAGGAAGAACACGGCACAATCTGCGCTAATGATCGACGCCGACCTGAAAGATACCGAAGGACGGGGTTTAACAATCCATGATAACGAGATCGTTTCGTCGTTTGGGTATAAGGTTTCCAAAACCCCTGACCGTATTTTGGCAAAAGGACTAAAAAACGATACGGTATTTGATATACAACAGCTCGACAGTGAATCAGCTACACAGCTTGACCGTAATATACTTGCCGAATTACGGGCTCATTCGCCCGATGCGGTTCTGCGTATCAGCGGCGATTTTATGATGGGTAAAATGCACGTTGCTGTAAACAATGACCGGTTATCGATAGGCCGCGATTCATATTACGCAAGCGAAGCAAGGGCAGGTGTTAATGAATTGACATTTACCCCTTCGGGCCTGGTTGTGGCTTAAACGGCCGATTATTATAACTGGTGTTTTTTTCGATAGGCTAAAACCAATAACACCATGCGATTGTAGGTTTTGAGTCCCTGCGGCTGGTTATTGGCTTTCAGGAAATTATCGTAAAAAAAGCTACTGACGGTTTCAAGCTTGCCTTCGTACAACATCCAATAATCCCGTTCTGTTTTAAAGTCATTGAGCACCACGGGCGAAATACGCTTTCGCAATTCTTTTCGTGCCAGGCTATCCTGCGATCTTAGCGTATACATAAACTCCTGCACACCGAGGTAATAAGCAGAATAACGAAAAAAATTATCTCCCGACCGCGTAGCGGCTATAAAACCTATAAAATTGGCTTCGTCCTCCGGTCCATAGCCCATTTGATGCGAAAGTTCGTGGCAAGCCACAAAGGGGCGGACAAATGAAGGCATTTCATAATTCATCTGCGATTCTGACGTAAAAGGGTTATAATAGCCTGACGTGCCGAGGTAATTTAGCAGGGGCGAAATAAGGGACGACTTTATTTCGGGATCATACACCCTGAAATTCGGAGAGCCGTCGTCCAATTGCTTCACTGCCCTTATGGCTGTTTGATAAATGCTTGCGTTAGTGCGGTCCAAATCGGCATGGCTCACCCTCTCTCGACAGGCGTTGGCGCTGTCTATCAGCATAGCGGTAACGGCTTTCAGGTCGGCAAGAGTGTAGGTGCTATCTTGCAGCCCTAAGCGCTCGCCCGCCGACGGCCGATAATAATTCATTCCCCACAAAAGGTAGAATGCGGCAATAGCTGATTGTATACCTATCGTTATCCCAAAAACATAGATCGCAGCAAGCTTCCAACTACGTTTGAGCAGCATCCTCACCAGCTTAACGAACGCATAAATGAGGTAGACAACCGCGGCTATATAAATAACATCGCCAACACTGAACGGGACGAGATTGAATACAGGGTGAAAAACATGGCAAATAAAAGGGTACACACCCCGCGAATAATACCGCTCGACGGCGGATGGATGATCCTCAAGCAGTGTGATCAAAAAGATCAAAATGGCAAGAACAGCAATCGTAGCGAGCCGGGCGTTAACAGGGTGTTTCTTAAAAGGGTTAGCCATTATCAAAGCAAATATAACAGATGGCAGGGAACACGGTGCTGGTTTATTATAACGTTCTTATCTGCTAAACACATAACAGCATTACAAAAAAGCCCCCCGGTAAAACCGGAGGGCCTGATCTTTTTGATGCGTTGACGTTATTGAACCGCAACAGGCACCTCTACATCTCCCCAAAGGAATGTAAAGCCTTTTGGCGTGATCTTAAAGGTCATGCGCTCGTTCATCGCTGGCGATTTCATTGCTTTGGCCATAACCGTCAATACATCTTTCGATGCGTCATCGTTAGCAGATCCATCCATTTTGATGCCCCACTTGCCGGTTACCGAATTGAAGATAAATTTCCACTCTGTTTCCCCGGGTACCGAGAACAAGCTGTATTTGCCGGCCGGCAAAGTTTTACCACCTATTTTAAGCGCCTTGCTGGTCTCAAAAGTGGTCATTTCGTTTGCGCCTGTGCGCCAAATTTTTCCGTATGGGGCAATTTCTCCCCCAATTTTCCTGCCTTTCACAGCAGGGCTTCCAAACGCGATTTTAACGGTTGCGCCGGCAATTGTACCGCTAACACTATCGCGTGGGCTCGCTATGGGCTTTTTTTGTGCGAAAACCGCTGTTGAGGCCATAAAAACAACGGCAAATAGAAGATTTAACTTTCTCATAGTTTTTTGTTATTGATTTGAGTATAAATATAAGGCGAAAATTCTATTGATTGAAACATGTAAAAGTCACCTTTCTATCGTGAGGCAGGAAGTTTATATAACATTTCCCTTAATGTTAAAAACCAAAACCTTATGGGTTTGTTTTATTAGAAAATCACATTGCAGTTAGGAATAGCCGAAAGGTTAAACAATTGTTGTGAGTTTGGCTCCCCTGCCCAGGCCGGGGGGCTTTTTTATTGATAACAAGTTTGTTACAAACCCAATCGGCTTGTTTAATGGCATGATGCTTGGTTAATTCTTTACACAAAGAATTGAATTTTGATGCAATAACAGATAGGTGGTGTGGGACATTATTAAACTGAAATAGTCTGTAATGAGCATTCAAACAAGATGTTGAAAAATTAAGGGGCGATTTAGCCGATAGTTATTCACACTAACATTCTTTGGAATACGATTTGCATTTGATTTAAAAAGTATTTTTAGAAATAACCCAACCAACCAAACCACTGTTATGTCAAAACTTATCATAATTGACGACGACCCGATCCATCACAAGATCGTTCAATACATGCTTACGAAAAATGAGCTGTCGAAAGAGACCACCTACACTTTTGACGGAAAGCTTGTACTCGACTACCTGGAGGAGAACCGGACGAAGATAACTGCT
>Ga0310811_10002045_pt1 | contig 25119 bp, 24 predicted proteins | sample YCmetagenome_FD_207642 | JGI IMG/M metagenome (GOLD analysis project Ga0310811, IMG submission 207642) | Soil microbial communities from experimental microcosm in Duke University, North Carolina, United States - YC | ecosystem: Engineered > Artificial ecosystem > Soil microcosm > Unclassified ... | reverse complement strand
AAATTCGCCCGAATCTTACTTCTTGTGACTTGTTACTTCACGTTTAAGCCGATAGCCGTCGGCATGTGCACCGTAACCGCTGGCGTATTCAACTAATCCCGCGGCCTTTTTCCAGACGATTTTTTTGAAATGTCCGGATGGATGACTCGCCTCATAGATGCAGAGGTCGCCTTTCAATTTAATAGTCGTTTTCCACTCTCCCTCCTGGTGTTCGAAGCTGCCGCTGGTGATGGCATAGATGTCGTTTGGTTCGAATTCGAGAGGTTTGTTTAGTGCCGAGATCTTCTTAGCGGCCGCGTCGTTGTCCTCTTCATTCAATAGAACGATCCGGTTATCAGTCACGATAAGATACTCCGGCCGAATTTCGCGCTGCTTTTGAGCGCTCGATTTTAGATCCTTGAATTCGATTTTGAAAATCGTGCCCCAATCCATCTTAGCTATGCGCGTTGTAACCACTCGCGCAGTGAGCGGGATTTCTTCTTCCTCGATATCCTCGCCCCACTCTGTTCCTCGAAAAGTTGCGGATACCGGCTTGTCGTCAGCCGTGTTCAGAAATGGATTGGCCGCATGTATCGAAATCGGAATCAACGCGACCATCATCATTGCCGCCATGCGCCTGCAAATCATGAGAGGACGTTACCAAAGTGGGCATTGACACTGCACGCTCGAATTTCCTAATGTGTCGGCCTGAGAACGCTCCAGATATGGGGTCTTGTGGCTTTACTGTTTCTTTGGGTGCGGCCGATTCATGCTCAAGAATCTGCTGCGTTGCAAAAAATTCGTGATGTTTCACGGGTAGTAAATTCGCGGTGCGTGTTTCTTGCAGCCGCAAACCAGAAGATCCTAATCAAATCGATCGTAGCAAATCACTGCAATCACCTTGTCTGCCTTCCATCTAACGGAATAACCATCTTGTGAAAAAGACCATAACCTCCAGCACAATTTTCGTTGTCACTGCATTCCTTGTCTTTGGGAGTGCGTTTTCTGCTTTCGCCAAACCACAAAAGGAACCAGCTGGCTCCGCGCAGCAAAAAATAGATCCCCTGGTAAATGCCGCGATGAAAAATATGGAGACCGGTGTCTGGTCGGTGAACGGCACCGTCACGGCCAAGAAACCGATCAAGCTGCAAGGACTTCTTTCCGGTGAAGATTTTGATTTGGCGATGGAACCGGGCGTGAACCCAAACACGCCCATGCGCGAAATCGTGATCAAGAATAAAGGCTGGATTTGCTCTGATGGCGAGACGTGGCACGCCACGAAGCCGGATGATCGACTGATCTACAATTGGGCGCACGTGCCGATCATGGCTGATCGGAAGTTGCCGTCATTTGAGAAAGTGGGGTCTGAGCAACGCAATGGAGAGACTTGGTTGCATGTGCGACTCAAAGTTCCTGAGAAGAACATCAACCCGAAAGAGCTGCCCCAATATTGGCTTGTCCTCGATTCTCAGGGGCAAGCGCAATACATCGGACACACCGAGATGCCGATGTTCTCACAAGCGCGCAAAGAGGTGATGTATTGCTCTTTCGATTATGCGCCCGCAAAGGAAAAGATCGCGCCGCCGCCACTCGGCGCACCAGTGGATGACAAGGCGTATGGCTTTAATGACATCGAGCAACACAAGTTAGATTGGAAAGGTAAAGTCGTTAGGCTCGAAGTGACTCCGAAAATCCTGGAGTCCAAACAAATTGGCGAGGACACCTACCGCGGCTTTTTCAAAGATACCGCGACACCCAATCATTACGGCATTGTCGAATTTCCGCACGACGCGCTGGTCAAGCTGGGATTTCTCAAAAAAGTTGTGAGCGGCGCGCACTCCTGGGAGGATCTGGAAAAAATGGGTGCCTTGGGTCGCACCGACGGCAAACCAGTTTCGTTTTACATCCAAGTCATTCCAATAGGCGAGAAGCCTGCTGCAAGAGCCGTGGCCGTTGGCGCGAGGCTCGTGCGCGATCCCGACGGGAGTGTCAGTTATACCTGGGAAGCTGATGAGAATCAGACTGCGAAGTCACCGCCTCCTCCTGCGGCGTCGGGCGCGTCCGACGGCGATCTCGTTAATCGAGGAATCGAGAAAGCGAAGAACGGTGACCTGGACGGCGCAATTGCTGATTTCGACCGAGCGGCGGAACTCGATCCCAAAAATGACGCACCATATTATAACCGGGCTCAAGCCAGACGACTTAAGAACGACACAGCTGGTGCCATCGCCGATTACACCAAAGCAATTGAACTCGGCTCTACAAATCCTGCTGCCTATAACAATCGCGGCAACGCGCGGGCGGAGACTAAAGATCGGGACGGCGCAATCGCCGATTATACCCGCGCCATCGAACTAAAGCCCGATTACGCACACGCGTACTATAATCGCGCGATGCTGAAGAAGCAGAAAGGAGATGCGGCTGGAGCTGCCGCAGATTTCAAACGCGCCGGGATGCTAGACCCCAACTTGGTAGGCGAAAGACCCGCATCGGATTCCGGCAGCAATGCCGCTACCTCGAATGGCGAAGCCACTATAACAACAGTCAGTCTTCTCGACGGCAAACTAAAGCTCGAGATCTCCCCGGATTTTTCGCGCGATGCTGACGATCCTAAAACTCCAAAAACGCTCGCCAAATTTTCAGGACCTGAGGGCGCGTGGGGAGAAGTTTTGCGCGGAACACACGGATTAACACCGGATAAGCTGAAGGGTTATCTGAACATGCGCGTGGCCGAATACACCAAAGGCTTCAACTGGTTACCGAAAAATTCGCACCTTCAATGGCTGAAGAAAGACATCGTGGTTATTGACGGCCGCGAGTGGGCGGATTGGCGTTACGTTCCAGCGCTAAAAGGAACGAAAGACTACTCGCACAGCCCTGTCTATACGCGCTTCTTAACCACTTCCTACAAAGGCCAGCTGTTAGAGATCACCTTTACTTCAAACCTGAACACTGCGCCCGAGTTAAAGCAGAAGATAGATCACATCATGGGCTCGGTGCATCTCGAAGAATGAGAGACACGAACTTTCAGCAAAATAACCTAAGCTCACAAATGTGATGTCTATGAAACACAAGGCACTTATTCTCGGATTGCTAACGGTGGTTGCATCATCTGTGCTGGGTGCCGCAGATGCCCCAGAGAAGGTGATTCGCGCCCTCTACAAGGCTCACCGGCCGTGGGAACACAAAGAACTCGACCTCGGCAATCGCGCTGTGCTGTCGAAATACTTTAGTCCCGGATTAACCAAGTTGTTCCTGGAGAATGCGCAACTGGAGCGGGATTGTCCCAAGGGCGACCTTTGTGGACTCGAGTTCGACCCGATCCTTGGATCTCAGGACTTCGACGACCACCTCGATTTTAAGCTTCACATCAGTGAGGCAACGCCGCCGCAAGCAGGCCGATTCGAAGCACGCTTCAAATTATTTAACGAAGAGAAGCCTGAGGACGAGCAAGTACTCCTTTTCCAACTTGTTCAGGTGAACAACGGATGGCGCATTGACGACATCACTTATACCAAGGATAACACCTCATTGAAGGCAGTAATTACCGCCATTCTTGAGGAGGCGGCTCATCTCAAAGAATGAAACCGGTATTAGTCTCGTCCATTGCAGTTGCCTGCTTTGTTGCATACTCCTGGCAGTGCTTAGCAGCAGAGGAGGCGATCAAATATGCATCGCCCGATGGTCGATTTGCATTGCGGATAACTCGAGCAACGGATGATGAATACCACCCGATGGTTGAGTTAATAGAGAAGCATTCTGGCAGAGTCTTAGTTACCTTACACACTGGCCAGGAGGACACCGATCTGTTTGATGCCTCCGAGGCGATCCTGGTATGGTCGAATGACTCTAAGCGCGTGGCGTATGGCTTTCGTGCCAATCCGCCAGGCGCGAGGGTAGCCGAACGCGGCGCGCTTGTCTGTTTTTGGAACGGCTCGGGTTTCGACAAAGTATTTTTGCCGGAGGAGCTGCCGGTGCCGGACGTCAAGTTTCCCCAAGGGCAAGGCGGGAACGTGAAATCCTATGGAGCTGGCGTTAGGCCATTAAGGTGGTTCAAGTCAGGTGATCTGGAGTTGGCTAGCGAGGACATGTTGTTCTCACGAGACGATAACAAAACCTATACCGGCGTGCTGCGTTGTACGATATCGTTTGATGCGCAGCACAGGCCCTCCGTGAACAGCGTCGGGAAAACAAAGACACAGGTGTCCAAGTAAATGAATCAACGATTTGTGGCTTTGCCAGTTACCGGCAGGGCAGTTCGAACGAGAAGTTAGCGGTGCAATTCAACTTAAGGCTGATGCGTGTCTCATTGATCAATTCCAGATGCAGAGTGACGGTTGGAGTTTTAATTGCGCTTGTCATGTTCGGCGCGCGCAGCGCGCGTCCTCAGATCCTCGCCGATATCCTCGTTCTCAAATCAGGTGAGAAGGTCGAAGGTCGAATCACGAATGAGTCAGAAATGAGCGTGACGATTTCTGCTGAAACATCCACGGGGAACAGAGAGCGAATGATTCCGAGAGCGGAAATCTCAAGCCTGACTCGCAAGGAGCCTTTAGCGCCGACGAAGACTCCGGAACCGGAATCTTCGAAGCCACCGGATCTGAGTTCGGTTTCTCCGGACAAAAAATGGGAATACCAGCCGGATGAGTCCGCGCCTAGAATCGTGAAGGCGGACACAAACGAAGAGGCATTGGATTTGTCCGATCAACCTGCGGGTAACGGATTTAGCTTCGCGAGGGTAGTATGGGCGCCGGATTCAAAACGGTTCGCGTTCAACTATGGACAGGGACGCACGCACGCGACTTCGCTCTACCAGTTACGAAACGAAAAATGGTCAGCGCTAGAGTCACCAAGCGCAGATAACGAGATTGAGAAGCGGGCCAATGACATCGTTGCCGATCAGCTAAAGGCACAAGGCTTGTCAGAAAAGAAGTTGTCAAAACAGGGCAAGTACCTGCGGTTCATTTGGTGGACCGTGAACGTCGATCGATGGGTCGATTCCAACACTGCAATTGCGTACGCTTCTCTGCGGCGGGTCGCCGCCCGGCGGGATGCACCTGGCGACATGGATGATGGCTACGGCACCGATCTTCTTTTTACGTTGCGGTTCAACAGTGCCGGCAAGTGGAAGATCGTCAAAACGCATCAGATGTCTGAGAAAGAAGTCGAACAGCAGGAATGACCTCTTTTCACATTCGTCGCAATCTTCATGGTTAGTTGATTTTTCCAATTTCCCCCACGCATGTCGCCAATTAACCCTAGTAAACCCTTATCGAAGCAGGATTCGTTCTTGCCGGTTCGACTGATGGGCTGGCTGACCTGGTTAGCCGGCGTTCTGATTCTGTTGTCATGCTCAAATGCATTCGCGCAGGCCGATTTTTCGGAATTCTGGTTGAAATTTAAGGCTGCAGTTATCGCTCGCGACAAGGCGACGGTAGCGAATATGGCGCAATTTCCGCTGTCGATGCCCTATGAGGTAAAAACGGTAAAGCACAAGGACGCCTTCTTGCGCCGTTACGACGAAATTTTCAAAGGCGAAGCCAATGCCGCACAATGTTTCAAAAGCGCCGAACCGCACAAGGAATCCAAGCGACGTTATGATATCTATTGCCCTTTCCAGGAGACTCCACATGACAAGGAAAACGCACCGATTCGCTTCATTTTCGAATTGACCAAGAGCGGGTGGAAATTTGCCGGCCTCGATAACATCAATGAATGATCGTGGGCTAATGCCACGCAATGAGAATTTCTTGACGTTTTTTACAATGGCCACCTCCGGTTAGCGGCAGTTTGATGGTTTCTATCCCATGAGACAGATTCGATTCCGAATCAGAGCACGGCCGCTCTCTATCGTTTCGTTTGATGCTGAAGGTGAATACGGGCTTCTGCTTAACGACAAAACTCTCGTTTCAAACATGCAACCTGTGAAGGAACAAAGACAGGAGTAATCATCATTACTGATATGAAAAGCAAAATTTGCATTGTCGCGTCCCTCGCGCTCGGTGCCATCTGCCCGTCTGTGCTCGCTCAAGACACGTCACCCGAGGGAATTGTTTACGGACCAAAAGCCGGCTTTCACATCAGTGCGCCTGAAGGCTGGGTACTCGACAATGAGTCCGGCAAAGAACAGGAGTTGCCATGCGTTCTTTACCCGAAAGGTTCGTCATGGTCGGACGCGAAGACGGTCATGTACGCGAAGGTCGCCAGCCCGCAGTGGGAAGGCGTGAACGCATTCGTGGCAACGGCCATTAAAGAAATGAAGGCAAAGCACGGCACGCCGCGGGAAAAAATTGCTTCCGGTAAAACCAAGGACGGCCACGATTACTTCATCAACGAATACCCTGCGACCAAAACGTATTCTCAGTGGGAACGCGTCGGCTACGTGCAACTTCCGCTGGGAGTCGCTTACATCGTCCTCACATCCCGTGATCAATCGAGTTACCAGAAAGACTCCAGCGCGCTCGAGAAAGTTTTGAAAACATTGGTCTACCTCGAGCCGAAGGCCGAGAACGCAGCTGGCCAGGAATACGCTCGCCGTTACAGACAACTGCTGGATGAGCATGCCGACGGACAGATCGAGCCGTTGCTCACCGAGTGGCGAGAGAAGGCGCCTGACGATCCCGACGCTTGGATCACGAGCGCGAACTATTATTTTAATCAACGCCAGACGAACATCTCGAGGAAGAAACCGAGCCCAGGGGACTTTACGTTGACCGATAAGAAGGGAAAGCTGGCGGGCAGCATATCGTTCGAGCAAACCGACGAGAACAAGAAGCGCGCTGCCGATCTTCTTACGGAAGCGACCGCGAAATTTCCCGACCACCTCGATATCTGGTGCGGGCTCGCATTCATGTATCAGGAGAGGGGAGATTTCGAGAATGAATTGGCGACGTTGAAGAAGATGGTGACGTATACGCGCGCGCATCCTGCGCAATTAAAATGGCTCAAAGGAGCGCCGCTCGATAAGCCAGCGGACAAATTCGTTGCGGAAAAGCTGCACGAGTACGGTTCGTATTACGAGGAAAAGGAGAACGGGGAGGATGATAAGCGCTGGTATCAGATCGCGACACTGGCAATTGACCAATATCCAAATGACCCGCAAGGCTACAAAGATGCAGCCGGTTATTGGGCCGATATTGGCGAATGGCAGAAGGCGCGCGACTCGTTCGAAAAAGCGCACCAACTCGATCCAAAATCCGCTGCCACCTTGGTAGGCCTTGGGCAGATCAGTGCGGAGATGAAAGACTTTGTAAGCGCACGCAAATACTACGAGGAAGCTCTAAAACTGGAGCCGAAGGGACAACACGCTCAGGCAGCAAAAGAGGCGTTACAAAAGCTGCAGAAGAACTAGCAGTTATGAGAAGAGCACATTTCCTCATTTGTGCCGTTCTCTTGGTTTTGTGCCCGGCGAGCTTCGCTCAAGAAAGGTCTGGCCGCCAAAGCACGAAGCAAGACGCGCCCAAAGTAATTGCAACTGACGATATGAAGCTGGCGATGAAAGCTGGCAAGCTCGAAGCAGCTGGAAAATACGACGAGGCATTAAAGGTGTACGCGCAAGCCATTGACCTGAAAGGTCGTTTTACGCCTTTCGTGTACCACAATCGTGGCATGTTATATCTTCACCGGGCCAAGGCTTCCCAAGATCGACAATCGCGAATCGTTGATCTGCAACACGCGATCGATGACTTTCAGACTTCCATTCGTCTCGGCGCAGCTTCCAATGAAGAATTGAACCGCGGATTAGAAAAGGTTGCGACGAGAGTTAATCTCGAGGAAGCAACCAAGCTGCTCGCAAGTGAGACTCACGACTAGCCTATGAGACTAACGATAGCAAACTTGTGGAGAAAGAGTCTTTTAATGACATTCTGACCGCACCTATCGTGGCTTAAACTCGCCCGCTCGCTTTTCTCCCTCCGCAATCTGCTTCCGCGTCAGATAGCTTTTCAGCTCGATCATGGTGTTCTGCGTTGTCTCACTGCCTTGCCTCGCTGCCAGCAACAGCCACTTGTAAGCCTCCACAGGATCCTTCGCCACGCCTTGGCATTGTAGAAGCAGAGCCCAAGTTGTATTGAGCCTTGACGAAATTCTGCTCGGCGGCTTTGCGATACCACTTCACCGCTTCCACCTGATCCTCGGCCACGCCTTCGCCGTGTGTGTAGCAGACACCCAGGTTGTATTGAGCCTTGGCGTAATTCTGCTCGGCGGCCTTGCAAAACCACTTCACCGCTTCAGCCTGATCCTTGACCACGCCTTCGCCTGCATAGAAGCAGGTCCCCAAGTTCTGTTGCGCCTCGGCGAGATTCTGCTCGGCGGCTTTGCGATACCATCTGGCCGCTTCCGGCGGATCTTTCGCCACGCCTTCACCGTGTGCGTAGCAGAGACCCAAATTGTTTTGAGCATCGGCGTAATTCTGCTCGGCGGCCTTGCGAAACCACTTCACCGCCTCAGCCTGATCCTTGACCACGCCTTCGCCTGCATAGAAGCAGAATCCCAAAAAGTATTGAGCAACAGCGAGATTTTGTTCGGCGGCTTTGCGAAACCATTTTACCCCCTCGACCTGATCCTTCGCGACGCCGGCGCCTGTGGAGAAGCGAAGACCGAGTTCCGTCTGGGACTTTGCGTCGCCTGCTTCTGTCTTCCCCTTCACTTCCTCAATCGGTTTTTGATCGGCCTTGGTTTGTTGGCCAGCCAATTGAACGACAGCGACACCCGACGCCAACAGAAGCGCGAACATCAACCGACTCGCTTTCATATCCGCGCGAGCTTGTTTCCGCTGTTCATGGCAGAACCTGTGCGAAATCTCCTTTGTCTTTTCTCAGCGCACGTCAATCATGCGGCTTTTCTCAGCAAAGGACATTGCCAATTACCGATCGTCGCGAAGCTTCCATGTGGTATTGGCCGTCCCGTCCCCTTTGAAAGAGACCGTGATTTCGTAGGTACGAACGACGTGAGTCTTTCCGGATGACGGGTTAAGCTTTTCGTAGTAGTCGAAGCTTTCTAAGATAAGCGTGTCGGCTTTCGCCCAGCGCGTAGGCGTTATGGATTCCTCGCCCGTAACCGCACCTCTAATTTGTGGATCGCTTTCTTTGCCGGGCGGCTGATCGAGCGGCAGATTAATTCTCGTAAACGATTTGCCTGAACTCTGATAAACAGTCGTTTGTGTCCTTTGCGCAGGAGGCGCTTCAGTGCGGAAAGGCCTGGACGCCACATAGGCAAAACGCTTCGAATCGGGCGACCAAAGTACACTGCCCTCACGAGCAGAGCCGACCCCAATATCGGCGTCTGTGAGATCGCAGAGCACCTGACCGGTCGCTTTCTCGATTAGTTCGGCGTGGCTGACCTTTGATTCACTCAGATCAAGCGGGTCTGTAAATGTCTTACGAATGCTGTAGCGTCCATCGGGCGAAGTCCAATCAACGATTTCACCTCTAAAGAGGATCTTCGTCGTCTCGGGAAAATAGCGCTGCAGATAATCTACGTCGCCGGTGTTGCCGAATTCTTCATCAGACATTCCAGCGATCAGAGTTCCTCTTACACCGACTTGATCAGTCAACGGCAAGTCGCGCACGAAATTCGAAAAATTCTTGTCGCCGACAACGTGAAAAAGTTCCCACGCTTGCGGGTAGTAGCCCTCGGCTGCTTCTCCATCCATGAAATCCCCGAAAGTGAAAAATTGCGCGAGCGCCTGCTTATCACCGTTACCCGCCCCAGTTAGAACTTTATAATAGTTAACGCCGCGAAACCGCTTGACCGAAGATGCGGTATCGTCCAGTTCAGCCTTCCGGTCTGATTGCAATCTCCGCCATTCCTTTTTGCTGGCATCGTAGTTCAACTTCATCAGTGGCTCGTCCGGGAGCAGATGAATCCGGGCTTTATCCATGAAACCGGTGACTCGCAACTTTGTTAAAACAGAGCCAGGACCGCCGCGCAGACAAACTGGCCATTTAGGATCGTCAGGCTTATTCCTTGGCTTTGCGGCGATGAAGCGTTCGCCTTTTTTGACCCTTGCAATGACTTTGCCATCGTAATCTCTGACGTTGGTGTATCCATGCGGATCGTTAATTACCGCCATGGATACACGGGGCGTGTTATCCTCCTCCTCCTCCGCTTCAGGAGGCTTGCTCTCCACGCTCCCGACAGCGGTCAGGACGCTACCAGCGGCATTGAAGCTCATGTCGAGTTTGCCGCTCGCGTCATAGCGCACGACGGCAAACTTGCTGTCGCCGACGTAAACAGAACCTGCGACTGTGACATCGCCGAAGTAAACAGAACCTGCGACTATGATCTTACCATCTTGGACTGCTAACGAGTTGGCCTTGATGTCGCCCTGGCCAACGCTCGTCATGATCTTACCACCGTCTCCAAAACTTTGGTCAACCTTACCATCAGTGTTGTAACGAACACAGGCGAAGTCGTAATCTGTGCCGCTGTTATTCACGGCATAGCCCGCGACCACAATTTTCCCATCTTTCTGGAGTACCACTCCGGTAGCATTACTGCCGCTAATGCCGACAGCAGTCATCACCCGACCACTGTCGCCAAAACTCGTATCCAGAGTCCCGTCGGCGCTATAACGCGCTAGCGCGAATTTTTCAGTGTTGCCAGCAGTCGCGTACCCAGCAACAACGATTTTCCCGTCAGTCTGCACTGCTACACTTCGGCCCTCAGCATTTCCGTCGCCGCCGAAATCGGTGGTAAGTTTGCCGGTTCCGTTGAAACTCGTATCCAGACTCCCATTTGCCTTGAAGCAGGCGAGCGAACATTGTTTCTTGCTTTCCCACGACTTCGTTGTGTAACCGGCGACAACAATTCTCCCATCGCCGTGCACGGCCACACTTTGGCCGTAGGCGTCGGCGCCGAAGTCGGCAGCCGCCTTGCCGGTTTCGTTAAAGCTCGTGTCAAGAGTCCCATTTGCGTTGTAGCGGACGACCGCAAAATCATTGTTGCTTCTGGCGTTGAACCACCCCGCAACTACGATTTTTCCGTCGCCCTGGATTACCACGCTCTCTAGACTGTCATTCTTACCGCCAATACTAGTTGTTACTTTGCCTGCATCCCCGAAGCTTGTGTCGAGGCTTCCGTCCGCGGTGTACCGTAACACCGTGAAGCACGACCAGCGGCTGGCCTTAAGCGAATCTCCGGCGACAACAATTTTCCCATCGCCTTGCAATGCCACCCCTTGACCATGGCAGCCTGTGCCGATCGCAGTAGTCAATTTGCCGCTGCCATTGAAGCTCGTGTCCAAACTCCCGTCGGCGTTGTAACGCACGAGCGCGAATTGAACCTTGCTACCAACCTCGGCATATCCCGCGACTACAATCTTCCCGTCGCGTTGCGGCGCCACGCTCTTGCCGTAGGCTCTGCTGTCAGCAGCGATGGCTGGATAGCCGAAGGCCGCGAGCGTAACGCAGGCATGGACGATGCAGAACCGGACGGAACTTTTCATTTTCTTAAGTTGGAAGGGCTAATAAAAAACCAAAAACTATTAGCGGAAAATTTTTCATGTCACTCCTGTGTGGCTTTCGATGAACGAAGATCATCTGCGCCTTTGTCGCTCGCGGTCATGGCTGCTACTGCTTCGCGTCTCCAGACTTCGCGTCCTCGTAAACCGGCAGCCAGTAGCCGCGCACGTCATCGATATGGTACCATGTCATTCATCCTTTGGCGAAGACGAAGTGCGATTGTCGATCTTTCGTTCGTTAGGCGAAAGTTTGTGAAGGTGGATCTGCTGTCGGTGGACGAAAAAATTCCGAAGCCGGAAAACGATCCTGAATTGAAAGAGACGAAGCTCGATAGCGAAATGAGTGAGTTCGAACCGGTGCGTTGGGCCGGTCCTAATATGATTGCATTTCGAAAACATCTGCTTTACCAACCGAAGGACAAACCAGCCGAATACGCGAATGAGATTCATCGCCGCCACGAAATTGCGATGACCATTGGCGACGACGGCAAGTCACGACCGAGACGAAGCAAATCAAAGGAGCCGACTGATGACGAGATTGATCTGGCTGCGATTATGCATCATCGGCGCTGTGGGCGCGGTGCTTAACGGTTTCGTGCTTGGCCAAACCGGCGCGAGTTTTCACATCGAGTCTGAGACAAAATCCAAAGGAGACGAACAAATCGTCTCCGACTTTGTCGTTTCAAACTCTGATCCGAAAACGCGCGAACTGCTTCATGAGCATCCGGACACGACCGCAGCGAATTATGTTGTTTCGCCAGATGAGAAATGGATTTATGACCAAGCCCATTACGGTCACAAGATGTCGGGCGGGCAAATATTCAAGCACGCGGAAGGTTTGAAGTTTAAGGCAGTTCAGGATCAGTTTGATGATGCCGTCTGGCACTTCTTCGCCAAACAGGAAAATCTCAATCAGAAGGACGTGCCTTACTTCGATTCGGGCGAGGGGATTATCGATTTTGTCGCGTGGAGTCCCGATTCCGCCCGCGTGCTTCTCGATCTTCGCGTACAAATCGGCGACGAACGCGGGCGCGGTGTTTACGATTGGTATTTTTATTTCAACACGCAGACGGAAAAGTTCGAAGTCACGAATTATCTGCGGCGCTTGAACAAAGATGCGTGGAAGCGCTGGAAAAATTTCGATGAAAAATTGGTCTTTCCCCAAGCCCTCAGCGCGCAACCTGTTAACGATCTCGCGGCCGCCAGTGAGTTGAAGAAGCGTTACGAAGACGCGGACAAGCGCATGAACGAAAGCTATCGGCAAACACTCGCTAAGATCGACAAGGAACAACAAACGAATTTGCGCGACGACCAACGTCACTGGCTTAAAAATCGCGAAGCCGGCGCGAAGCTTTACAAGGAATCTGGCGGCGGCAAATCGACGCCGGAGCAACGTTACTGGCAATACATGATCGACAGCACCGAAGCGCAATCGCGACATCTCGATACCGATTGGAAATCGCAAACGGAATGAAACCCACGGTTCTTGTTAGGATCCTAGTGACGATTTTCCTTTCCGTTTCGGTTGCTCACGGTGCTGCGCAGACACAGGCCGAACTCAATACACAGGCGCGCAAAGATTTCGCGAAAGCCGATGTCGATCTTAACAAAGCTTATAAGGAAGTCGTGGCGAAACTTCCGCCTAACGAGAAGGAAAAACTGAGGGACACGCAGCGCGCCTGGGTTGCGTCTCGTGATGCAAAAGGGGCAGATGCGGTGAAGGACGCCCCGGGCTATATAGCGCCAAGCATTCGCTACGGAGCGATGATGTTGTTCACGCGGAAACGAATCGCCGAACTCAATGCAATGATCGGCAAAGAAAGTCCGCCCGAGCCGTCATCCACACCACTGCCCACCGCGCGACCGACGCCAGATCCGATTTCTCCAAACAAGAAATGGGAATACAAGGCGGCGACCAACGATCGAGGTCCACAGATCGTAAAGGCGGGAACGAATGATTCCGCCGCGGATTTGTCAGATGCGTGCGATATCGGTTCGTGCGGTGATAACGCGCGCGTGCTTTGGGCGCCGGACTCAAGGCGCATCGCTTTTTATTGGGGCCAGGGACGGACGCTACAGACTTCGTTTTACCAACTCCGCGATGACCGGTGGGCACCGTTGGCCCCCCAACCGAGCGACGAAATCTCAAAACGGCTTGAGAACGACATCGCCGCGCAGCTAAAACGCGACGGAAAATCCGAAGAGAAGCTGGAGAAAAAGGGATTGTATCTGCGTTTCATTCAGATGGATATAAAACCGGATCGATGGATCGACTCCAACACCGCTCTGCTCTACGCCGGTGAGGGCGAGATGATCGCGGAAAGGGACGATCCCGGCGAAATGTCCGACGGGTTTGGCGCCAATTTTCTTTTCACGCTCAAGTTCGACGATGCCGGCAAGTGGAAAGTCGTGAAGACGCAGCGCCTGTCAGAGAAAGAAGTTAGACGGAGAGAACAGTAACAATGAGACAGTCGCGGCAGATTTGGTTAGGCACGGTTTTGATTCTCTTCATTTTTCCAAGCGCGTTTGCCGAGACCGATTTTCCCGGGTTCTGGAACAAATTTAAATCCGCTGTCATCGCCGGCGACAAGGCGACCGTTGCGGAGATGACGAAATTTCCGGTGTCGATGCAGTACGGGGTAAAAGCGGTGAAAACCAAATCGGATTTCATGCGTCGTTATAATGAAATTTTCAATGGCGAGGCGAACGCCGCCCAATGTTTTCGAGACTCCAAACCGGAAAAAGAATCCGGTGGATATGAAATTTACTGCCCGTTCAAGAAGACGCCGAACGACAAGGAAAACACGCCGATCCGCTTTGTGTTTGAACGGACCAAAAGCGGTTGGAAATTTTCCGGCCTCGACAACATCAACGAATAACCTTCGTCAGACGCCGCAACCGACCGACAGCAACTGCTCACATTTTTTTGCATCGCAGCGATAAATCATCGTCGCTTCGCCTTCATAGTAGTGCGACCGAACAACGATTTCCATTTTGCCGTCGCCATCGAGATCGAGGACGGCGATTACTTTGTAGGCGTTCGGCGCGTCGAAGCTCGCGTCGTCGTCATTTTTTCTTTGATAAGCCTTTGGATAAAATTCTCCCTCTACAAGTTGCGTCTCGACTTTTCCTGCGACCACCCGCCGCAACAGGACGCATGAATAACCTCCGGCCGGTGATCGTATCGGTACATGCTCGTCTTTGTTCCAATAGTTCGTTGGAATGATCGCATCTTCATTGGAATAATTGGTCGCGCTGATGAGAACTTCCTCTTCGCCGTCTCCATCGAGATCGACGCGAATGATGTTGTCGATCTTCACTTGCGGTTGCTCGATCTCTTTCGTTTTCAACAAATCACGCACCGCATCGACGTAAACTTTCTGCGTGGTGTCGAGTGACTGCACTTTGCGCGGCAACGCATTCCATCTTGCCGCGACTGCGATCACGCTTTTTCCCGGTGTTTCCGAGAGCGGAACTGAAAACGTTGCATCGCACGGAACTTCTTCGTGGTTCGGTTTGGTGCCTTTGGCTTCGCCGAGCGACTGGGTTAATCCGTAAACGTGATACGTCGTTTCGTCCGACATCGATTTCGCCACGTCGTCCGGCTTGATCGATTTACCGTCCGCGATCGCGCCCAAAAGATATCCGTGTTGGACTTCAACGATCGGATGCAGGTCGGCCCCGATGGCTTCGGCGCAAGTTAGAACGACATTGACGCATGCCAACGTCAGTGTCGTCTTCATAACGCTCCTATTCGCGTCCCTTTTTGTTATCTTTCACGCTTTTGACCGATGCTTTCCGGTTAGCATCAAACGCAATCGTGATTGTCTTGGCAGAACTTCGGGTTGCGCCGCTCTCCGTTATCCGGGTGCAATGTGCCGCCAATACGAGTTCACCCGAAGGTAGCCATTTTACCGGGCGAGCAGTGAACTCAATATCTTTGACATAGGGGTCGCCGCTATTTTTTTCAAATGACTTGTCCTCGCACGCGGGCAAATCACCGGTAGGATCACCGTAAGGGATCGACACTTCTTTGAATTCGGAGCCCTCCCAAAAATAGGCCGTGGTGCTGCCACCTTTACGATCCGGCGCGAAGTAAGCAACTCTTTGCGAATCTTTGGACCACACCAGATGCGCCTCCTCAGTATAATTCTGGTGGGTCTCCAGTGTCGCGACCAGGCGCTTATCTTTTAGACCGATAATGGCAGCTGAGCCGCCCATGTCGTCTTTGGTAATTCGGAGCGCGAATTTCCCATCCGGGGATTTGTCTCGAATGATGTCTTTCGCCTCGAGCGATGGCACAAGGCAATTACCAATCAGAATGACCGCTAATGCCGAGATCGTCCTCATACCGAAGGTGGTTGTCACGCGCCGCAAGAGACGGAAAGTAAAGTCTCAACCTTTTTGGGATCGCACCGGTAGATTGTGATCTCTTCACCTTCGTAATAGTTCGAGCCGATGACGATTTCCATCTTGCCGTCATCGTCCAGGTCGAAGGCCCCTATAACTTGGTACGCGTTCGGCGCGTCAAAGCTCGCGTCGTTATCTGAGCTTTTTCCCGGATAAGCCTTCGGATGGAATTCGCCTGCCACCAGCTGTGTCTCCACTTTCCCGGCGACGACGCGCCGCAAAAGCACCATCGAATAGCTGCCAGCCGGCGATCGCATCGGCACGCTGTTATCTTGGCTGAAATAATTTGTCGCAATGATCAAGACCTCATCTTCGTCGTCGCCATGGAGATCAACCCGAATGATGTTGTCGATCTTCACAAGCGGTTGATCGATCCCTTTCGTTTTCAGAAAATCGCGCACCGCATTGACCTAAACTTTCTGCGTTGTGTCGAGCGTCTGGATTTGCGCGGCAATGCATTCCATCTTCCCGCTACTGCGATCACGCTTTCTTTCGGCGTTTTCGAAAGCGGAACCCAAAGCGTTTCCTTGCAAGGAACTTCTTCGGGTTTCGCCTTGTTGCCTTTGGCTTCGCCGAGCGGCTGGGTCAGTCCGTAAACGTGATACGTCGTTTCCTCCGTCATCAATTTCGCCACTTCGTCGGCCTTGATCGCTTTCCCGTCCGCAATCGTGCCGAAAAGATAACCGCTTTGCACTTCAACGATCGGATGCTGAGCCGCAGCGATGGCTCCGGCGGAACCCAGCACGACACACTTGGATGCGGTCGTCAGTATCGTCTCCAAAACAATCTTATTCGTGGCCGCCGTGCTGGCGCAGCAATTCCGCCATGTCCTCGTGGCCTTTGACCGACGCCAGGTGCAAGGGCGTAAAGCCGTGGTTGTCCCTGGCATTGGCGTCGGCATTGTTGGCTAGCAGCAATTCCGCCACGTCTTCGCGGCCCACATCTGCTGCCCAGTGCAAAGGCGTTTCGCCTTTGTTATTGGTGGCATTAACATCGGCCTTGTTAGCCAGCAGCAATTCTGTCACCTGCCTGCCTCCCATCACTGCGCTGTGCAAGGGCGTCCCGCCGGATTGGTTTCTGGCGCCGACGTCGGCTTTGCGTGCCAGCAGCAATTTCACGACCTCCTTTTGCCCCTTTTCCGCCGCCTCGTGCAACGGCCTCCAGCCACCGCTGTCGCTGGCATTGACGTCGGCCTTGTAGGCCAGCAGCACTTCCACCACGTCGTTGTAACCCTCCCTCCCCGCATTGTGCAGAGGCGTATTGCCCCCGTTGTTATCACCATCCTTGGCGCTGACGTCGGCTTTATGGGACAACAGCAATTCCGCCACTTCCTTGTGGCCTCGTAACGACGCCAAGTGCAATGGCATTTGGCCATACTCATCTCTGGCATTGACCTTGGCTTTGCTGGCCAGAAGGAATTGCACGACGTCTTTGTGGCCCTCTTCCGCCGCATAATGCAACGGTGTCCTGCATTGACAGTACCTTCGCTTTTCGGAGCCGACATAGTCATCCGTGCTGAAAACCAGTTTAGGATTGTGTTTGACCAGCGCCTTGATCTTTTCCAAGTCACCATCCCTGGCCGCGTCATGAATCTCGCTGCACAAGGCGTTAGCGCTCCAAGCCAGTCCGATCAACAGGATGGCGGCGTGGCGGGAAATTGACGAATCGCACAGCCACCTGGAGAAAGTGTGCATATTATTGATGATCCATTTATCTCGTTACACACGACGTAACAAGGAGATACTCATTATTCGCCGCCAATCGGCCGCGAATGATCGCAACAGCAAAGCTAACAAATCTCATTGCGGCAGCTTGTTGCCGCCACTCTTTGATCGACAATAACTTTCGGCGATTGCTTCGATGTGCTGGAGTTCGGTTATTGATATCCTGTCGTGAAACCTGTAAGAGGTCGATTTTCACCAGTGCACGTCGAGGAATGAATTACCACCGCAATTCTTTATCTGCATATCGATTGTCCCGGCGGTCCGATACTACCTTACTCGGCGCAATGAGATTGTTCGCCGCCATGCTCGTCTGCGTGTTTTCGTTTTCGCTTTGCGCTATTGCCGGACCGAACATGGTTTTCGATAAACACGGTAATTTATTTTTTGCCGATCACTACGGCAATACGATCCTGAAATTCGCTCCAGACGGAACCAACGCGGTCTTTGCCGACAAAGTTTCTCTGGGCTCGCTGGCGATCGGCGCGGACGGGAATCTTTTCGTCGCGGTGAGCGATGGTAGCGGGACAATTTACAAATTCGGAGCTGACGGCTCGACAAGTGTATTTGCCAGCGGTGTAGGTAACCCGTCGAGTCTTGCCAGTGATGCTGCGGGCAATCTTTTCGCGTTCGATATGGATAGCGGCTCGATCTTCAAATTCGGTCCAGACGGAAGGAAGAGCACGTTCAAAGAAGGTACGAAGCCGGCAGGGCAAACCTTCGCCAGAACGTTAGTTTTGGCTGGCGACCGCTCAGGCAATCTGTTTGTCGGCGACCAGGACATCAACACCATTTTTAAGTTTGCTCCGAACGGCACCAGAAAAACCTTTGCCACAAAAGTGCCGGTAAACGATCTCGCGGTTGACTCTACCGGCGATGTCTTTGCCGCTAACTTTTCGAGCAGTACGATCTTCAAGTTTGCACCGGATGGGAGCAGAAAAGCGATCAAGACGAAAGTCACCGCGCCGGAAGGGCTCGCCGTTGACTCTGCCGGCAATGTCTTTGTCTGGGATGAACCACAACAGAAGATCGACAAAGTCACTGCAGACGGGGCGACGATCGCATTTGCTGAGAACAAGCCGATGCCCGCACCTACCGAGCCACCCAAGAGTGACGCCGAACGCGAAGCAGCAGGTGAAGATACCTCAGTCGGTCTGCCTCCAGAGTACGCCAAGGATTATCTCGTCGCTCAGAGCACGATCTCGCCCGATAAGAAACTCGCAGTGATTTATCCCCGATTAGAGGTGGAAGAGGCTGCGGAGGATGCCAACCATCCTGAGCGCATCAAAGACTACCTGGTCAGTCTGCAACCATTTGCGATTCTTAAGACGCTCGATACCAAGTGGCCTCAGTTCGAACACAAGAATCATGGCGGGATCAGCGCCGAGTGGTCGGATGATAGCTCCGTTGCTCTGGTAACCCTCGACAGCAAGTGGGGACCGCAGGATGTTTTTCTGGTCGAGTTGCGCGCCGGTAACATTAGCCGTATCACAAACCTTCTTGCGAAAGCGCACGATCTTTTGCTGCCGAACTATCGCAGCGCAAAAGCGACTCGGTACAATGATTATTACGACTTTGTTTTTGTCGAAGACACTACGTTTAAGCTTGAGGGCGTGAATCGAGTCGTCATCGACGGCTCCGTGGAAACGAGTCCGAACATTATGGAGGATGATCTGCATTCATCAGATCGAGCATGGCGTGGCCACGTCCAAGCTGTTTGGGACATCGCGCAAGCCAAGTTCGCGTCCAAGGAAGTTTCAGGAGGACTGCGTGGCACTGCTAAGAAAAAGTCGCGTCATTAAGGCCTAGGCTCAACCGCGGCGAGGCACCGATGCTCAAAGCGCGCTATTCGGTCTCCTGAACAAGATGTCTATGTTACGATGCGGGCCGCGCGTTGGTCGTAAGCTGATTATTGATTTCCTTCAGGAATGTATCGCCAAAATCCTTCAGCTTTTGCTCGCCCACCCCGGGAATCCGACGAAACTCCTTTGAGTTCGTTGGATGATTTCTCGCCATTTCGCGGAGCGACACATCGGAAAAGATGATGTAAGCGGGCACCCCGCGTTCGTTGGCGAGTTTCCGACGCAAGGCACGCAAGCGGTCGAATAACACTTCATCGCATTCTATGGCGCCTGCCCGGGTTCGCGCGCGTTTCTCTGCGATTTCGATTTGTTTGGTCAAAACGATCGATGTGCGCTTTCGCAATGCCTCCAGACCGGCGGGCGTAAGCGACCACGTAGCAAACTTGCCCGCGGCACATTCGACCAGCCCCAGCCGCAATAGTTCGCGACCGACGGCCTGCCATTCACCTCGCTTCAATTCGCGGCCGATACCGTAAGTGGACAGATTGTTATGAGCTCGTTGTCTGATCGCTTCCGTGTCTGCGCCCCGAAGCACATCAACCACGTGACCCAACCCAAATCCGAAGCCATGCCTGGAATGGATTCGATAGACGCACGACAGAAACTTTTGCGCGTGCACTGTCCCGTCGAACGTTTCGCGCGGCTGCAAACAGTTGTCGCAACTTTCGCATGAAATCTCTAGCGGCGGGGTCTGATCGGCAACATCGTCAAGTTTCGCTGGGTATGTCTCTCCGAAATACTGGAGAAGCGTGGCGCGACGGCATTCGCGCGTTTCGGCGAACTGGACCATCTGCTGAAGCTGTGCACGGGCGATAAGCGCCTCCTTCTCACTCTTCTCGTCGATGAAATGCCGTTGCTTGGCAACATCGCCCGCGCTGAACAGCAATACGCATTCGCTGGGTAGTCCGTCGCGCCCCGCCCGTCCAGTCTCCTGATAATAGCTCTCCAGGTTTTTCGGAAGATCGTAATGCACAACAAAACGCACGTTTGGTTTATTGATGCCCATTCCGAACGCGATCGTGGCGGTGACCACGCGCACATCGTCGCGCAGAAATGCATCCTGATGTTTGGTGCGTTCCACATTTGTTAGGCCGGCGTGATAAGGCTTCGCGCTTACGCCGTCCTCGTTCAAATGTCGCGCGAGCGATTCAGTGTTCTTGCGGCTGGCACAATAAATGATGCCGCTGTCGTTAGGCCGCCTGCGAATGAACGCCAGAAGTTGTTCGTACGGCGTCGTTTTCGTGATCACGCGATATGTCAGATTCGGCCGATTGAAGCTGGCCACGTAAGCGCGCGCGTCGCGGAATTTTAATTCCTTGATGATATCGGCGCGTACGCGTTCGGTTGCGGTGGCGGTAAGCGCCATGATCGGCACATCGGGCAAATGTTTTCGTAGCTTCTTGAGCTCGCGGTACTCGGGCCTGAAATCATGACCCCATTCGCTGATGCAATGCGCTTCGTCGATGGCGAATTGCGCAATGTTCCAGTTAAGCGCACGCTCCAAAAACGTGTCGAGCATTAGTCGCTCCGGCGCGACGTAGAGCATTTGATACTCGCCCCGATGCAAGCCGCGCCATCGTGCCTTTGCTTCCTCCCGATCCAGCGTTGAATTCAAATACGTTGCCGGAATGCCACTGGTTTGTAGTGCATCAACTTGATCCTTCATCAGCGCAATCAGCGGCGACACCACGATCGTTAGTCCGTCGCGCATTAAGGCCGACAACTGAAAACAAAGCGACTTCCCTCCACCCGTCGGCATCAGCGCAAACACGTCGCGTCCCGCGAGTGCATCTTCGATGATTTCGCGCTGCAACGGCCGGAACTGGTCGTAGCCGAAATGTTTCTTCAGCGCATTAAGCAATTCCACGACTTCTTAATAAAACGATGCGCGTATTTCGCCCAGCGAATTTGATCTCGACCGATCTCTCAAGCTCCGCACTCGACTGAGCTCAGCTTAGAATCTCGTTGGCCTGGCAGTGATAGATGGCTCGCCGCCTTGGTATTAAATGAGTGGACGACTACTTCGAACTTTCCGTTTCTATTCAGATCAGGAGTGCAGCGGGATCGTCCACGCTCGGCGCCATAGACTCAGTCGATTTCCCGTAGACTTCACCGGCCGAGTTTTCTTCGAGCACAAGCCCGAAAAAAGGCCGATAGCACCGTCAGCAAGCTCGAGCGGTTCATTGGCTTCTGCTGTTAGATCGAAGCGATAACGGTGGCGATCAAGCCGATATGGCCATAAAAATATTGTTGCTCGGAAACTCAATATACCATATTAGTTTCCGTGGTGGCTGAACTCGTCCCGCTTACATTTTCACTCCGCTACCCACTGCAACCGCCGCTGGGCGGCTTACGCTTCGACAAGGACCTGAAGCAGGCGATCGAGGGGGCTGGGACATCTGAAAACGTGGCTGCTGCCGAACGAGACCAATGAGGGCGACCAACAAATCCAGATCGCCAAGCCGAAAGAACTCGTCTGTTCGACAACGGATAGTGCATGCGGCGCGGTCGCATTTTTTCAGTCACGGATTCCGCAGTGTCACCATGGACGATCTGGCGGATGAATTGGGGATCAGCAAAAAAACGCTTTATGCCCATTTTCCTGGCAAGATCGATGTGCTCGAGGCTGTGCTGGCCGAGAAATTTCAAGGTGTGGAAACGATGCTGCACGAAGTGACGCGCCGGCAATCGCAGGATTTCCCGGCGACTTTGCGCGAGTTGCTGACTGGAACGCAACGCGAATTGGATGAGATTAAGCCGCCGTTCGTGCGTGATATGCGACAGAAAGCGCCGCACGTATTCGAAAGTATCGAGCGTCGCCGGGCTGCATTGTTTCAGCGGTATTTTGGAAACCTTCTGCTCGCCGGACAACGGGCGGGAATGGTGCGAAAAGACGTCCCGGCCAAACTTACGATCGAGATCCTACTGGCGATTGTTCAGGCGATCATGAATCCCGCGAAGATGGAAGAACTCGGAATGATGCCGAAGGAAGGTTTCGCCGGCATCCTGAAAATTGTTCTTCACGGTGTCCTTACACCAAAAGGAAGAAAACATGCTCGCATTCGTTAGGCACCTGGCACAGTCACTTGGCGTGGCAGGAGCTGCTGCATTGTTGCTCTTGTTGGCCAGCTGCGGGACTCGAAAGAACGCCGTCTCTGGAACGATCGAAGTGGACGAAGCGCACGTAGGTCCGCGGTCTGGCGGCCGTGTGGAGAAAATTTTAGCGTGGGAAGGCGATCGCTTGCACGAAGGGCAGGTGATCGTGCAATTGGATGCTTCAGAGCTGCGAGCACGCCGCGATCTCGCCGCTGCGCAAATCGACACGGCTGTTCACGATGCCGACGCGCAAGAGGCGCAACTGGTGTTCTTGCACGATGATGCGCGGCGCCAGCAGGATTTGCTCAACCGCAGAGTCGTTTCGGCGACTGATGCCGAGCGCGCCGGCAGCGCGGCGAAAGCGCAGGAGAAAAACGTGGCGGCGGCGAAGATGCGCGTCGCGCAGGCGAGAGCGCAGCTCGCAGACATCGATTCGCAGTTGGCGGAAATGCAGATCATCGCGCCGGCGGACTCCGTTCTCGAGGTGCTCAGCGTAAAAGTGGGCGACGTCCTGCCTGCCAACCGCGAGGCGGCCACGCTGTTATTGACCGGACATCTTTGGGTGCGCGTTTATGTACCCGAATCGTGGCTGGGTTTGATAAAACTAGGCGAGCACGTTCGCGTCCGCGTGGATTCGTTTCCGCACACCGATTTCGATGGCGTTGTGGAGCAGATCAATCGGCAGGCAGAATTTACGCCGCGCAATGTGCAGACCGTCGCCGATCGCATCAAACAGGTATTCGGCGTCAAGATTCGTTTGCCGAGTGACGACGATCGTTTGCGCGCCGGAATGGCGGCCGACGTTTACTTTCCAAATGTGAAATGAATCTGGAATCCGATCCACCTTTGTGTGTTCCTGACTCGTTTTTATGCCTGAGCCGATGATTGAAGTGGAAGGACTCACTAAGCGCTTTGGCGCTTTTACGGCTGTCGATCATGTTTCCTTCACCGTTGGGAAGGGATCGATCTTCGGTTTTCTCGGCCCGAATGGTTCGGGAAAAACAACTGTGATCCGGATGTTATGCGGAATCCTGCAGCCAACTGAAGGCACGGCGCGAATAGGCGGCCACGATGTCGTGCGAGATCTGGAGCCGATTAAGGAAATGATCGGCTATATGTCACAGAAATTTTCGCTCTACGACGAGCTCACTGTGAATGAAAACCTCATCTTCGCTGGAAAACTTTATGGCTTGAGCGGTCGTGAATTGAATGAGCGGCGTGAGGAAATGATGGGCACGACCCATTTGGAGCCGTACATCGACAGGCGCGCTAGCCAACTCTCCGGTGGATGGCGTCAACGTCTCGCCATGGCTTGTTCGCTCATGCACAAGCCGAGTGTGCTTTTCCTTGATGAGCCCACCGCCGGTATCGATCCAGTCGCGCGGCGCGAGCTGTGGGATTTACTTTTCGAGTTCGCTGGCAAAGGCATGACGCTGTTCGTCACGACCCATTACATGGATGAGGCCGAGCGCTGCGATCATGTCGGCTATATCTACCTGTCGAAATTGATTGTCTGCGGTGAGCCGGACGATTTGAAAAAACTCCCGGACGTAAACCCGGCTGGAACGCGCCGGCTCGACGTGACTTGCGATCACGTGACTGCGGCCCTGCACGCCATGCATGAGATGCCCGGAGTGCGCAGCGCCACGATTTTCGGCCAATCCATGCATTTGCTCGTCGACGACACAGTCAAGCGCGCGTCTATCGAGGAACAACTGCGCAAAGTCGGTGTCGCGCATGTCGACATTCATGAAATAGGTCCTTCGCTGGAAGACGTATTTGTCGAGCTTTCCGCGAAGCACGCAGCTGAACGCCAAAAGGCCGCATGATGACGTTTATGCGAATTGCCGAAACAACGAATGTTTGGAGTTCCGCGTTTACGCGGCCGCCTAAAGGCGGAACTCCGAGCCACGCTTTAACGCTTCAACCTTTTAACGATTTAACGCGCCGGAGCGGAGCGCAACAGCCATGAAACACAAACCGTTTCGAGGGTTCAGCGCAATTTTGTTCAAGGAGTTCATCGTCGTCTGGCGCGATCCATTGACGCTCTTTTTCTTCTTTTTTCCGCCGTTGATCGAAATGGTTGCATTCGGATATGCACTCGACAACGACGTGAAGCATATGGCGATGCTTGTTCTTAACGAGGATCGCACGGTCGAGAGCCGCCAGTTGATCGACCGCTTCGTTAACACGCAAAGCTTTCGCGTAGTCGGGGAAGTGCAAAGCCTCGATCAGTTGAAGAGCGAACTCCGAAAGGGAAGTGCGTACGCCGCGCTTTACATCCCGCCGAATTTTACCCGCGAACTAATGGCAGGCCACTCTGCGCAGGTGGAATTGCTTGTTGATGGATCCAATTCCACTACGGCGTTGCAGGCTCTGCAAACCGGACTCGGCGTGGCCTTGACGCAATCAATGGAAACGCTGATGCGCGACACCGGCCGGACCGGCATGCCAATCGATGTTCGTCCGCAGATGCTTTATAACCCGGCCATGCGAGCGCCGAATTTTTTCGTGCCCGGTGTGATCGGCGTCGTTTTGCAAATTGGGACAACAGTTGCAGCGGCCATGGCTTTGGTTCGCGAACGGGAAC
>Ga0310811_10002044_pt1 | contig 25125 bp, 25 predicted proteins | sample YCmetagenome_FD_207642 | JGI IMG/M metagenome (GOLD analysis project Ga0310811, IMG submission 207642) | Soil microbial communities from experimental microcosm in Duke University, North Carolina, United States - YC | ecosystem: Engineered > Artificial ecosystem > Soil microcosm > Unclassified ... | reverse complement strand
TGGCGGTGCTGATCGAGTTCGAGGCGGCGCTGGCGGGATCGATAATCGCGATCTGGGGTGCGCTCCGGCTGTGGCGCGCCGACCGACGCGCGGTGCTGGTGGCGGCGGCCGCCGGATTGGTGACGCTGTTGGTGCCGTTCATGACCTACAACATGATCGCGTTCGGTACGCCATTTCGGCTCGGCTATCAGGGCGTAGTCGGATTCGCCGGGATGGATCAGGGATTGTTCGGTCTGACCAGCCCCAAGCCGATGGTGTTGCTGAAGATCCTGGTCGGCATGCGCCGCGGATTGCTGTGGGTGGCACCGGTGCTGATCCCAGCGACGGTGGGATTATGGCTGCTGGGTCGGAAGCATCGCGGGCTGGCGATAATGCTGGCGGCGGCGGCGCTCACTGTCCTGTTGGTCAATTCGGCGTACGTCTATTGGGACGGCGGCCACTCGACCGGCCCGCGCCACTCGGTCCCCGCGATCGGCCTGATCGCGATCGGCCTGGCGCCGTTCTGGGCGAGGTTGAGGTTCGCGTGGGAGCGCGCGGTGACGGTCGCGTTGCTACTGGTGTCGGTGGTCATCAACCTGATGATCGCAGCGGCGAACATCACCACACCGGATACGTATCGCTTTCCTCTGGCCGACCCGATTCTAACGGCGTGGAAGGCAGGTGCGCTCAGGACGTTGCCGAGCGATTTCCTGGGATGGAGTCCGATCGTGGGGGCGGGGGCATATCTGACAGTGGCGCTGATGCTCCTCTCCGCGTTGCTGGCGCGGCGGCCTACCGAGCGGTCAAATGACTCCCAACGGCAGGCGAACCTCGCCGTCGACCGCAAGCGCTGAACAAAGCGCCAAGGATATTGATGGGTTATCGCATGCAGCGTCGCAATTCAGGGGGTGGAGACCCCTTCAGCAGCGGGCCACCGTCCCCCCTCGCCAATCGGTCGTGCCGGCAATCGGGCGCGGGGTTCCAACGGATCGCCAGATTGCGGTTCCCATTCCACGCGATGCGGCGTCTATCCGTCTGCGATAGGAGCAGGGAACGACGCCGTGAACACACCCGCCGCCGGTTCTTCGGTGAGCCGATCGACCGATCCAAAAGCGATCGACGAATTAGTCGCATTACGTGCCGGGTGGGACTTGGCGCGGGCGAGCCAGTTGACCATGGTGCGGTTGCAGCTCGCGCTCCACAAGTCGAACCGTCGCTCCGCGATGCAAGCGCTCGACACCCTGCTCGACATCGAGGCGGAAATGGCGGAGCTCGCGGCCATCCTGGACGACGCCCCCACGCACGCAGCCGGCGATGCGGCGCTGTCCGGCTTCATAGGGCTCCAAAAGGCCGCCATCGCGGTCGAAAAGCATGCCCTGGCGGGCGGCGGCTGGCCAGGCGATGCCCGGCCAACCGCCATCCCCGGGCCCGACGATCCGGCCGTCTCCGAACCCGACCATCCCGCAGTCGCCACACCCAATGATCTTGCTGCTTCCGTCCATGTGGAACCGACGGTCGCGGTTGCGGTCGCCACGCCCGTCGATCGACCGATCGCGATCGATCTGCCGACGCTCTATCCCGCCACGGACGACGACGCTGACGAAGCGGAGGTCGACGGTCGGCCCGGCGGAGCGCGCTGGATGGCGGTTCTTGCCACGGCGATCGCACTCATCGTCATTGCGGGCCTGATCGCATGGCAGTGGCCAGCCTTGTTCGCATAGCGATAAGGGTTCGGCGTAGGGATTGGTTGCCGACCCGTTGGACGCGCAGCCTCGCCTCCGCGATCTCGAACTTCGCATAAACGACAGACCGCGCTTGGCCTGCTCGCTCGCCCACGATACACTCCGCCTCGCTGCGTGACTGGCGAAACCGTGGGGCACCACAAGGGAGCGCAGGCTGAACCAACGCCGCTCGCCTGGGCATCCGCGCATCGACAAGGAGTCCGCTCATGGCCAGCATTCCGCCGATCTCCGTCGCTTTCCTGCTGTTCCCCAACGTCACTCAGCTCGACCTGACCGGGCCGGCGCAGGTGCTGTCACGGCTGGGCAATGTGACGCTCGATCTGGTCTGGAAGGATCGCGCGCCGGTTGCGACCGATGCCGGCTTCGCGATCGTGCCGACCGCGACCTTCGCCGAGATATCGCACGCCGACATCCTGTGCGTGCCCGGCGGAATGGGCGTGACCGAGGTGATTGCCGACGATCAGGCGATGGCCTGGGTCCGCTCGATCGGTGCCGAGGCGCGCTGGGTGACGAGCGTATGCACCGGATCACTGATCCTCGGCGCGGCAGGTCTGCTGAAAGGCTATCGCGCGGCGACGCATTGGTCGTGGCGCGACTATCTCGCGATGTTTGGCGCGGAAATGGTGCCCGAGCGCGTGGTGGTCGACCGCAACCGCGTGACCGGCGGCGGAGTAACCGCCGGAATCGATTTCGCGCTGACCTTGATGGCGGAGGTGCGCAGCCCGCAATTCGCCAAGGCGGTGCAGCTCAGCCTGGAATACGACCCCGCGCCGCCGTTCGATGCAGGGTCGCCGGAAAAAGCCGGCCCCGAGCTGGTCGCGACTTATCAGCGGCGGGCGGCGCAGCTCGCCCCCGATCGCGAGGAAAAGTTCAGGGCTGCGGCGGCGCGCCTGGGCTTTTCCTGACGCCGCGCAGGCGGTGCCACAGATAGAAGGCGACCGCCGCGACCAGCACCGCCGCGATCACCACGTCGGCCGAGTGGAACGCCGCCTTCAGCCGCGGGTCGCTGTCCCATGCCTTGCCCAGCTTCATACCGATCCAGGCGAGGCCGAAGCACCACGGCCAGGAGCCGAGAAAGGTGTAGATATGGAACGGCACCAGCCGCATTCGCGCAACGCCGGCCGGGAAGGCGATGAAAGAACGGATGACAGGCAGCAGCCGGCCGATCAGCACCGCGATCGAGCCCCACCGTTCGAAGAAGCGGTCGGCGGCATCGATCTCGCCGGGGCCGACCAGCACATACTTGCCCCATTTGAGCGCGAGCGGGCGGCCGCCGCGCTTGCCAATCTCATAGGCGACGATCGAGCCGAGATTGCATCCGATCGCGCCGGCAGTGGCCGCAAGGTACAGGTCGAACCGCCCGGTCGAGACCAGATAGCCGGCGAACGGCATGATGATTTCCGACGGCAGCGGAACGCACGCGCTCTCGATCGCCATGAGCAGGACGATGCCGAGATAGCCGCCCGACGAAATCACGGCGATGATGATGCCGGCCAGCCAGCCCAGGATTTTCTCGATCATGGGACCGATCGATGCGCAGAATGGCCGGTTGGGGTCAATCGCCGATTTGGACTCGGCTCCTCTTCCCCAAATCCGTTCGTGCTGAGCCTGTCGAAGTACGGGCTGGTGGCTCCGTGTGGCGATGCCATCATACCCGCCCTTCGACAGGCTCAGGGCGAACGGTGCTAGGAAAGACAGCGCTGACGATCAGTCAGGGAGCAGCGCGCGTGACCAACTGGGCATGGACTGCGCGCGCATGCCCGAGCACGTCGTCACTCGCGCCCTCGATGGCATGCACAGGCGGCGGTCGGAGGCCGTCGCCCGCGCCGAGCGGCACGGTCGTCGCGGCGGCGATGCGTGCGACCCCGACTACCGGTTCGGCACATAGCGCATCGTAATCGACGAACATTTGCCGCGCCCTCACTTCGCTCGGCTGGTCGAGCAGCAGGCGGTGCACCGCGCTCCAGATCGCCAACCAATAATCGATCCGGTCGGTCGGCTCGCTGGCGGCGGGCGCGCCAGGGATCAGCGGTGGACGATGGCTACGGCCGAATTCGTAATGGCCGAGCCAGCGCATGTAGCTCGCGCGGAACGGATCGGCGCGGCCGAGATCGACCGCGCGGCGATGCTGGTTCAGCAATGACGCCGCCTGTTGCAGCGGGTCGCGGAACGGGTGGATCACGATCGCGTCTGGGAACGCCGCGACGATCCCGCCTAGGCGCAACACGTTGGCGTTGTTCTTCGACAGATAGCGCGGGCGATCGTAACGGTGGCGGACCAAGGCGACGAGATCGCGGAAAGAGTCGATGGTGTCGGGCAGCGGATCGTGCGGATGGACGTGGCTACGCGTGATGTAGCGCTTGCCTTCGGTGCTGCGCCAGAACACTTCCTCGATCGCTTCCGGGCTGTCGAGATCGTGCGCGATGCCGTCGCCATGGCCGCGTTCCCGCGCCGCCAGGTCGTGCCGCGACCGCTTGCTCATCCGTTGCCAGCTATTGGGCGCGAGGGGGAACGGCATGTCGCGATAGGTAAGCGAGGCGAATTGGCCGCTGTCATGAAGCAAGCGGAGCAGGATCGTGGTACCGGCGCGTGCCAGCCCGGTGACGAACACCGGCGCGCCGCCGTCGCGCGCACGGGCGGCGGCGCCATAACGCGCGCGCTCGAGATCGAACGAGAGATCGAGCACCGCCGGGTTCATCGCCAGGCGGTGGAGCAAGCGGTCAGCGCGACTGTAGCCGACGCCGGCCGAGGCGCCATCGGGCGAGGACATAGATCAGGCTCATGAAAAGGATGAGGAGACGCGCTTGCCAGTCAAAGAAGGCGGCGCGCACGCCGAGCGGCACGGTCCCGTCGACCAGCAGCAACAGGACGACCGGCGCGATCACCAACACCAGGAGCGCCCCCGCGGTCAACGACGACGTCATCATGCGCCCAGCCAGGATGCGCGTCGCGCGCTCCTTCAGATGATCCGACACGCCGCGCCGGGCAAGCACGACACCCGCGCGGCGGCCCAGTGCGGCAAGCGTGGCGAAGCGCGGCACGATATGCAGCCGACGCGCGAGTTCGCCCGCTGCCACGATCGCGGCGAGCAGCAGCGAAATCGGTGCGATCGCCCCGGTCATGCCTTGCTGTCGCGTGGCCGGGGTGGCGTGGCCGGGCGCCGGCGCAGGGCGCGGACCATGCGCTTGACCGGGTACCAGATCAGCGAGACGGTCATCAGGAATACCGAACCGACGATGCCGAGGACGACGCCGATCGCGCCGAGCCCGACGCCGGGGCCGCTATAGGCCTGGGCGATCGCCGGGATCATCGTCAGCAGGATCGCGCCGGTCAGCGCGGAGATGCGGTTGGGGGTCATGTGCATTGCTCCCTGGCAGTGGCCGCCTTGACGGCGGAAAGGACCCCGGGATCATTGGGGTCGAGATAGCGGCTCCAGCTCAGCCATAAGCGGCGGCCGGAGGGATCGGCGGAAATGTAACGCCAGCGCAGGCTGCCGTCGGGGGCGATACGCATCAGCTGGCCGCGCTCGGTTTCCTCGACCATCACGTCGCCATTCGCCAACGGCGTAGCGCGGCCCTGGGTCGCGGTGGTGATACCGCGCACCGCGAAGGTGGCGGCCAGCGGCGAGCTCACCTTGTCGGTCGCCAGATTGTAGATCAACAAGCGGCTATTGCCGTCGACGCGCCGCCCCGCCACGCCCCAACGCACGTGGTTGTCGAACACCATGATGCGATGGTCGTCGAGGATCGAGACGTCATGCTGCGCCGACCACGGCCCCGCGCGCGTCCACAAGATGTGGCCGGTCGATGGGCGATAAAGCGCGATCAGCGACATGTTGCGGAGCGACAGGATGACGTCGCCCTGCTGCCAATAAGGCCCCGAGGTCAGTACCGGCTCGATATCGTTGAGGTGGAACGGATCCTCTTCATACGGCCGGCCGCGCCACAGTCCGCCCAGATCGTTGCGGTCGAGAATGTCGATCAATCGCTCGACGCGGATCAGCCGGCCCTTCTCGTCCACCTGCGCCAGTGCCTCATCGGCGAATTTGGCGCCGACACCGGGCACGTTGGACCGCGCCAGCCGATAGGGAATCCACAAACTGCCGTCGGCGGCGCGCTCGAGCGAATGGTGGAAAATGCCGTCGATCACCCAGCGCGGCCGGCCGCAGCCGTCAATCCGCGACAAGGGCGTATTGTCATGGATCAGCAGGTCGCCATTGGCGAGCAGCATCGGATGCATCGGCCGCATGCGATCGACGCTCTTGTCGCGATTGAGGTCGACGATCGCCGAATGGAAACGCGACCGTGCGTTGATCGCGGCGACATCGGGCAACCATTCCTTGAGGATACGGCCGTCGGACAAGCGGATGAGCTGGACCGTCGCGCGGCCGCGTTGGGTGTCATAGGGGGTGATCAACGCATAACCCGGATCGACGAACGACCGTGCGGCATTGCGCCGGAAACCGGCGGGAAGTTTCGCGTAAGGCGGCGTGGAGAATGGCGCGACGCCTTTCCACCAATCGCCGATCGTGTCCGGTATCTCGGCGATCTGCGCCGCTGCGACGCCCAGCGCGCCATGCTTCTCCGCGCTGCGGGCAAGCGCCGCCACCGCGACGATCAGGACCAGCGACACGTTGAAGACGAGAACGAGCATCCAGAGCGGCACGCGGCGCGCGAGCAACGGCATCTCCCGCCGCTCGTCCTCGGCGCTCTCGTCGCGAGCCATCATCAGCCCGCTCGCTCTGAGGTTCCGGCCGCGGCCAGCCGTCATGTCGTCCCCTTCGTCGCGCTGCGGCCGGGCTAAGCGCGATTTGTCGCATAAGTTTGTCACTGGGACAGGGTCATTGCCCTTGTCGCGACGCTGTGTGTGTCGGGGGTGGGCGGGCTCAGCCGCCGACGCGCTTGGCTACGGCTTTCAGATCATCGACGAATCTGACGAATTCCAAGTGACGCGCATCCTCGTCGGGCAGCCGGAGCAGGAAACTGGGATGGACGGTGATCCAGGCCTCGCCGATTTCCGGGAGATCGTGCGGACGGCCGCGCTCGCGGCTGATCGTCATCGCCTTGCCGAACAAGGACCGCGCCGCGGTCGCGCCGAGGGCCACCGTCACGCGCGGCTTCACCAGCGCGAGTTCCTGTTCGATCCACCAGCGGCAGGCCGTGATCTCGCCGGCATCGGGCTTGGAATGGAGGCGGCGTTTGCCGCGCTGCTCGAATTTGAAATGCTTGACCGCGTTCGAGACATAGACGCGCGCCCGGTCGATTCCGGCCTCCGCCAGCGCGCGGTCGAACATCTGCCCGGCCGGGCCGACGAACGGCTTTCCGGCCAGATCCTCCTGGTCGCCGGGTTGCTCCCCGACAAAGACCAGATCGGCGTCGACCGGCCCCTCACCGAACACGGTTTGCGTCGCGTGCTTGTAGAGATCGCAGCGACGGCAATGTATCGCTTCGTCGCGCAGGGCCGCCCAGGCCGCCTCGACATTGTCTCCGGTCTTTGCGCGTGCCGTCGCGACCATAGCCTGCTCCCGTGCCTGCGCCCCCGCGATCAACTCCGACACCAACGCCGTTTCGGGCATGTTTTTCCAATATTTGCGCGGCATTTCCTTGAGCATCGCGCCGACCTTGAGCCGCGCCGGATTGAAGATCGAAGCATAATAGGTCTTCCACACCGCCTCGACCGGATCGCCCTCCGGCGCATCGGCCTTCGACGCCCCCGGTCCCTGGGTCAGCCGCTTGCCATCCCAGTGAACCGAGATTTCGGGCGTCAGGATCGACCAGCGCATCGTCGCGAAGCGATCGACGAAGAAACCGGCATTGGCGCGGACAATGTGATGCTCGGGCTCGAACCAGGCGATATAGCGTGTCCCAGTGCCGTTTTGGGCGGTGCCGACCCGCTCCCCCACCCGACCGCCCACAGCATAATTTGGGTGGTCGGGTGGGGGAGCGGGCTGGTGCGGGACTTCGCGAAAGCGCAAAAAAGCGCGCATCTTGTGGATGTCGCGCCTTACGGCTTTTGCCAGACCTTCGATCTTGCGGACTAGCGGATCGGCCTGGTCCTCCATCAGCCCAGGCTCTCGCAGCACCCGATCGAGCAAAGTGTGAAGCAAGGCGAAACGCTGACGATCGGAATGAAGGATCGCCGAGCGCGCGAGGTCGATAAAGGCGCGCGGCACCGAGAAGGCGCCGCGATCGGCCGGAAGCACCGGCATCTGCCCGGTGAACAGCTGGCCAGGATCGTCGTCGCCGACCTGCCATACGACCTGATCGGGCGGCACCTGATCGAGCACAAGGCCGCGCACGGCATCCCTCCAGCCGTCGAAATCGTCCTCCGCCTCCAGCGTGACGATTCGCATCAGCATCCCCTCACCCAAACAGCTCCATCTGCTTCGGCTTGGGCGCGACGAGTGCGCGGAGGTCGGCGCGAAGATCCGCCTTGTCGGCGAGGGCGACCGGTTTCCAGTCGCTGGCGATCAGGAACGGACGGACCTTCGCCACCGAGACGGTCAGCCGGCCGATATCGGCGAGCGCGAGCCGTCGCCAGCGTCGTGCGGCGAGGATGCGGTCGACCGCGCGAGTACCAAGCCCCGGCACGCGCAACAGCGCCTCGCGCGGGGCGCGGTTGACGTCGACCGGGAAACGGTCGCGGAATTTGAGCGCCCAGGCAAGCTTCGGGTCGATGTCGAGCGGCATCATTCCGGTCGCATCGTCGGCCGCCGCGGCGACTTCGCCGGGGCTGTAATCGTAGAAGCGCATCAGCCAGTCGGACTGATACAACCGATGCTCGCGCATCAGCGGCGGTCGCTTGAGCGGCAGCACCGCGCTGGCGTCGGGGATCGGCGAGAATGCCGAATAATAGACGCGGCGGAGACCGAACTTGCCGTAGAGGCCGGCGGCGCGCGTGACGATATCACGGTCGGTCGCGGCGTCGGCGCCGACGATCATCTGCGTCGACTGGCCGGCGGGCGCGAAGCGCGGCGCAGATTTATAGCGTTTGGTGGCATCGCCGGCATCGACGATGTCGCGCTTTACACCCGCCATCGCCCCTTCGATCCGCCCAGCGTCCTTTTCGGGCGCGAGACGCTCGAGCCCGGCGCGGGTCGGCAGTTCGACATTGATCGACACGCGATCGGCATGGATCCCGGCGCGATGGATCAGCTCCGGATCGGCGTCGGGAATCGTCTTGAGGTGGATATATCCGCGAAAATCGTGATCCTCACGCAGGCTGCGCGCCACCTCGACGATCTGCTCCATCGTGTAATTGGATGAGCGGATGATGCCGGACGACAAAAACAGTCCCTCGATATAATTGCGCCGGTAGAAAGCGAGCGTGAGCTGCACGACCTCATCGGTGGTGAAGCGCGCGCGGCGGACGTTCGAGCTTTTGCGGTTGATGCAATAATGGCAGTCGAACACGCAGCTATTGGTCAGCAGAATCTTGAGCAACGATATACAGCGACCGTCGGGCGCGTAGGCGTGGCAGATGCCCATCCCCTGGTCGGTCGACCCGATTCCCTTGCCGCCACGCGAGTCGCGCTTGCCCGATCCCGAGGATGCGCACGAGGCATCGTACTTGGCGGCATCGGCGAGGATTTCGAGTTTTTGACGGGTGTCGAGCTGGGCCACTCGTTCCTTATATGTTCTATTCGTCCAGGAGTCACTGATATGTATCAGCGGTGGGCGTCAGGATGAGGGGCCGATGCTCCGGCAAGCTGCGCTGCCGTTCCGGCAGATATCATGGAAATCGATCTGCGGCCGCGGCAGGCTGAACCCGATCTCGCGATTGAGGAAATCGAGCTCCACCCGGCCGAACAGCTTGAGCGAGCTCATCCCCAGGATCAGCGCAGGCTGGTCGCGCAAGCCGAAGCGATCGAACGGCGGCACGTCGGCGAAGACCAGCCCGAAATTGTCGAACCTAATGCTATCGATCTTGACGTTGCTGACTGCGACGAAATTGGCGGTAAAGGTGCGTCCGGTTACCGAGGTGATCGCCACCGGCCCATAGGATCGCGGTGCTTTTCTGGCCAGTCTGAGCATGGCGGTATTGCCGACGCTCAACCAGGACCCGGTATCGATGATCACGGCAATCGGCTGATTGTTGAACCACGCCTTGGTAACGATCAATTGCCCGGTGCGCGATTCGACGCGAACGACGAAATCGCCCGAGGCGTGACGCCGCGCCGGCCGCAGCGACATCCGCCGCGCGTTGAAATCGAGCACGACCTTTTGCCCCTGGAGCGCGTCGATGCCGAGCATGCCCGGCGCGCCGATATCGGCCAGCAACAATTCGGGTGCTTCCATCGCCGGCGTGCCGAGCTTGCCCGCAGTCAGCGACGGCACTTTCACCGTCCCGACCTGGGCAGCGCCGGTAAAGTCGAACAGCTTCACGTCGGCACCTGGCGACAGTTTGAGATAGCCCGCAAGCTCGCGTGAGACGACCGAGCGTTCGGCGCCGGTGTCGATGATGAACGGGAACGGGCCGTGCGGCCCGATCGTCACCTGCACCGTCATTCGATTGGTACGTTCGCCGATGGTCAGGACGTCCGGCGCGGGTCCCTCGGCGGGAGCGGCGACAGGCTTGATCGAGGGTTGCGCCTGTTGCGCGGCGAGGGGCGGTCCGGCCAATGTACCGATGCCAAGCGCCAGCAAGGGGATAAACCCGCGCATGGCCGGATCATACGCCCGTTTCGGACGTGTACCAAGCGGATAATACGCCGCATGGCGGACGCTCAGTCGAGTCGCATCGCCTCCTGCGCGAGACTCTCCGCCTCCATCAGCAGCGCGTCGTCAGCGAGGCCGGTCGCGACATTCTCCCTCCCGATCAGCGTCAGCACGGGGACCGCCAGCGGCGATACGCGGTCGAGCGTTACGTGCAGCATCGTGTCGCCGGCGCGGTCGAGGAGATCGGCGAGGCGCCCGACATCGGTCATGCGTGCGCGGGCATCGGCCCACGCGGCCTGGAGCAGCAAATGGCCGGGTTCGTATTTGCGCAGCACGTCATAGATCAGGTCGGTCGAGAACGTCACCTGTTTGCCGGTCTTCCGCTTGCCGGGATGCTGGCGCTCGACCAGGCCGCCGATTACCGCGACCTCGCGGAACGCGCGCTTGAGCAGATGCGATTGCTGCACCCAATCGACGAATTCGTGCTCGAGGATATCGGGTGAGAACAGACTGGCCGGATCGGTTACCGGATCGAGCGAATAGCAGCCGATGGCATAATCGCTGGCGACGAATCCCAGCGGTTTCAGCCCCTGCGTCTCCATCCGCCGGGTGAGCAGCATGCCGAGCGACTGGTGCGCGTTCCAGCCCTCGAAACTATAGGCGACCATGTACTGGCGCCCGTCACGCGGGAAGGTCTCGATCAGCAATTGCCCGGGTTCGGGCAGGCGCGAACGGTAGGACTGCACTTCGAGCCATTCGCGCACATCATCGGGGAAGCGCGCCCATTCCTCAGGATGCGCGAGAAAGCCGCGCACCCGGTCGGCAAGGTGTGTCGAGATCGGCATGCGCGCGCCGCCATAGGTCGGGATCCGAGCCGGCCGGGTCGAAGCGCGAACCAGCACATCCTCGGTGTCGATCCGAATCACTTCGCAGCTCATTCCCGCGAAGAAGAACGTGTCACCGTTCGACAAGGTGGCGGCAAAGCTCTCCTCGACCTTGCCGAGCAGGCGGCCGTTCTTGAACCGTACGTTGAGCATCGCCGCCTCGACGATGATCCCGGCATTGAGGCGATGCTGCTGGACGAAGCGCGGATGGCTGACGCGCCACGTCCCGTCGGGTTCCTGCGTCAGCCGCTTGAAGCGGTCATAGGCGCGCAGGGCATAGCCGCCATCGCGGATGAAGCCGAGCACGCGCTCGAACGTTTCCGCATCGAGCGCCGAATAGGGCAGCGCGCCTTGCACTTCGCTCAGCATCGCATCGTCCTGGAATGGTGCGGCGCAGGCGCAGGCCATGACGTGCTGCGCGAGCACGTCGAGCGCGCCCGGGCGAAAGGGCTCGTTGTCGAGCTCGCCCATTTCGACCGCGTCGATCGCCGCGCGCGCTTCGAGATATTCGAAGCGATTGCCAGGGACGATGATCGCCTCGCTCGATTCGTCGAGCCGGTGGTTGGCGCGGCCGATCCGCTGCAGGAGGCGCGACGAACCCTTGGGCGCGCCCATCTGGATCACGCAATCGACATCGCCCCAGTCCACGCCGAGATCGAGGCTGGCGGTTGCGACCAGGGCGCGCAACTGGCCCGCCGCCATCGCGCTTTCGACCTTGCGCCGCGCTTCCTTCGACAGGCTGCCGTGATGCACGCCGATCGGCAGCGACATCAGGTTCACTTTCCACAGATCCTGGAAAATGAGCTCGGCCAGACTGCGCGTATTGCAGAACACGATCGTCGTGCGGTGCGTCTCGATCTCCGCCATCACCTGTTCGGCGGCGTAACGCCCCGAATGGCCTGCCCAGGGAACCCGGCCCTCAGGCAGCAGGATGGCAATGTCGGGCTCGGCGCCGGGCTCGCCGAACACGAGGTCGACCATGTCGATATCGCCATCGGGCGCGAGCCACGCACGATAGGCGTCGGGATCCGCGACGGTCGCCGAGAGCGCGGCGCGACGCATGTCCGGCGCGATCCGCTGGAGCCGTGCCATGCACAGCGACAAGAGGTCGCCGCGCTTGCCGCTGGCGAAAGCGTGGACTTCGTCGACCACCACCCGCTTGAGCCCGGCGAACATCAGGAAACTGTCGGGATAGCTGAGCAGCAGCGATAGCGATTCGGGTGTGGTCAGCAGAATCTGCGGCGGCCGCACCCGCTGCCGCGCCTTGCGGTCGCTCGGCGTATCGCCGGTGCGCGTTTCGACGCGGATATCGACCCCCATCTCCTCGATCGGGGTGAGCAAGTTGCGCTGGACGTCGACCGCCAGCGCTTTGAGCGGCGATACGTAGAGAGTGTGAAGCCCCTCACTCGGAGACTCGATCAATTCGGCCAGGGTCGGCAGGAACCCGGCAAGCGTCTTGCCCGCCCCGGTTGCCGCGACCAGCAGGGCGTGATGCCCGGCGCGCGCGGCGTCGAGCATCTCCAGCTGGTGCCGCCGTGGGCGCCAATCACGCGCGGCGAACCAGTCGGTCAAGGGTTGAGGGAGAGGATTCACCCGACAGATATAGGGTGGGGGCCGCCAATCGCGCTATGGTGCCGCCGGCGCGCCCGCCGGGCGGGTGATCAGCTTCGGCGCCGCTTTGCCCGCCACCGCCAGTCTCGCGCGCTCGCCCTCGGCACGATCCTGGAGCGACAACCAAACGGTGTCGGCTTGCGTCCCCATCCGCAGTCCCTCGGCATATTTGCCCAGCGGGTTCTGGTAATTGACCACCAGCCCGGCGAACCCGGTCTTGTCGTTGGCGGTAAGCAGCACCGCGTCGCCGCCGGGCCGGTCGAGCGACAGGATCGCACGGCCATTATCCAGGAAACTGAACCCGCCGCGTTCATTGCCCTTGGCGTCATGGATCAGCAGGCCATAGGCGCTGGCGATACGCGGGTAGGTCTTGCCGTCGACCAGCACCGGCGGCTCCTCGCCGAGAACCAGACGGTCCGCGCCATCGGGGCCGAGCACGACGATCGACGCAGTCTGCGCGTCCTTGCGCTGGCGGCCCTCGGTTGGCGGCGCCGCGCCGATCAGGATGCGCGGTTTGCCTGAGGCATCGACGATGCGGATCGCCCGAGCGTCGATCGTACCGGGGCTGGCGGGCGCGAGCGCCATCAGCAACGCCGCCGCGCCGCCCAGCCCCATCGCACCCAATATCAGGCGCTGCCACCTGATCGTCCGTTCGAGCCGATCAAGCCGCTGATCGATCGTCGATTCCTGCATCCGTTCCTCCTTATTTGCGGCCAAGATGGAACAGGAACGCCCGCCGCGCCATATTGGCGGCATGGCGAAGCTCGGCGACTGGATCACGCCCCATCCACAGGGGATCTATGTGGCGCCGGCCGGTGTCTGGATCGATCCGTCGGTCCCCAGCCCGCGCGCACTGGTGACGCACGGTCACGCCGACCATGCTCGCGGCGGGCACGAGGCGGTGTGGGCGACGCCGGAAACGCTGGCGATCATGGAGGCGCGCTACGGTCCGCAAGCCGGGCACGCCGTCCAATACGGCGAGCCACGCGACATGGGCGGGGTCGAGGTCGAATTCGTCCCCGCCGGACATGTGCTGGGATCGGCGCAGATCGTGCTCAGATATCGCGGCGAGACGATCGTCGTGTCAGGCGATTACAAGCGCCGCCCCGACCCGACCTGCGCGCGCTTCGTGCCCGTCAAATGCGACGTGTTCGTGACCGAGGCGACGTTCGGCCTGCCCGTCTTCCGTCATCCCGAGACGCATGACGAGATCGACAAATTGCTGGCGGCGTCACGCGCCAATCCCGATCGCTGCGTATTGGTCGGCGCCTATGCCCTGGGCAAGGCGCAGCGCGTGATCCGCGAGTTGCGCGACATGGGCCATGACGATCCGATCTACATCCATGGCGCCTTGCAGCGATTGTGTGACCTCTATGTCGAACTGGGTGTCGATCTCGGCGAGCTTCGCCCCGCCACCGGAGTCGCCAAGGCCGAATTGCAGGGCCGGATCGTGCTTTGCCCGCCCGGCGCGCTCAACGACCGCTGGTCGCGGCGCCTGCCCGATCCGATCACGGCGATGGCCAGCGGCTGGATGCGTGTCCGCCAACGCGCGCGGCAGAAACTGGTCGAACTGCCGCTGATCCTGTCCGACCACGCCGATTGGGACGAGTTGACCGAAACGCTGCTCGAGATCGCGCCCAAGGAAGTGTGGGTGACGCATGGCCGCGAGGAAGCGCTGATCCATTGGTGCGAGACGCGGCAGATCAAGGCGCGCGCGCTGGCGCTGGTGGGATACGAAGACGAAGACGATTGACCGCACCTCCCCTATTTTCGAAAAGAGGGTACGGAAGAGGAGAGCGCAATGCGGGCAGTGGTCAAGCGCGGGCAGCGGCTGGAGCTAGACGAGATACTCGATCCGACGCCCGACAAGGGGCAGGTGCTGGTGCGGACACTGCGGTGCGGCATTTGCGGCTCCGACCTCCATGCGCTCCACCATATGGACAAGATGGTTGCCGAACGTTCGGGCGGGACGCCGCGGCCGCTGCCCGACATGGTGATGGGGCACGAATTCTGCGCCGAAATCCTCGATTACGGCCCGGATACGCCGCACCGGCTGAAGCCGGGGACGCGGGTCGTTTCGGTCCCCGTCACCAATTCCGCCAAAGGCTATCACCCCGTCGGCTATTCGCCCTCTGCGCCTGGCGGATTTGCCGAGCGGATGCTGCTCGACGAAAAGTTGCTGCTCGAAGTGCCCAACGGCCTGTCTGATGACCTCGCCGCGCTGACCGAGCCCTTCGCGGTCGGCGCGCATGCCGTGGCCAGGGCGGCGCTCGAACCCGGATCGGCGTCGCTGGTGATCGGCTGCGGCCCGGTCGGTCTCGCGATCATCGCCGCGCTCAAGATCGCGGGCAAGGGACCGGTAATCGCCGCCGATTTCTCGCCGCGCCGCCGCGCCGAGGCCGAGCGGATGGGCGCGGACGTGGTGGTCGACCCGGCGGTCGACGGGCCGCACAGGAAATGGGCCGATTATGGCGTTCCGGCGACCGAGGCGGAGGCGCATATCGCCAGGATGGCGGGCAAGGTGCACGCGAGGCCCATCATCTTCGAATGCGTCGGCGTTCCGGGCATGGTGCAGCGGATCATCGAGGATTGCCCGCCCGGCGCACAGATCGTCGTCGCCGGCGTGTGCATGGAGCCCGACAGCTTTCGTCCGTCGATGGCGATCACCAAGCAGCTCAACCTGGAATTCGTTTACGGCTACACCCCCGACGAATTCGCCGCGACGTTGGGCGAGATCGCCGAGGGGACGATCGATGTCGGGCGGATCATCACGGGGACGGTCGATCTGGGGGGCGTGGCCCAAGCCTTTACCGACCTCGGCGATCCCGAGAACCACGTGAAGATCATGGTCGATCCGACCGCCGACTGATATAGAAGCAACTCCGATTTCAGGCCTTAACCTGCGAAAAGGAGAGGAAATATGGTCGACGCCGACGTGGCGTTGCTGGTCTCTGCTGCCGAACTAGCCGAGAAAGCGCATCATCCCTATCCGGGCGAAAGCGCCGATTACGCCGCGGCGCGCAAGAGACTGCTTGCCGAGGAAGTCGAGTTGCGGCGGCACCTCGAACGCGTGGCTGCGCAGCGCCGAGCGTTGCCGCCTGGCCCGGTGGTCACGAAGGACTATCGCTTCCGGGGCCAGGACGGCGAGGCTGGGCTGGCCGACCTGTTCGAGGGCCATGACGCGCTCGTCACTTATTGCTGGATGTTCGGCCCGGAGCGCGCGCGGCCGTGCCCGATGTGCACGCAGTTTCTCGGGGCGCTGGCGGCCAACGCGCTCGACTTGCGCCAGAAGGTCGCTCTGGCGGTGATCGCGCGGTCGCCGGTCGAACGGCTGTACGATTTCGCCAAGGAGCGCGGCTGGCGCGGCCTGCCGCTCTATAGCGACGTTAGCGAGGCATTCGGGCGCGATCACAATGCCTGGCACGACGACGGCGACTGGCCGTCCTACGACGTATTCACCAGGGACGAGGACGGCACTATCCGTCATTTCTGGGGATCGGAACTGGGCGGGACCCAGGACCCGGGTCAGGATCCGCGCGGCGCCCCCGAAATGTCGCCTTTATGGAATGTGCTCGACACGATTCCCGCCGGGCGCGGCACCGACTGGTATCCGAGTATCGACTATTCCTGAGGCGGCGCCTTTTGCGCGCTGTAGGTGGTGATCTTCTCGCTCGACGCGGCGTACGCGCGGACCGCGTCCATCAGCTCGGCGATTCCGGGCGTGACGAAATGTTCCTGCAGCGCGGGCAGGTCGCGCCATTCCTCGAAAAACACCAGCCGGAGCGGGTTTTCGGCATCGATATGAACCGCGTGGCTGATACAGCCGTCCTCGGTCCTCGAGCGGCGGACATGCGCGAGACAGGCGTCGCGCAACGGCTCGAACTGCCCCTCCTTGGCGGTGATGCTCCCGGTGACAATGATCACGACACCCTCTCCCTTGGTCGGGAGGCTAACGCATTTTTGAGCCGGTGGGAACTATCGAAAGTATTATAAAACAAGGAAAATAAATGGCATATGAAACCGCGTCCACGCTGCGGCAGGGGTAGACCCGGCACAAGGCCGAGAAAGCGCCCTACGCCGCGGTGACGCGGGAAAAGAGAAAAGGCGTCACGCCGCCACCATCTCCGGATCGTGCGCGAAGAGCCATTGTTCGGCCTCGACGCGATTCTCGAAACACCGCGCGGTGCGCCCATTCAGCGCGCGCATCAACTGGCTGCGCGCGAGTGTGCGGTCGACGACGAAGGCGAGCTTGCGCGATCGGTATGCCGGATCGGCAAGAAGGTCCTGGAAGGCGGCGACAACGTCCTGCGCCTGCACCTTCATCGCGCTCACGTCGTTGAGCGTTACATGCTGATTCGGGCCGCAGGTCAGGCGCGCATGTTCCGCGGCGCGCGTGTCACGAAAAGCCTGGATGTCGTCGGGAGAGAAGAAGCCGGACATCGAGATGCGAATCAAATCGCGCGAGGGCTCGGCCCGAACGGTGAAATGTGCAGCCATACCCTTGGATTAGAGCGAATGTTTTGCCGAACGGTAAAAAATCAGACCAGATTGCAGCGAAGCTGACACAGCCGCGGCGCCGAGTCAGCCAGGCTGAAAGGATTCTAGCCGACTCCCTCCAACGCCTTCTGACGCCGACGCTGCACCGAGCTGCCGATCCCCATTGCCTCGCGATATTTGGCGACGGTCCGCCGCGCGATACCGAAACCCTTGGCGTTGAGCATGTCGACCAACGTGTCGTCGGACAGGATCGCCTTGGGATCCTCGGCAGAGATCAGCGCGCGGATCGCCGACTTGACCGCCTCGGCCGACACCGCATCGCCCCCATCCGCCGCCTGGATCGCCGAGGTGAAGAAATATTTGAGCTCGAACAGCCCGCGCGCGCAGCTGAGATATTTGTTCGAGGTGACCCGGCTAACGGTCGATTCGTGCATCTCGATCGCATCGGCGACTTGCTTCAAGGTCATCGGTTTCAGATGCGCGACGCCATGGAGGAAGAACGCTTCCTGCTGCTTCACGATCTCGCTCGCCACCTTGATGATCGTGCGCTGACGCTGGTCGAGCGCCTTGACCAGCCAGTTGGCGCTGGCGAGCATCTCGCTGAGCCACGCCTTGGACGTCTTGTCCTGCGGGCCCGAGGACAATTCGACGTAATAAGAGCGGTTGACGAGCACCTTGGGCAGAGTCGCCGCGTTGATCTCGATCGCCCATCCCTGCTTGGCGCGCGCGACATAGAGATCGGGCACCACTGCCTGCATCGGCTCCCCGCCGAACCGGCAGCCGGGCTTGGGATCGTAATTGCGCAACTCGCGGATCATGTCGGCGAGATCTTCGTCGTCGACGTCGCAGATTCGCTTGAGCCGCGACATCTCGCCGCGCGCGACGAGGTCGAGATTGTCGATCAGCCGCGCCATGCACGGATCGTAGCGATCGGCCTCTTTCGCCTGGAGCGCGAGGCATTCGGCGAGGTCGCGTGCGCCGACCCCCGTCGGGTCGAACGTCTGGATCACCTTGAGCACCGTTTCGACATGGACCAGCGGCACGCCGAGCCGGTTGGCGATGTCGAGCAGAGGGGTGGTCAGATATCCGGCCTCGTCGATCAGGTCGATCACATGCTGTGCGATGAAGATATCGGCGCCCGACAGCACCTCACCCGCCTGCTGCAGCAAATGGTCGGCGAGGCTGAGGCTGGTATCGGCAAAGGCGTCGAGATCGGGGCCGTCCTCGCTCGCACCGCCGGACGTACCGCCGTTGAGGCCGAGCGACCCGTCCATCCCGGCCTGGTCCGACGGCGAATCGTGGTGGAAGCTTTCCGCCGCGAAATCGACGTCGAGCGAGGCTTCGCCACCGCTTTCGCCATTCAACAGGGCATCGGCACTGGCCGGCTCGTCGCCCATCGCTGCCGGCGCTTCGCGTTCGATAATCGGGCCGTCATCGTCGCTGCCCGCGCTCGAACTGTCGAGCAGCGGATTGCGCTCGAGTTCCTCGGCGATGAAGGTCTCGACTTCGAGATTGGACAGCGCGAGCAGGCGGATCGCCTGCTGCAACTGCGGCGTCATCACCAGCGATTGCGACTGCCGAAGGTCGAGGCGCGGTGCCAAGCTCATAAGCGGGTCAGAGCGTGAAGCTCTCTCCCAAATAGAGGCGGCGGACATTCTCGTCGGCGACGAGTTCCTCCGGCGAGCCCGCGAACAGTACGCGGCCGTCATAGATGATGTAGCCGCGATCGACGATGTCGAGCGTCTCGCGCACATTATGGTCGGTGATCAGCACGCCGATGCCGCGCTTCTTCAGCTCGACGATCAGGTCGCGAATGTCGGAGATCGACAAGGGATCGATACCGGCGAACGGCTCGTCGAGCAGCATGATCGAGGGATTGGCGGCAAGCGCTCGCGCGATCTCGGCACGGCGGCGCTCGCCGCCCGACAAGGCCATGGCCGGCGCGTCGCGCAACCGGGTCAGGCCGAATTCGTCGAGCAACTGGTCAAGCCGGCGTTCGCGCGCAGCTTTGTCCGGCTCGGCAAGTTCGAGCACGGTGAGAATGTTCTTTTCGACCGACAGCCCGCGAAAGATCGAGGTTTCCTGCGGCAGATAGCCCAGGCCGAGAATCGCGCGGCGATACATCGGCAATCCGGTAATGTCGTCGCCGTCGAGCATGATGCGGCCTGAATCGGGCTTCACCAGTCCCATCACCGAATAGAAGCACGTCGTCTTGCCGGCACCGTTGGGTCCCAACAGGCCGATCACTTCGCCCGGCCCGACCGACAGCGATACGTCGGTCAGCACGACGCGTTTGTCGTAGGATTTGGCGATCGACACGACCGACAGCCCGCGCATCACCGGGGCCTCGGCGATCGGTGCAATGTCTTCCAGGGTCACGGCGTCGTTCATATCGGCTCCCTGAGTGCCCGCCTCTTGGTTACTGAATGGTTATCACGCGAGCAATTGGCAAGCTTCATGCATGGCGTAGTTTCGCGCCATGCACCGGCGCTTTGCCGCGGGCAAGCGTGTGCGCGGCGGATGCGCCAAAAAACCGGGCTATCGGTTGCCTTTGGCCTTGCCTGTGAAGTGCATGGTCGCGCGCCCATCAAGTTTCACCACGCGATTCTCGAGGTCGGCGTTCATCGTATCGGCGTTGAAATTGCCTTGCGGCAAGGTACCCGATACGCCGCCGGTGCCCTGCATCGTGCGCTTCCGCAAATCGACCGTCGCCGCATTGCTCTGAAGACTATAGCCCTTGGGACCGGTGAAGGTGATCGGCCCCGACACGTCGACCTGCTGGCTCTTCAGATTGTAATTGCCCTTGGGCGCCACGAGCTTGCCGGGACCGTCCGAGAGCGAGATATCGCCCATCATGCGATTGATCTCGACGATCGGCTGGCTGGCGTCGCGCTGCACCGCCGACTGGGCCGTCAAGGTGAAAGGCTGGCCCTTGTCGTCCTGGCCGCGATAGGTCGCCGACTGAACGCGAAGACGTTCCTTGGTGATTTCGACCTTGTTGCGGTCGAGCACGAAACTGACGTCGCCACCGGCGGTCAGCGGCAAGAAGACCATCAGCGCGGCGACGACGCCGACCGCCGATGGCAGCACAACGCGCAGGATCGCGATCAATGTATCGTGCCCGCTCCCCGGCGCCGCCCAGCGCTGGCGCTCGGACCGCATCCGGAGCGCGACGTCAGACATGCGCGAAGATGTCGATCTCGGGCCAGCCGGCGAGATCGAGCTCGGCGCGCCACGGCAGGAAATCGAAACAGGCCCGCGCCAGCTCGGCACGGTTTTCGCGCACCAGGCGGCGGTCGAGTTCGTCGCGCAGGCGATGCAGGTAGCGCACGTCGGACGCGGCATAATCCTTTTGCGCGTCGCTCAGTTCGGGACCGCCCCAATCGGACGATTGCTGCTGTTTCGAAATGTCCTGACCGAGCAGCTCGCGGACCAGTTCCTTCAGCCCATGGCGGTCGGTATAGGTACGGACCAGCCGCGATGCGGTCTTGGTGCAATAAACCGGTCCGGCGGTGACGCCGAGATAGTGTTTGATCGCGGCGAGATCGAAGCGCGCGAAATGATACAGTTTCTCGCGCGCCGGATCGGCGAGCAGCGCCTTGAGATTGGGCGCGGCATAGTCGCTACCGGGGCCGAAGCGAACGAGATGCTCATCGGGTCCGCCATCGGACAATTGCACCAGGCACAGCCGGTCGCGCGGCGTGATCAGCCCCATCGTCTCGGTATCGACTGCGATCGCGGCACCGGGCGCGAACAGCCCCGCCGGAAGGTCTTCCTCATGGAGATATACGGTCATCGCCTAGCGCCTAGCCCTTCCGGGCGGAACGCTCAATGGTGGAACCGGTGCCACGCTATTCGGTGGAGAAAGGGAAGAAGAGGTTCACGCAACGGCGCGAAGGCGCAAAGAATCAAGTGGGAAGACGGATCGCGCGGCTGCGAGAGCCGGTTTTCGCAAATAGCGAGGTGGCGCGGGTCGTTGCGCGGCGGGCTCCTCGCCCCCGTGCGAATAATATCTTCGCGCCTTTGCGCCTTTGCGTGAACCAATTTTCAGCCCCGGACCCGAAGCCGGCCGCCGCTAATGGCTTGCGCGCCTTTCGCGCGCCTTGCGGCTCCAGATGTTGAGCACCTCGACCCCCGCGGAGAAGGCCATGGCGGTATAGACATAGCCCTTGGGGACATGGACGCCGAAACCGTCGGCGATCAGGACGAGGCCGATCATCAGGAGGAAGCCGAGCGCGAGCATCACCACGGTCGGGTTCTTCGCGATGAAATTGGACAAAGGATCGGCGGCGATCAGCATCACCCCGACCGCGACGACCACGGCGACGATCATGATCGGCAATTCGTCGGTCATGCCGACCGCGGTCAGGATCGAATCGATCGAGAAGACCAGATCGAGCATCAGGATCTGGGCGATCGCGGTCGCGAAGCCGAGCGATTTCTGGCTGTTGGTCTTGTCGAGCGGCGAGTCCGATTCGGCCGGATCGACACTGTGATGGATCTCGGTCGTCGCCTTGTAGAGCAGGAACAGGCCGCCCGCGATCAGGATGATGTCGCGAATCGAGAAGGCCGTTTCGAAGCTCGGATTGCCATGCGCGTCGGCGGCACCGGTAAGTCCCAGATCGATCACCGGCGCGGTCATGCCGACGATCCAGCTGATTGTCGTGAGCAGCAAAAGGCGCATGACGAGCGCGAGTCCGATACCGATTCGCCGCGTGCGGGCGCGGTCCGCCTCCGGCAATTTGTTCGACAGGATCGCGACGAAGACCAGGTTGTCGATGCCGAGTACGACCTCCATGATGATCAGCGTCAACAGGGCGGCCCAGGCGGCCGGACTGGCGAGAAGTTCGATGATCGACATGGTCACGGCTGTGCCGTCTCGGCCACGCTCGCGCAAGTATCGCGACGACAAGGGCAGGAATGCCGACGATTTTGTTCGCGGCGTGGCCGATTTTGGGTTAAGACTCGCAATAAGGCGCTATTGGTTTGCGCCCGAAGGCCTGCGTCTGTCGTCCGACGCGTTGGTTCTTGAATGTGATACGGGGCGAACCGGAAAGACGAACAGGGCATGAGTTTCGATAAAGGTGGCCGTGGCAATCGTGGTGGTCGCGGTCGTGACAAGCGCGACAATTTCGGCGGTGACGATTTTGGCGGCGGCGGAGATTTCGGCGGCGGTGGCTTTGGTGGCGGCGGCTTCGGCGGCGGCAGTAGCTATGGCGGCGGCGGCGGCGGATATCGCGGCGGCGGCGGTGGTGGCGGCTTCGGCGGCGGCGGCGGTGGTTTCCGTGGCGGCGGCGGTGGCGGCGGGTTCCGTGGCGGCGGCGGTGGCGGTGGTGGCATGCCCCCGCAGGTCGTCGGTGAGGGCACCGGCGTCGTAAAGTTCTTCAACGGCCAAAAGGGCTTCGGCTTCGTCGTTCGCGACGATGGCGGTGAGGACGTGTTCGTCCATATCAGCGCGGTCGAGCAGGCCGGCCTGACCGGCCTGGCCGAGGGCCAGCCGCTGGGCTTCACGCTCGTCGATCGTGGCGGCCGCATTTCGGCGACCGACCTCAAGATCGAAGGTGAGCCGATGCCGGTGACCGACCGCGGCCCGCCGCGTGATCGCGATGCTGGCCCGCGCGCCGGTGGCGCTGGCGGCGGTGGCCGCGAACTGACTGGCGAGAAGGCGACCGGCACGGTCAAGTTCTTCAACGCGATGAAGGGCTTCGGCTTCATTCAGCGCGACGACGGCCAGCCCGATGCGTTCGTTCACATCTCGGCGGTCGAGCGCGCAGGCATGACCAGCCTGAACGAAGGCGATCGGCTCGAGTTCGAGCTCGAAGTCGACAATCGTCGTGGCAAGTACGCCGCGGTGAACCTGACGTCGATCTGACACCCGATCCGGTTCTGCTTTGAAAACGGCCCGGTCCGCAGAAATGCGGGCCGGGCTTTTTCTTATTCCTACCCGTAAACGGGGAGGATTCTTCTGCTACCCCCGCAAAATCAGACCAGCCCCGGCCAGAATCCCCAGCACCGCCATCGCGCGCGCCACCGTTACTCGCTCTTTCAGGAACACGACTGCGATGATCAGCGCCGTCACCATCCCCGTCTCGCGCAAGGCAGCGAGCGGCGCAGTGGGTCCGATCGACAGCGCATAAAGGGCAAGTCCGTACGTCATGATTGACAGCGCCCCGGCGATCGCGCCGGGCCGCCATTGTTCGCGCATCGAGGCGAACAGTGTGCCGCGCGTCAGGATCGCGAACAGCCCGACGATGACCAGCCCCATCGTCACGAACATCCAGGCGATATAGCTGAATGGCGTCGGCGCGGCCCGCACGCCGGCGGCGTCGATCACGGTATAGGCGGCGATGGTGAAGCCGGTCAGCACCGCCCAGCCGAATCCAGCGCGACTGAGGTGGCGGCCGATCGCCAGGACGAACATCGAGATGCCGATCAGGGCGATCCCTGCGATGCTCGTGGTCGAGACATGATCGCCGAGCAACCCGAGCGTCACGCCCGCGGTGACCAGCGGCGCGGTGCCGCGCAATACGGGATAGGCGGAGGAGAAATCGCTGACCTGATACGCCCGGATCAGCGCGTAGAGATAGAGCGCGTGGACGAGCGCGGTCGCCATGAGCCAGGTCCAGGCGCCATGCGGCAGCGGCACGAGCAGCAAGGCAGGCAGCAGGATGATCGCCGCCGACCCGTCGGTCATCGCGCGCGACGCCATCTTGTCCTTGCCGCCCTTGACGATCGCATTGACCACCGCGTGGATCGACCCGGAGGCGATCATCAACAGCGGCGCGAGCGTGACGGTCATCCTCATGCTAATTGCGCGCACCGCCGCCGACGTCTAGTCATGCGGCGTGCGCCCACCCACCGATCCCGCCGCCGCGCGCGCCCGCCTGACCGAGGCATTGGTACGTACGGGCGCGGAGGATCGCGCCGCGCTGCAGGATGTCTATCGCCTGACGTCTGCGAAGCTTTTCGGCATATGCCTGCGTATCTGCGGAGAGCGGAGCGCTGCCGAGGATGTATTGCACGACGTCTATCTTACGATCTGGAAGCGCGCCGGCGCCTACGAACCCGGTCGCGCGAGCCCGATTTCGTGGCTGGCGACGATCGCGCGCAACAAGGCGATCGACTGGGTGCGGGCAAGGGGCGCCCGGCCGGCGCATCCGATCGAGGAAGCCGCGATGGTAGCCGACGCGTCGCCCGATCAGCGCGAGATTGCCGAGCGTGACGAAGAATCGCGGCGCCTGCACGATTGCCTCGACGCGCTCGACGAGCGCTCGCGCGACGCCATCCGCACGGCCTTTTTCGACGGCGTGACCTATGCCGAGCTGGCCGAGCGCAAGAACATGCCGCTGGGCACGATGAAGAGTATCGTGCGGCGCGGCCTGCTCCAGCTAAAGGGGTGTGTCGATGACGCCTGACGCTCCCGATCCCGACATGACCGCCGCCGAACTCGCGCTCGGCCTGCTCGATGGCGAGGAGCGCGCCGCGGCACTGCGCCGGGTGCTCGCTGACCCCGCTTTCGCGCGCGAGGTCGAGGAGTGGCGCCAGCGGCTGGCGGGGCTGTTCGATGATTATCCGGAAGTCGCCGCGCCCGAGTCGGTCGCCGCCCGGCTTGCCCAGCTCGATGCTCGACCTGCGGCGCCGTCGCGGCGCGGCCTGCGTTGGCCGATCGCCGGCGTGGTGACCGCCGTCGCCGCGATGCTCGCTCTGTTCCTGGTCGTGCGCCCAATCCCGCAAGCCGTCACACCGCCCGCGGCG